>OHMO01000804.1_pt1 | contig 13787 bp, 8 predicted proteins | sample 1569321 | NCBI WGS metagenome assembly OHMO01 (sample SAMEA3879504, study PRJEB24766) | human gut metagenome | biome: human-associated habitat; feature: feces | place: USA | collected 1985/1987
GATGTCAAGTTTAAGTTCGCCGGTGCTCTTCAGCTCTGCCATTGCCTTGTTTCCATCGAGCTCGGACAGTACGGTTTTGATCTTGTTCAGGAGTTTTCCGTATTTTGGTCCTACGGTACGCATCTGCGGTTTGAAGCTGTAGCTGATGAAATCTGCGATGTCATCTTTAAATACAACTTCTTTGACATTCAGCTCGTCCTCGATGATCTCTTTGTAGAATTCGGAAAGCTGGAACTCGCTCTTCACGTACATGGTTCCGATCGGCTGACGGTTTTTGATATTGGCGGTGTTTCTTGCGGCACGTCCCATAACGACGATCTCCAGCAGGTCTGCCATATCCTCTTCCATCTTCGGATCGATCCAGTTCTCATGTACCTCCGGGAAGTCGCACAGATGGATACTTTCCGGTGCACTTGCATCGATGCTCTTTACGAGGTTCTGATAAATATCCTCTGTCATGAACGGAATCATCGGAGCTGCTGCTTTTGCAACGGTCACCAGTGCGGTGTACAGAGTCATGTAAGCATTGATCTTATCCTGCTCCATGCCTTTTGCCCAGAAACGTTCACGGGAACGGCGTACATACCAGTTACTCATATCATCCACGAAGGACTGCAGTGCTTTTGCTGCCTCCGGGATACGGTAATTTGCCAGATTGTCATCCACTGCTTTTACCGTAGACTCCAGACGGGACAGCAGCCATTTGTCCATGACGGCAAGCTTATCATACTCCAGTGTATATTTCGTTGCATCGAACTTATCGATGTTTGCATACAGTACAAAGAATGCGTAGGTGTTCCACAGGGTTCCCATGAATTTTCTCTGTCCTTCGACTACGGTCTTTCCTGCGAAACGGCTCGGCAGCCACGGAGCACTGCTGGTGTAGAAGTACCAGCGGATTGCATCTGCGCCATAAGTCTGCAGTGCGTCGAACGGATCTACGGCATTTCCTTTGGATTTACTCATCTTCTGTCCGTTCTCATCCTGTACCAGACCAAGAACGATAACGTTTTCGTATGGTGCTTTGTTGAACAGCAGAGTGGAAATTGCAAGCAGGGAGTAGAACCATCCACGTGTCTGGTCTACAGCCTCGGAAATAAACTGTGCCGGGAACTGTTTCTCGAAGATTTCTTTGTTCTCGAATGGATAGTGATGCTGTGCGAACGGCATGGATCCGGAATCGAACCAGCAGTCGATAACCTCCGGTACACGGTGCATCTCTTTACCGCATTTCGGGCACTTAATGGTCACTGCGTCGATGTACGGGCGGTGAAGCTCAATGTCATCCGGGCAGTTGTCGGCTTTTTCTTTCAGTTCTTCGATACTGCCGATGCAGTCCTGATGGCCACATTCACACTGCCATACCGGAAGCGGAGTTCCCCAGTAACGGTTTCTGGAAAGTCCCCAGTCCTGAACATTCTCCAGCCAGTCGCCGAAGCGTCCTTTTCCGATGCTCTCCGGAATCCAGTTGATGGTGTTGTTGTTGCGGATCAGATCCTCTTTTACTGCAGTCATGCGGATGAACCAGGTCTCACGTGCATAGTAGATCAGCGGAGTATCGCATCTCCAGCAGTGCGGGTAGCTGTGCTCAAACAGCGGTGCATCAAACAGAAGATCCTTGTCCTCGAGTGCCTGCAGAACCGCCATATCTGCTTTCTTGCAGAAGGTGCCCGCCCAAGGAGTTTCCTCGGTCATTTCACCTTTTTCGTTTACGAGCTGTACGAAAGGAAGATCGTATCTGTGGCCGACTTTGGAGTCGTCCTCACCAAATGCAGGGGCGATATGAACAACACCGGTACCATCGGTCAGTGTTACGTAGGTATCGCAGACTACATAGTATGCTTTTTTGTTTCCGATTCTCTTCTCAGCGTACGGGAACAGCGGCTCGTACTCTTTGAACTCGAGATCTTTACCCTGATAATGCTCCAGGATTTCAGCGCCCTCACCGAGAACGGTGTCTACCAGAGCGGCTGCCATATAATAGGTATATCCTTTGCTTGTTACTTTTACATAATCCTCATCCGGGTTGACGCAGAGTGCAACGTTGGACGGAAGGGTCCACGGTGTGGTGGTCCATGCCAGGATGTAAGCGTCCTCGCCTTTTACTTTAAAGCGGACAACGGCTGAACGTTCTTTGACATCTTTGTATCCCTGCGCTACTTCGTGGGAAGAAAGCGGGGTACCGCAGCGCGGGCAGTAAGGAACGATTTTGTGTCCTTCGTACAGAAGACCTTTCTTCCAGATCTCTTTTAATGCCCACCACTCGGACTCGATGTAATCGTTATGATACGTAACGTATGGGTTTTTCATATCAGCCCAGAAGCCAACGGTATGGGAGAAATCTTCCCACATTCCCTCGTATTTCCATACGCTCTCTTTACACTGCTCGATGAATGGCTCTACGCCGTATTTTTCGATCTGATCTTTTCCGTCCAGACCGAGTTTTTTCTCAACTTCCAGCTCTACCGGCAGTCCGTGGGTATCCCAGCCTGCTTTTCTCGGCACCTGATAACCCTTCATGGTACGGTATCTCGGGATCATATCCTTAATAACACGAGTTAAAACGTGTCCGATATGCGGTTTACCATTTGCTGTCGGAGGTCCGTCATAGAAAATATAATCCGGACATCCTTCTTTTTCATCCATACTTTTCTGGAAGATTTCATTATCATCCCAGAACTTTTCAACTTCTTTTTCACGGCTGACAAAGTTCATGTCAGTTAAAACTTTCTTATACATGTTCTTATCCTTTCCTGAGTTTATTTTATGATTCTTAAAAAAAGAAAGGCTTCCGTCCTGTAATAGGACGAAAGCCTGAACTTCTCTCGTTAAACCACCTGTTACATCATACTTAGGCCTGATTTCTGACCTGCATATGGTATCCTTTAACGCCGGACACGCGTCAGTCCTTACTCTCTCTTTCTGCAGAAACCTCTTTTCTGCATCTGTTTCAGGAACTGCTGCTCTGGAGTGATCTTCAAAAATCTCTTACTTGCACCGGACTTCCACCATCTCCGGCTCGCTGTAACGTTCGGATAAATCCTACTGTCTCCGTCATCGCTTTACCTGTGAACTTCTACACACGGCTTATTATAAAGAGATTCTTGGCTCTAGTCAAGGTTTATTATGATAAAAAAAGTGCGAAAAAACGTTGTTTTCAGCGTTCTTTCGCAAATTTCTGTTTTCTTATCTGCGGCGTTTCTTCTTTCTTTTCACATTACCACTCTTTGCATTTCTTCTTTTTCCTTTTTTTCTTCTGCGACGTCTTATCTGCTTCCGGTAATTCGCAAGTACAACAATGATAATCAATAAAATCACAACTGCAATTACAACTCCGATCACAATTTTCATAAACTTTGAAATCCCGGTTACGACAGTTGAAGTTGTCTTATCTTTCTTTTTTCCCAAAACAGCTGCACTGCTTTCCTCTGTTTTTTCTATCGCAGCTTTCACACTGCCTACTTCCTGCCCTTTATAAGTAAATGTTACTGTTCCGGATCCATCCTTGTTGCTGTCTTCCTTCACTTCTGCTTTCACATCAGAAAATTGTGCACTCTTCGGAAGTACGATATAAGCATCTTCGTCTTCATAAGACTTCACACCTTCCGGAAGCTTCTGATCCTTCAAAGATATTTTTGAAAAATTACTGTAAGCATAATCAAACATGGCACGAGTATCTATATAAGCATCATTTCCAAAATCATAAAGTACAACCGCAACAAGCTGCATATCTCCGTTATCTGCCATTGTCACAAGCGTTGTTCTTGCCTGATCTGTGTAGCCGGTCTTACCGCCCTTGCAGTATTCATAGTAATTATCATTCTGTGGCCAGAGCATCTTGTGCTTCTGCTGAAAAGTACGTTCTTCATTCACCAGATTCGTTGCCGGAATCGTATGGCTTAACGATTGGGAAATTGTCCGGAACGCTTCCTTCTGATAAACTGCTGCACCAATTCTTGCCATATCATGCGCCGTTGTATAATGTTGTTCATCATGAAGTCCGTTCGCATTCGTCCAGTGTGAACCTGTACATCCAAGTTTTTCTGACTCATCATTCATCGCCTGAATAAATGTGTCATAACCCCCACCCATCTTCTTGCCAACACTCTCAGCTACTGCATAAGAGACCTCATTTGCTGATGCCAGAAGAACGGCATAGAGCGCATCTTCCATACTGATCTGCTCCCCCGGTGTCATGCCGATATGGGCATCGCCATATTCCAGAAAGGAGATACTGTCCTGGGAAAATTCTACCGTATCTGTAAGCTCTGCATTGTCCAACGCAACCAATGTTGTCAGAAGTTTTGTAATACTCGCCGGATAATGCTTCTTTTCAATCTGCTTGCTATATAAAACCGCCCCACTGTTCATATCCATAACGATTGCAGAATCCGCATAAGTTGCCGGTCCCTGTGGCCAGTTCTCCACACTGTTTGAATCCGGTGCGATCGCATAACAGTTCTGACGCTGTGTCTCCCTGTCTTCTCCCGCTGTCTGAGTTGAATCTGTTGTGGCTGCCGCCGTTTCTTCCTCAGCAAATGTCTGTACTGCCGGCATTAATATCATAGATGCCGCCAGAAAAAGAGACAGACAGCGCTTTCCGTATTTCTTGAAATTTATCATAAAGGAAATCCTCCGATTGTTTGAATTCATAACGCAAAAATCCCCACAGACCTTTCATCTGTGGGGAATCTGTGACTATTGTTATTATAATTCTACTGAAAGTTTTTTTCAATAGTCCAGAGGCTATTTTCTTTCAACTATCGAATCTCTTCCATCATGATCTCTGCTCCCGCAGCCTCTACCGCAAGACTGTCTTTCTGTGGATAGAACCGTGTGGTGAATACATACTCTCCATTATTTACAAATACTTCCACAGAGGATTTATCCACAAGAATTTCAACACTTGAAATTTTATCTACATCAACATAACGCATTCCTCTTCCTGCAGATACAGAATTTTTATCCTGACTTGTGAAATGCATCTCGAATCTTCCATTTTTGTACTCAAGAATCAATTCTTCATCAATCACTGTCCTGAATTCATTGTTCTGAATGCCCGAGATATTCACATCATAGACTTTATATCCATCTTTTTTCAACATTCCGGCTGACTTATCCACAAAAGTTTTCCTCTTCTGTAATTCTCTGACAGGTCTCTGACAAACTTTGCCGTCTTCCACAAACACTTCTCTCGGGAAAGTGAAACAATGCTGCCACCCTTCTGCGATCGTCAGATTAGTATATTCTTCACAATCCGGCATTCCCATCCAGCTGATGTGAACCCTTCTTCCATCTTCAGTCTCAAAACTCTGCGGTGCATAGAAATCAAATCCGTAATCCCAAAGCATGTATTCTGAAAGTTTATAATCATCTAAAATATTTCCATCAACCATGAAATATCCTGACTGATAAACATTTCTGTCATCCCATACTCCGCCTTCAAGTCCCTGCACAGAAGCAGAAAGAATTTTTGTCCCATCTACTTCAAAGTAATCCGGGCATTCCCACATATAACCAAACGGTTTCTCTGATTCCACACGGCTTCTGAACTTCCAGTTAATCTTATCTTTTGACTCGAAGATCAATGCCTGTCCGACATCTTCTTTTGTACGTGCACCCTGAATCATGTAGTAAATATCTCCGTCTTTCCACACCTTTGGATCGCGCACATGGCAAGTCAGATCTGACGGGTAATCCACATTTCTCATCAGTTCTTTTTTTGATCCAAATGTCTTTCCATCCTCACTGACAACAAGAACCGTATTTGACTCGCGTCCTGTGTTAATATAGTCAAAATCTCCGTCTTCTAGCTTTACATTGCCTGTATAGTAAACATACATTTTGTCATCTTCGATAAATGCTGATCCGGAGTATACACCATGACAGTCAAATGGCTGATCCGGATATAATTTTACTCCCTGGTATTCCCAGTCGATCATATCTTCGCTTGTATAGTGCCCCCACATCTTCACGCCGCCTTCGGCATTAAATGGAGAATACTGAAAAAATGCATGATAGATCCCATTCAACTGGCACAATCCATTCGGATCGTTGAGCCAGCCAACAGGAGGCATCAGATGCAGCTTCTCACGATAATCCGCTCCTTCTTTCTGCTCTTTTTCTTTCATCATCTCTTCCGTCATATCTACCAGTTTGATCAGATCCCTTGTTAATGCATTCATGCTCTTGTCTCCCTTTTTCCATTTACAGCCGTTCTATTCTGCAAGAATTCTTCTTTGAATAAAACGGCTGTATCTTTTTAATCACTGTTCAATTTATTTCTCAATCTCCATTGCGAGATCAGCTGTTGTAACTGTTCCCGCTGCTGTCTTCTCTACTTTGCTGAAGTCATCTGCATTCGTCAGTATCATCATCGTAGTTGCCGGATGTCCTGCTGCTTTGATAGCATCCAGATCTGCTTCGATCAGCACATCGCCCTTGCGAACTTTTGCTCCATCTGCTACTTTCTTTACAAATCCTTTTCCATCCATGGAAACTGTATCAATTCCAATGTGGATCAGAAGCTCTGCTCCTGCTTCCGTTGCGATGCATACTGCATGCCCTGTATCGAAGATATTCATTACTTCACCGTCACATGGTGCTACAATCTTTCCATCTGTTGGCTCAACTGCAACAGTTGTTCCAAGCATCTCTGATGCAAATGTCTCATCTGCTACTTCTGCTGTCGCAACAACATTTCCGTTTACCGGGCTTGTAATTTCTTCTGCTGAAACATTTTCTGCTTCTACTACATTCTCTGTCTCTTCTGTTTTCTCAACTGTTGTCTCTGTTGCGGCTGTCTTAACTACCGGCTCTTTATCTTTGTAAATCATGAAGGAGATCACAAATGCTACTCCTACTGAAATTGCCATCTCGATAATGTACTGAAGCGGCTGATTCAGGCAAAGCAGGATACCGAAGATACCTGTTACTCCAGTTCCTTTTGCTCCGAGATGTACAAGTGACGCATACAATGCTCCGCATCCTCCACCAATACATCCTGCGATAAATGGTTTGAAGAATCTTAAGTTTACACCAAAGATTGCCGGCTCTGTGATTCCCATAAATGCACTAAGTGATGACGGAAGTGCAAGGGATTTAATCTTCTGATCTTTTGACTTAACACCAACTGCCAATGCTGCTGCACCCTGTGCTACATTCGCTGCACTTGCAAGTGGAAGCCAGTAAGTTACTCCGTATTTTGCCAGCTGACCAATATCAATGGCTGTGTACATCTGATGAATACCTGTTACTACTGTCGGTGCATACAAACCTCCCATGATCAGACTTCCAAGTCCGAGCGGAAGTGTCAGCATCCACTGGATTGCTCCAAGGATCGCATTCTCACCCCATACAAAGATTGGTCCTACAATGGAAAGTGTAAGATATCCTGTCACGAATACGCTGACAAGTGGTGTTACAAACAGGTCAAGTGCTGCCGGAACTACCTTGTGCAGCTTCTTCTCTAATACAGAAAGGATCCATACTGCAATAATAACCGGGATTACATGTCCCTGGTATCCAACCATGTCGATGTGATACAGTCCGAAGAATACGCTCTGTGTCTGCTGTACACCTTCTGTTGCAACTGTATATGCATTCTGCAGTGACGGATGAATCATGATCATACCGATAACAGCTCCAAGATACTGGTTTGCACCAAATGCTTTCGCAGCTGAAAATGCAATCAGAATCTGCAGAAATGTATAAGCGATATTACTGAACAGATTCGCAAACACATAAATAGAACTGCTTGTATCAATTGCTAAAAATCCATTTGCATTCATGAAATCCAGCGCATTCATGATTCCCATCAGGAAACCACTTGCTACGATGGCCGGAATGATCGGTACAAAAATATCACCTAACAGCTTGATGGCCTTCATAAACCAGTTCTGCTTCTCTGTCGCTGCTTCCTTTGCCTCAGCTTTTGTGCTTGCTGTAATACCTGCGATCGCGATAAATTCATCAAACACCTTATTCACTGTTCCTGTTCCAAGAATAATCTGAAGCTGTCCAGATGCCTCAAATACTCCCTTTACTCCATCCACATTCTCTATTGCCTCTTTATCTGACTTACTATTATCTGCGATAACAAGACGAAGACGCGTTGCGCAGTGCGCTGCGGATACAATATTCTTACTTCCACCTACATATCCCAGAATCTCCTGGGCTGTTTTCCTGTAATCCATGATTACTCTCCCTTCCTTCTATGTTTTATGTGTAATCGTTTTCATATCTTATGATTTTATATTAAATAAAAAAATGCCATTTGTAAAGATGGCATTTTTACTAATTCTGATTCTTCTGTTTTGTTTAACTTGCACTATACTCTTAGTTACATTCATTCAAATCTATTCACGATCTGGAATCCCAGCTTCATATGCACCGGCACCGGATTTTTCTCTTCAATCTGTTCAAGTAAGAGCTCTGCCCCCTTGATTCCACTCGTTTTATACCCAAAATGAACCGTTGGAATACCGCCTGTCACAGCCCTTAACATCTGATTATCACCAAATCCTGTGACACAGATACCAGACTGTTCCAAAATGTGTAGCATCCTTGCACCAGAATTCTGAACCGACTCCGGAACCGCCTTTTTACTCTGTGCGATCAATGCCTCGATTGCTCCTGCTGCAATCGTATCTGTTGCGCATGATATGATATCGATTCCATTTTCTTCACTCAACAAATCCACTACTGCTTCATATCCGCCGCTCATTGTAAATTCTGATTCGCGTCTGTACCGATGATCATCGAAAGTAATCCCCGCTTCCTGAAGTCCCTTGCGGAACCCGTCTTCTCTGGCAGCACCTGCTGCCTTATCTTCACGAGTAACACCAATATATGCAATCTTGCAATCTTCAGGTCTTCCACCATTCCGCTTCAGTGCTTTCAACGCAACTTCTTGTCCCATTGCTCTTCCCGCACCAAAATCATCATGATAGATACAGCTTGCCATTTCTGTCTCCTGTCCCACAACCACAACCGGAACCTTTGATTCTTTTAAAAATCTCCGATGCTCGTCTGTAAGCACTGTACCGATCAGTACAATTCCATCTACCGGATAACTTTCAAAGATTCTCAGATAAGTCAGCTCATTCTTTGGCTGATTATCCGTGCTTGCAAGAAGCATCTGGTACCCTCTTGCCGAAAGAACCTGTTCAATTCCCGCTGTGATCCGGCTGATTGATTCTGAATTGATCTTCGGAGCCACCACACCAACCAGATGTGTACGTCCGGTTCTTAGGATTCTTGCCTGAGTAGACGGCTGATATCCCGTCTTCTCAATCACTTTACGGATCTGCTCCTTTTTCTGTTCACTCACATATCCGCCATTCAAATATCTTGATACTGCTGCGCTGGACACCCCGGCCATCTGCGCAATCTCTTTTATCGTCATTGTATACTGCCTGCCTTTATTTCCCTGATTTTCGAAATTATCCAGATCCATTTTCGCTCTTTTTCTAGCTTTGACCTGAACCTGAATGACATTCACATTTTAACATTCAACAGACAAATATGCAACGGCGTTGCGCTACATCATTCTTTATCTACCTATCCCTATCATATAAAAATCCATAAAGTATTACTCTTCCATTCGTCTGATCGTTAGAACAAGTAGATAAGCCAATGATCCTGTCCCGCCCCTCCTTTCCTTTTTTCTCAGGAAGACGATACTGCACGGCATGTGCCTTTATATATTCCATCAGTTCTTCCAGATTCTCTTTCTTATAATCTTGTGGATTATAAATAACTTCATCATACGCATCCGTCTCCACACAGGCGAACCACTGGATTTTTTCTAACTGTTCATTCAAATATAGCGTACCTGTTTTGTGCGATTCAAAATACTCCTTTTCTTTATAATTCATCACATCCCCAAACATTGCGCCATTATCCATATGGTGACCATATAACAAACTGTAACTGTCAATAAATTTTCTGTCATTTCTGCTATCCAGAAAAATACTTCCTGAAAGAGCAAATTCTCCATAAATATCCTGATTGATATATTCTAGATTTGTTTCTCCCTGCACAACCGGATAATCAATCTTTGTTCCGTCTACAGTCAGCCAGGCACACACATCCGGATTGATTTTCTGAAGTTCCTGCAGGGACGGACTTTCATCCGTCTTCCCTGCAGGTTTATATTTCATCAATTCTCCACTGATAAACGCACGTCGGTTGATCTGGCAGGTATCCCATAATGAATAGGCACCATAAAGAAGCATAAGAATAATGAAGAGCGCTGCCAGAATTTCCAATATCTTATTTCCCGCTTTTATAACTTTAAAAAGCAGCTCTTCCCTCTGCTCCCCTGCCTCCTGACCTTCTGTCGTTTCGTTTATCATGCTCTTTTTCTACGAAAGAAAACTGATCCAAATGCGCCTGCCGCACCCACAAGTAGTACATATGGTGTGTATTTCTTTGCAACGCCTGTTACTACAGCCGCATCTTTCTCATTCACATACTGAACTACTGTACCATCTTCTTTTGTAGTTCCTGTCTTTGTTCCGGTTGCAGTTGTTTCTCCATCAATCGTAGTAGTATATCCATCTTTATTCGCATCGGTCTCTGTTACCGTGTATTTATCAGATTCTGTCAATCCATAAATTGTAATTGAACCTGTATCAGAAATCTGATAAGAAGTTTCTGCTTCATTGCTTGTGATGTATTCTGTAAGTGCCTGTGCATTTGCATTTTTCTTCACTACAACTTTGTAGAGTTCTCCCTGTCCACCATTCACCGCAACCTTGAATTCGAAGGATTTATTTTTAACTCCCTGATTACCTGTGATCGTTTTTTTGATCGTCACATCATGCGTTGTATCATTTTCTGCACCATAATCATTGATAAACTCAAGATCACCTTTTTCACCATTATTTTCTGTAATTACATTTCCAACATAAAGTGCTCCATCTGCTCCGTTATATACAAAAAGATAAACATCTCTGCCTGCTGTATCATAATCGATTCCTTCATAAGAGCCTGCATCTTCAGTCACAACATAATGATAAACACCAGCATGTTCAAATACCTCTGCATTGATTTCCAATGTTGCATTCTTGCTGTAAGCTGCTGCCAGTGTATCTTCTCCTGATGGCTGGAATCCGATTGTCTGAGTGCCCGTGATTCCACCTGTCACACCGGCATATACTACATTATCTCTCCAATTTTCTGCTGCTTCACCATTCTCCACATGAAACGAAAATGAAGTGTTTGGCTGGTATGTATTTCCATCCGTTGTCACCGTTTTCTTCAGATTCAGCTGTGTGATCGGTTCATTTTCCTCGGCTGCCGCATTTACCACGCAAACTGACATCATCATCATGCTCGCCATTGCCATTGCTGAAATACGTCCTGCTGTTTTCTTATTCATAATCTCTACCTCACTTTTTACTCTGATTTCCGGGTTTCAGATATCTGACCGGCGGAGCACCGTAATTACTCTGCCTTTTATCTCCTTGTCCTTCACAGCTCCAAAATACCGGCTGTCTTTTGCATTTCCCCGCTGATCTCCCAGAATAAAATATTCTCCACTATTAAGCGTCAGTGGATAGACCGTGTCACTTTCGTATTGCGGTGTATCATAGAAAATATCATTTTCCACAATCTTACTTCCATTGATCTTTACCTTTTCGTCCTCTGTAATCTCTACTGTATCGCCGCCGGCTGCGATCACTCTGCCCACATATTTCTCTCCTGCTTTCTGAAGAACCACCACATCCCCGCTTTTTGGTTTTTCCAGTCGATAATAAAAGAGCAGATCTCCCGCACTGATGCGTGGCGACATGTCATTGTTTTTCATGGTTGTAATGCCAAACAACAGCCCGAACAAAACCCACAGAAACACCAGAAGAAATGCAAGACGAATCAGAAAAAGATGAATCTCTCCTTTTAATTTCATGAATCTTTTTCTTTCCTCTTTCTTCGAAGAAACAGAAAAACTGCTCCTCCTGTTATACCTGCTGTTTCCATTAGGATTGTAGGAAACATCCTGTTCTCTACTCCTGTCGGAACAACCATAAGCGGTTGATACTGATTCGTATATGTTACTGTTGCAGTCTGCTCCTTCGTTACATCAATTCGTGCTGTCATCCCCTCTGCCTGACTTTCCTGTCCCACGAGATAAAAGGTATGCCCCAGCCTGTAGTTATTCTGTTCCTGAGCAATCTCCGTCACTGTATATTCCCCAGGTTCAACCGCCTGGAGCGATGCACTCCACTGACCATTTTGCGGAAGCTTCACTTCTTCGATCACTTCTTCTCCCCGTTTTACTTGAAATGTAAAGGACTCGTCCGGAATCTGACTCGCTGCAATTCCCTCCACCTGTTTTGTAATCATCAGATTACCTGTTTTTGCCGGTGGGTTTGGGAGATCCTTTCCAAAAGAAATGTTATCGAGCAGGTTTCCATTTGACAGATTTCCATTTGCTGCCGCTACTGCCACAAAATAAAATCGAGTAACATATTGCCCTGCCGGAACCGTATAATCTCCATAGTGATAAGTCCATTTTCCAGTTTTATCTGACAATACCGCCTGCACATCAGGATTACTCTGATCAAATCCCGAGCCTGCCGGATTCCAATCAGAACTCATTGATTTCGTATCACTGATGATAACCGCCATCGTGTCTGTTCCCCAGCGTCCTGCATGTTCCAATCCCCAGTGAAGGACTGTCCCTGGTTCTGTCAAAACATCCTGATAAAGAGCCCCTGGTTCCTCACAGTTTAATTCTGCGAACTGATTTTCCTGTGCCGCACTGCTGATGTTATAAACCGGCTTTGGATCATTAACCGTATTTCCATAATAACTTCGGCTTCCATCTGCAATCTCGATATAATAATCTCTCTGAGTTCCAGAGCCAAAATATGCACCTTTCGCTGTTGTTTTCCAATACAAATCATTCGTTCCATTTGCTACCTGGATAAAATGTGCATTCTTATAAGTCAGTGTTCCTGCATCAGATACTTTTGGCATCTCAAAACTTCCATTCTGAAGCTTGTCATAATAATTCACCTTGTATTCGGAAGAATAAACTGTCACCGCCTCATTTACTGTCACTTTCACACGAAATGTCTTCTGTGCACCATCTCTTGCAACTTCATAGGATTGCTTTCTACTATCCACAGTCGCTGTATCCTCAATGTCTTTCCATTGACCGTTTTCACTTACCTGCCACTGATAAGTAATCTGATCTGATTCTGTTGTTCCACTAACATCTGCTGTCAGAGAACCTTTTGTAAGAATCTCATCTTTAAGAGCAACTGAAATTTTCTCTGAATCGGTACTTTTCCCTTCCTCTGTTACTACTCCAGACTCAGGGGGAGATTCTTTTGCGTTTGGTTTCTGCATTTCTGATCGGGAAGTCTCTTCCGCATCTGTTTCTTCCGGGAGCACGGTACAATCTGTTCCCTCTGTAGTTTGTACAGCCTCAACTTGTACACCTTCTGCCAGTACCTGAACCCCCATCAACGACAGCATCATCAGTACCGCCATCAGAAATGCAAAATGTCTTCTCAGCTTTCTTCGCATTTTGCCCTCTCCTGTCTTAAATTGAATTGTTACCTTTCAGGAAGTACTGTCGATATATTTTATATCTGCCCTCCTGTCTAATATATGTATGACGCTGGATTTCTGATTATGACTTGAAAGAGATAAAATTAGATTTCTTTAAGATTTTTTACATTTTTTAAAATTTTCTCTTGCAAAGACCATTTAAATATGATAATATATTTTTCGTCGATAAGACAAGGAAATATTCCTCCTTAGCTCAGTCG
>OHMO01000807.1_pt1 | contig 13717 bp, 6 predicted proteins | sample 1569321 | NCBI WGS metagenome assembly OHMO01 (sample SAMEA3879504, study PRJEB24766) | human gut metagenome | biome: human-associated habitat; feature: feces | place: USA | collected 1985/1987
TTGCGCCTGTTGTAAAGAAAGGATATAATCTGCCCTATCCTCCTTAAAAATCTTAACGGGGAAAATTAGGCAATAAAAAACGCTAAGTCAATTTGTTGCAATCACTTAGCGTTTTCCGAGTACCCAGACTCTCTGTCATCTCCTTAAAAAATCTCTAACCAAACATCTACCTATTTCAACTCAAATGGTACAATACCTTTAGTATCCCTGGATGAACTACCGATAATTGCTTCAAACTTGCCCGGTTCGGCCACCCATTCGTGTTTGGCATCATCAAAGAAGCTCAATGCTTTCTTATCAATCGTCAGCGTTACCGCTTTCTCTTCTCCCGGAGCCAGTTTCACTTTCTGGAAACCTTTCAACTCTTTGATCGGACGAGGGAGAGAGGATTTCTTATCGCTGATATAAAGCTGAACAACTTCTTGCCCCTCACGAGTTCCTGTATTCTTCACATTGACCGTGAAAGAGATAGTATCATCTGCTGTCATTGTTTTCTTGTCAGCCGAAGGCTTTCCATAGGCGAAAGTAGTGTAGCTCAATCCGTGTCCGAACGGGAACAACGGTTTGATTTTTTCTTTATCCGCCCAGCGATAACCTACAAAGATATCCTCACGATAGATTTCATTAATAGTATCTCCCTTATGTTTAGACTGTACCAATTCTTCTTTATTGCCCGGATATTCTCCTAATTTATGAGCACCCACATCTTCCAGTTTTGCCGGGAAGGTGAAAGGAAGCTTTCCCGAAGGATTGGCGTCTCCTACTAATACGGAGGCAAGAGCCGTTCCGGCTTCCGAACCTAGAAACCATCCCTGAACAATAGCAGGCACTTCATTCACCCAAGGCATAGCCACTGCATTGCCGGAGATATTGACAACAATCAGGTTTTTATTCACCTTTGCCAGTTCGCTTATCACTCTATCCTGCGCGTAAGGCAAACCTAAAGAAGCGCGGTCCGAATCTTCACAATCCTGATGATTGCTCTTGTTCAAGCCACCGAAGAAAATAACATAGTCGGCATCTTTAGCCACTTGCAAAGCCTCAGCGAGCAGTTCATCTTCCGAACGGTTGTCTTTCAAGTCCTGACCGGTTTTCACACCGTTATACTCTCCTGTCGGGTCGCCTACATACCCACGGGCATATACCACTTCTGCTTTTGAGCCCACACGACTTTTCAGTCCATCCAACGGAGAAATCTCATATTTCACTTTCAAAGAAGAACTACCACCGCCCACAGTCATCATCTTAATGGCATTTTCACCGATAACGGCTATTTTTTTAGCTTTATTCAAATCGATAGGCAGTACGTTACCGTTGTTCTGCAACAGTACAATCCCTTCTTCTCCAATCTGACGTCCGGCTTGCCCGTGTTCGGGAGAACCTAAAGAGCCAAATGGTTTGTGCGGGTCCATTGAAGTACGGAAAATCAGACGAAGGACATTACTAACCTTTTCATCCAGTTCCTTTGTTCCTACTTTACCCTCTTTTATCAGTTTCAGGTAAGGGAAAGCAAGGTAATAATTATCATACGCATTTCTCGTTCCGGCAGACAGTCCGTTCGTCCATGAACCAAACTCCAAGTCCATGCCGTTATGAATAGCCTGTTCGGTGTTGTGCACACCACCCCAGTCGGACACTACAACGCCATCAAAGCCCCATTCATCGCGAAGAATATCTCGAAGCAGGCGCTTGTTGTGACAGGCGTGCTGTCCCTGATAAAGATTATAAGAGCCCATAATCGACCATGTTCCACCTTCCTGAACAGCCGCTTTAAAAGCAGGCAGGTATATTTCATAAAGAGCACGATCACTCAATTGCACATTGGTGGTATGACGGTTGAACTCCTGATTGTTCAATGCATAATGCTTCACACAGGCAGCTACCCCGTTCTCTTGTACACCTTTGATGTAAGGAACCACCATAGTGGCGGACAGATACGGGTCTTCTCCCATATACTCGAAGTTACGTCCGTTCAAGGGAGTACGGTAGATATTCACACCGGGACCCAACAAGATGTCTTTCTTGCGATAACGCGCCTCTTCACCGATACTTTTTCCATAAAGGTAGGACATTTTGGGATTCCATGTCGCGGCAAGGCATGTGAGTGCGGGATAAGCAATACAAGAATCGTTTGTCCATCCTGCCTGATTCCATTCATCCCATAATACTTCCGGACGGATACCGTGAGGCCCATCGGTAGCCCATACTTCCGGAATACCGAGACGGGGTACGCCTGCCGAACTAAATTTAGACTGTGCATGAATCATCCTGACCTTTTCTTCAAGAGTCATCCGGTTCAACGCATCTTTCACTCGCTCTTCGATTGGCTTGTTTGTATCCAAATATACCGGTTTCTGCGCACAGACAGGCAATGCGGTCATTATGGACAGGCCAAGTAACATTGCTTTGAGTTTCATATTCATATAATTTCTATTCTTATTCAGACTTTACTACCACAGTATTCATACTTTGAGCCAGATTCTCAATTGTTGATTTCGAACCATCCAACGGAGCATAGATTTCCAAACTGGACTTCAACATACTTCCATCACAAAGTTTGTTTATTTCTTCCTCATTCATTGCCGAACGGTAGAAGAACAGTTCACTGTACTCTCTGCCCTCTGTAGAACTATTATCACCGATAATAAACTTACCTACAGTCAGTCTCTCGTTCAATTCTCCTGCTAAACTCTTATCGGTGTATAGCAATGTACGTCCTTGTGCATAATAATGTGTCAAAGATACTACATGCCATTGATTATCCGTAACATTTCCACCTACTATTTTACCTTGCGATGGAGAGTTATATACTACCTTTCCCTCCTGAATCTTCAAAGTTCCCATAGTATTGCCACCATTTGTAAAAGTGGCAATCGTTCCATCTGTAGCACCTTTCACCTTAAAAGAGATTGTAAACGGATGTACTGTTTCTTCCGGAGTAAATTCCAAAACCTTTCCCGCCAAAGTATATGAAGTTCCGGAGACACGTGCAGGAAGAGTCTTACCAGCTTCTATTGCATCAAACAACGAAGGAACCATAGCATAAAGGAATTCACGGTGTCCTTCTGTATTCGGATGATAAAGATCCGTACCATTCTGATAACCGTCTGCCCATTTACCACTACCGTTATCTATTGCACCTAACATATTGACAGAAGGAAGATCCCACTCATGAATCAGCAGATTCATCTGTTTTACATATCTATAATCGCTCTCCTCAAAATCTCCACGAGTATAATTATTCATCATCACGGGATATTTACCGTCTTCACGCGCTTTACTAATCAAAGTCTGCATATTGTCTTTGAATTGATTATAGATAGCCTGCTGATCGGCAGCCCCATGTATTCCCTCATTACCCAAAGAAAGTCCGAAGATAACATACTTGCCGCAGTCATACAACAAATCATTGTAACGAGCCAACAAATTCAATGTACTGTTTCCACCAATAGAAATACCAGATGTATACCATGGCAGACGGGTCTCCTGATTCTTGAAACGCTCGTCCTGCAATTCACCGAACATATAGGCATAACCATGATTACTGTCTGCCCCCTGTCCGTTAGCGACAGAAGATCCCATTACAGAAATCTTAAAAGGATCTATACCTTCTTCACCACAATCAATATAGAAAGCGAAACGACGGAGATCTAAAGTGATATTATACGTACCATGATTCAAATTTATATCACTGGTAGAATAGCCAGAATTGGAGAAAGCCACTTCATTAGAAGTATCAGAAATACGTTTCATTGTATAATCCCAACTTTTGTTCATAATAAAGTTGAAGCGGGCACGGTCACTTGCCGTACCAAGTCCGGTCAGTTTTACCCGTCCACCCCATACACCTTTACCTTGATAGGCAAGCGGTACACCAGTTCCGGCATTCCAACCTCCTTCCGTAACACTCCCAACAATACTCCATTCTTCTACCGGAGTAATGGTATAACTCTTCTTTGACATATCCACTACAATATATACCGGACCTGTCACCTCTGCCGAGATACCGTAACTATTCATCGCCACAACACCAGGTTCATGTCCCTTTCCAATATCAGTAGATACACCCTCCGATGTTACCCCCTTGAAAGAAAACTTACCCGATTGAAGTGACAAAAAAGCTTCAAACTTATTACTTACCTTGTCTGTCGGAGAAATCATGTGCATAGGCACTTCTCCTTCTTCTACCGCACTACCGGTTATTGTCAACGAAGTAAATGTTTGGGGACGTTTTACATCGGTATATTCTTCTAGCTTCAAAGCATTTATTGCCATATATGCTCCCGTACTACGAGAAACAGCAAAGGTCAGGGTGCCTTCTTCATCCGGATAGACTAATCCGGACTCGCAGATATTAGCAATATTCTGGTTAACCCCTTCTCCGCCTAAATTTGTTCCGGCAATCTGCAACTCACCTTGATAACTGTTCAACCCGGACATCGTATAATAAGCAACACGTTTCTCTGTGGCACTTCGGCTACCGAACGCATAGAACTTATATGCCTTCTCCTTATCCAAGCCGGAAATGGTAAAGTTATTGCCATTCTCCCCACTCTCTATATAGAAATAATCTTCTGTAGCTGTAGATACGGCAAAATCTTTCAACAACTCTGCGTCAGGAGTTAACAAACCACCTCCGCCAGAACCTCCATTAGTAGAAAAACGGGTATTCAACGTCAGTTTATAGCCTACGGAAGTACCTTCCGAGTTAACAAAGTCTTCAAATACAGAGTTAACAGCAGCATAAATCCCATCATTATTATAAATGTTATTCCAATAGTGTCCGTTCTCATCCGGACTTTCAGTTTGAGACCCTCTCGTTCCCCCTCCTACCGAACCAAAATCAAAATAAAGAGTTTGTACCAATACAGGATTGATAGGCTCCGGCGCAGGTATCACTACCTCTTCGTCTTCCCCCGGTATGGGAGAAACAACAGGCTCATCGTCATTGCAAGACCCAACAGTAAGCACTCCAAAGAGTGCCATAACCAAAAGTATATGTTTTTTCATGTCCCTTCTTTTTATAGATTAATATATGATATAGTTATCGTATGCCGGACCATTCTTCCATTTTCATGATATTCAAAGGGATATAATCACCTGTCGCACGGGAGACTGTAAACAAAATCTTTCCTTCTTCATCCGGATACACCCAATCCGATTCACAGATATTCTCTACATTATGATTCTTCCCAGTACCTCCACAATCGGCGCCGGCCGCCTGTAATTCTCCTGCCCATTCGTTTGTACCAGCTATCGTGTAGCGTGCTGTACGAATCTGAGTTGCGTCTCGACTAGCAAACATATAAAATTTGTACCCTTTATTTTTATCCAAGCCCGAAAGAGTAAAGTTACCATTATCTTCCAACTTTTCTAAGAAGAAATAATCACCGGTGGCTGTAATCACTGCTAAATCACCTAATTTGTCTTTATCCGGATTCGTCAAACCACCTGCTTTATTAGCCGTAAAACGTGAATTCAACGTCAATGAAAAGCCTGTCTGATCATTCCTTGAATTTACAAAATTGGTATAAACAGAGCCCTTCTTTGCATAAAATCCATCATTATTAATAATATTATTCCAGTAATTTCCATTATTATCCGGGGAGACTGTCGGTTCCCCGCGAGTTCCACTTTCATTACCACCGAAATCAAAATACAATGTCTGTACTAGTGTCGGTTGCGGTTTCACCTCTCCATCTGAAATCTTCTTGAAAGAAATTACTGCCTTATCATTTCCGGCTGTCAAATCAACAGTAAGTACATAGGTCGCTCCCTCTTCCAGCTTTACATCATTAGCAAGTTCAAAATTTTTGCTATCTGTCAACTTCAACAATGCTTCTGTACCGGAAGCCAATGTTATCTGAGAAAATTCTCCTCCATAACCATTCTGGAAGAAGAACTTAGCACTTATATAATCAAAACGGAAACGCTGTCCTATTGATGAACCATGTTCAGGGCCTGCCACTCCGGTAAACTGATATTTCTTTGATGAAATTTCCGGCATACAATAGTTGCTTCCGATATTCCACCCAAACTGGCTATCCAATGAAGGAGAGCCGACTCCCCAACCCATTAACCAAATAGCACCATGTCCGTCATCAGAAAGAGTAGCCTCCTCATCACCGTTCATGCGGGTCACACTAAAATATTTCTGCTTCATATTAGCTACTACACGATACTTGCCATTCACCGGTAAGAAAGTCAATGTACCATTGGATTCTTTCCTAAAATAATCCGGATTAATCCACCAGCCATCCAGATCTATACCCACAACTACTATGGACTGTCCCTGAGTAAATGATTTCTGTATCAGATAAGTATTCGCATCCTGTGCTATCATCTTCTCTCCGTCAAACAATACATTGACCAATGGAGAAACTGCGTATGTAAGAACATTGAAAGTTACCTCATAAGGTTCTGCCTCCGTACCGGAGAAAGTGATGGGATCCACATTCTTCCCTTCCGAAAGCTGATTCTCATTATCCCATCCGAAAGTCAGTTCGTTACCGTTTTCACCGACTTTCGGGGTTTTAAAATAAGCCTTCATATCCTGAGGAAATCTACCGGTCACACTATAATTATACAGAGACTGCCTCTTCATCAGATATTCTTCACCCATTTCGTCAACCAAAGTGACATAAGGGAAGTCCGGTCGGGACAAAACAACCTCCCGCTCCATTTCCGTAGTAGTGAAATGGATATTCTGAAGGACAAACTTCAAAGTAGCCCTACCATCAATCACGTTGGGATAATAAGGCACAAAGACTTTGCCCGTATAATCGCTACCACTTGTCTTGGTGCGAATCACAGTTTCCGACACCAATTCCTCTCCATAAAAAAGTTTCGCTTTCAAAGTAGAAAGAGGTACATCCACATCCGAAGCCTTAATGGTGAACGGGAGACTATCGCCATAAAGCGCACTTACTTTCCCAGTTCCGAGTTCCATATCCGGATTACCCGAAAGGAATTCATCGTCACTACAGGAATTCATGACCAGTATTCCTACCAATGCCAATATTATATAGATACTTTTATTCATGTCTTTATACTTTTAAGGTTCTTATTTCAACTTCGCCCAACGGTAAGAGGTCACAGACTTGCCAGGAACATCATAAGCAAAATGACGTTTACCATCACTGATAGTTATCCTCTTTGTCTTCTCATTGTTATTCATCAAAACAAAGGCGTATGTACCATCCGTATTCTCGAAAGCAGAATACATAATATTGCTGTCGGAATAGCCGGATGCACCGATACGTACTGCGCCCGGTTTCACTACACTTGAAAGATGGGCAATAATATAATAATGTGAGTTACGAATGATTGTCTTATAGTCACTATTGCTGATATCCACCGCTCCATAGCAAGTCTGGCAACCACCTTCACGATTGGGAGCACGGTCATTATCAAGCATCAGATTCCATACAATCACCCCTTTACACCAATTGTTCACTGTTCCCAATGCAACTTCTTTCATATCTTCCAGCAATCGCTTTGACAAGTCACGTCCGCTATTCCATGTACCGATAGAAGTTTCCGTAAACAGTAGTTCTTTCTCGGGATAAGCTTTATGGATTTCCAGCAGTTCCTCACGATCGCCGCCATAATTGTGATATGCTGCACCGGCTATATACTGGGATGCATCGCTATCACCGTAAATCTTGACCGGATACTGTTTCTCTGCCTCAAGATTGCTGTAATCATAATTATGATCATAGGCATAAATCTTTGTATCCAATCCCGCAGCCTTGAACTGAGGTCCGAGTGCAGTTTTCACAAAGTCTCTCTGTTCTTCCCAACTCATGTACATCGAAGCCGAATTGCCATGATTCAATGGCTCATTTTGAGGAGTCACAGCATAAATATCAATACCTTCGGCCTTAAATGCCTGTACCCATTTTACGAAATAGGTAGCATAGTCTTGATAATAAGCAGGATTCAGCTGTCCGCTTGTCCACGTCGTCAGCGGGGTAAGATCTTCCAAACTCTTTACCTTCATCCACAAAGGGCAAGTCCAGGGGGCTGCAATAATCTTAATAGAAGGATTAATAGACAGAATCTCTTTCAGAATCGGCAAGATATAGTTTTTCTCTTCACTCTGCAAAGCAAAGTTCTCTATTCCTTTCGTATCGCAACAAGTATATTCGCTCAACGAAAAGTCCGAACAACCAATCGAAATACGAATATAACTAAACCCGAAACCACTATTATCAGAGAATGTTTCGGTCAGGAAATCATGGCGGTCCGTCGGCTGCATCTGTAAAAGATTAAAGCAGGTAGCTCCCGTTATGGCTGCCCCGAAACCATCCATTGTTTGGTATTGTTCTGTAGGATCCAGCGTGATAGAAGTAGGTGCTAGGTTATCCTTCGAGCTGAAATTAACCGCATCACGGGTTAAATCACGTGTCAGGCTGTTGGTCGTTGCATAAATCGTTACATCTCCGGTTGGAACAGGTACTACCGGTTTTTCTGCGTCGTCACTGTTGCTGCATGCAGCTAATATGGTGAAGCATCCTAAAAAAGTCAATGCTATATTTCTCATGTTTATCATAATCTTAAGTTTCTAATATATTAATAACCCGGATTCTGTTGAATCTTATCATTCGCATCAATTACTGACTGCGGGATAGGCAAGCGATAGGAGTTCTTATCGAAAGCATAAACCTGTGCCTTGCGTCCTGAATCTTTCGCATACACAGCATTCATCACTTCTTCTACCTTGTCCAAACGTACTAAATCAAACCACCGTTGTCCTTCAAAAGCCAGCTCCAACCGACGTTCTTTAAGCAAAGCGTCAATCATGGAATTCTTGTTTTCACGGATAGATGAAGGAAGTTTCCCCAAACCGGCACGTTTCCGTATTTCATCAATAATACCGGCAGCCGCTTCCAAATCAGGTGTATCCTGCATTATCAATGCCTCTGCCTTCAGCAACAACACATCAGCATAACGATATTTTATGATACTACTATTGGCCGAACGGCATTTATACATGAACGGATAATTATCCGACGGATAATAATTGCTCCACGAACAGTCATAATAAACAACCGACTCTTTAAAACGAACCTCATCACCTTCTTTCTTGAAAGCATTAATCAAGTCACGTGACGGAGTTACCCATTTCGCCCATGTGAAGTTGGTATTCCAGTTCACCAAATCGCGTCCGAACATCCACGAACACCAATTGCCCGCTCCGGGAGTAAACTGTGCCTCAAGAATAGCTTCCTTTGTATTACGTACTTTCGCATCCGTATTAGCATCGTTCATGCCAAACAAATCGCTGAAGTCTTCTACCAAATCGAAGCCATCCGCTTTCACTTCATCACAATATTGGATTACCTTCGTATAGTCACGTAACGGCTTTTCTGCATAAATTTTAGCTAATAATGTACGTGCCACCGATTTGGTGAATAATGTCTTATTGCTCAGTGTATTGTCCGGTGCATACTTCACAGCATCCAATAAATCTTTCTCAATCTGTTGGTAAGCTTCAAGTTCCGTATTTTGCTCAGGAAAATACTGGGAATATACATCTTCAATATTATCCGAAGTAATATCATCCGCCACAGTTGTAATCACCGGAAAGTCTCCCCAAAGACGCACCATATCAAACATAATCATAGCACGGAATATCTCCGCTTCCGCTTTATACTGTGCCCGTTCGTCGGCAGTCAATGAATTATCTTTCACCAGGTCGATGTTGCAAATCAGCTTATTGGCACGGGCAATATCCTCCAAATACCGGTTCCAGTCACGCTCCAATACAGAATTCGATCCTTCAATAGAATTATTTTCAAACGGAACAACTTCCGCTCCCGTAGTACCTGCATAGGCATTGTCTGAATGAGAATCCGCAATCAGCAGCAAATCCACATACCAATGTTCCTGACGATCACGCATCTGATTGTAAAGCGTAGTCAGATGGCTTTCAACAGCTGCCTTATCCTTGAACACAATCTTCGTTCCGTTATCCGTTATTCCTTCTGTCACATCCGAATAGGTGTCTAATGGCTCATAATCCAGTGAACAGGAAGAAATCCCCAATAACAAACCGGACGTCAATCCACAAAATATAGTTCTTAGTTTCATAATCTTTCCTTTCATTAGAATTCAACATTAATACCAAACACGTATGATCTGCAATGCGGGTAAGTTCCCCAGTCGATACCCTGCACCGTACCGCTATTACCCCATTGGTTCACTTCCGGATCCATACCGGAGTAACTGGTCCACGTCAGCAGGTTGGTAGCTGTAAAATAAGGTTGCAGACGGGTGATTCCCCATTTCTTCAAGAGTTTGCCTTTCACGTTGTATGACAAAGAGACGTCTTTCAACCGCAGATAACTGCCATCCTCCACGAAATAAGTAGAATTCAACAGTTTAAAATTGGCTTTCGGCACATCCGTTATCTGTCCGGGTATTCTCCAGCGTCCCAGCACGCGGGTCGACTGATTCTTACCATCATACATACCTTCCGTTTCGATACGTGAAGCGTTATAAACATCATTTCCGTACGAACCTTGTATAAAGATACTCAGATTAAAACCTTTCCAAGAGAATGTGTTGGTCATACCGTAAGTGAAATCCGGATTCGGGTCACCGATGACCACGCGGTCATCTTCCCCGATGATACCGTCTTTGGAATGATCCACGAAACGCATGTCGCCAGCCGAGAACGGAATACGCTGGCCCGAAGAAGAAAGAATGGCAAGCCCGGCATCCGCAGCTTCCTGAGCTGTGACATATACCCCGTCGGTCTGATAACCATAAAACACACCTGCCGGCTGTCCTTGCGTAGTCAATACCGTTCCTCCGGCTACTTCCGTAGTGAAACTGCCATTGGGCAAGGACGTAATTTTATTCTTATAATGGCCTACGGTCAACCCTGCATTGAACTTGAAATCTTTCGTATCCACGATACGAGCATTGGCTGCAATCTCAAAGCCCCGGTTCTCCATTTCACCATTATTGTCATAATAATACTGTAAACCAGCTTCTTCGTTCAAAGAGCGGAGCGTCACCAAATCTTTCGTTTTGGAATAGAAATAGTCGATATTCATGTTCAAACGGTTCGCCAAAATGCTAAAATCAAATCCTACGTTAGCCCGGCCAGTGGTTTCCCATCTCAACTTTTCATTCCCGATATTGCTCAATACCACGCCCACAGCATCATTAGCCACCAAAGAAGAAGTGAAATAAGTACGGTTGGCATAAACAGGCAAATTACCGTTACCCGTCATCGTATAGGCCACACGCAACTTCAAATTGTTGATAAAATCCACATTACGCATGAATTTCTCGGAAGAAATGAGCCAAGCTCCACTGACCGACGGGAAATATCCCCACGACACACCGCACAAGTCTATTCCTCCGGCTTCGTTACCGAAACGAGAAGAAGTCTCCATCGACATTCCGATATTCAGGAAATACTTGTTCATAAAACCATAATCCGCATTCAAATACCAAGACATGTTACGATCCATGTATTCCGTCCCGAAAAGATAACGCAAGTCACTCGTCGTATTGGACAAAGCTGTCATATAGTCAGAACCCGTATTGTAGCCCTGACCATATGTATATTTGAAATAGTCGTTATAAAAACGATAGCCCAAGGCTGCGGACAGATTGTGCCGGTATCCTTTCAAAATATCCCATTTCAAATAAGCGTCCAACGAAAGGGAAGTCTGCCGAGCCATAGAACTGCGAACTTCGTTCAATGCCGTAGCATACACTTCACCCAAATCATTGTAAAGCGGCTCATTCGCTACGCCTGCATCCGGAATGAACAAATCTTCATTCTCCTTATCATAAGAGAAACCGAAAAGAGCAGCAGCTTCCAAACGGTCGGTAATTTGGTAAGTCGGACGCAGGTTCAGCGTGAAACGATATTTATCGAGCGTCGGCATATTATCTTTCTCCAACAAAGCCAACGGGTTACCATAATTCAACTCGTCCACATCCGTCAAACGACCGCTTAAAGAACCACTCTCATTATATTGATAAGGAGAATAAAGTGGCGACTTTACCAATGCAAGATAATACGGTGAGCGCATTCGATCCAATCCATCAAAAGTCACCTTATGTCCGGTCTGCGTATAAGCGATGTCGAACAATATCTTAAATTCGTCCGTCAACTTGATGTCTGAATTGAAGCGCACATTCAGACGATCAAACTTTGTTCCATCTATGTTTCCATTATTTTGAGCATACCCCAGAGAGAAACGGTAAAGAGCTATGTCGTCACCACCCGACACAGAGATACCATAATTTTGGATAAAAGCTGTTTTGTTGATTTCATCCATCCAATCAGTATTATTATGTACAGCACGGTAAAAAGACCGCGAAGGGTCATCATTCGTGAACTGGAAATCTTCCACTTCATGCCGATCCATACCAGACATAACATCAGTGGCATAACGACGGTAGGCATCAGCTCCCATTACTGGCAATGTCTCAAAGGGTGTCTGAAATCCAAAAGAAATGTTAGCATCGATCTTCGTCGCCATCTCTCCGGCACGCTTAGTTTGAATCAACACAACGCCATTTGCTCCTCGTGTGCCCCAAATAGCCGAACCATTCTTCAATACCGTTACCTTATCTATATCTGACGGGTCAAGCAAAGTCAAAGGGTTATTGTAATAACCATCCACAATAGAGATTCCCTCATCCTGCATCTGCCAGACTACACCATCCACCACAAACAAAGGTTGGGAAGAAAGATTTAAAGAATTGTAACCACGCACAAAATAGGAAGCACTTGCCCCAGGCTCACCCGAACGGGCAGACGTACGCATCTGACCGGCCAATAAAGAATTCATATCTTCCGTCATGCTTAACGCGCTTGCCGTAAAACCGTCCACCACAACCCGTCCGTCCGACACGGACATTTCATCGTCATAATAAGAATGCCCCGGTACGGTATAGAGCGACACATTCACTTCTGTACGCCCTTTAACGGCTACCACTTGTCGGGAATATCCCGGCGCATCTACATAAAGCGGTACCCGCAAATCGGGCAATCCTATCTCGTAGTCACCATTTTCATCAGTCATCGCTGATACGTTTACATCAGGAGTTGTAATACGAGCACCGGCAAAGCCTAGCCCCGTCACGGCATCTACTACTCGCCCCTTCACATGGTAAGGCATCTGAACCTTTTCAGTCTGCCCGGTTTTTATCGAGTCTACGTGAGCCGTCTCCTGGCCCTTTAAGGCAAAAGAGAAGAAAGCTAAACCGGCCACAGTTCCCGTAAGTTTCAACAAATAAGAATTAAATATAGAATACATAACTCATCATGCTTTAAGGATTAACAAATCAAGGTACAGGCACAAAACGAATACGGTCTACTCGAAAACGACGACGATATTTCACATTTACCTCCGAAGCTTTCACATTGGTACGAATACGAAGCGTTGTACGCACCTTTACGTCATCTGTGGAATTATTCTCATCCATAAACCACATTCCATCATAATAATTGGCTGCGGGCAACTCCAATGCACTCCAAACTTTCAAAGTCTTCACTTTGTTATCGCCAACGCTGTCCCCGCCGATAATCAAATCCGGATCATCATCATCGTCACGCGATATATTAGAAGTACCATTTCTGTCTGCACGTGGATAAACCAAACGGAACTCCAACCGCGTTTTTTCCTCGGCCAAAGCAACTCCGTCAATGACAGGTGGAACAAAATCCACATATACGTCATAT
>OHMO01000814.1_pt1 | contig 13629 bp, 7 predicted proteins | sample 1569321 | NCBI WGS metagenome assembly OHMO01 (sample SAMEA3879504, study PRJEB24766) | human gut metagenome | biome: human-associated habitat; feature: feces | place: USA | collected 1985/1987
TCCGCAGCAACCGCAACCGATTGGAGATAGAGATGCAAGAACTTATCCTTGACATCATGGATAGTGTTGGTACGGATACTTTCTCTTTCTGCTACAACGACCTTCTTCTTTTGCTGGTACACTCACAGGTAAAGGTGGAGAAGCACCAAGTCCGTAAGGTATTGCAGGAGTGCTGGAAATTAACTCCTGCACCGAATACGCTTACTTACAACACCTATCAAGTGGACTATACCCGAGAGTGCCGCTATTCTCCCATACGGAGGATAGGACGGTTTTATACCGTAACAAGAGAACAGTTGACAACACTCTGATTATTTTGATAAAATGATGAATAAGGATATAACTACACTGATATATAAAGGTTTGTACTCTCATCAAACATTCATCAAAAACATCTTACTGATGAAAAGAGGAAACAGGTCAGGCAGACCATACGCTATATGGCAAATGATGATTTTCTCTTTTGGTAAGTGCTTTGATGAAACTATGATGAGGATGTATAATATTGTTATCCAATAGTTTGTCATACACATTCATCAATTCATCGGTTTTACAATCATCATCAAACCATAGGAAAATTATGAACATACAGGAAGTAAAGAACATACGCATTGCAGACTATCTGCAAAGTTTGGGCTATACGCCCGTCAAACAACAAGGCAACAGCCTTTGGTACAAATCACCGTTGAGAGAAGAAAAGGATGCCTCTTTCAAGGTAAACACCGAACTTAACAAGTGGTACGATTTCGGACTTGGCAAAGGCGGCAACATCATCGCTTTGGCAGAGGAACTATACGCAACCGACTATGTACCCTACTTGCTCAATAAAATATTCGAACGAGTACCGCATATCCGTCCCGTATCTTTCTCTTTTCGTCAGCAAGCATCCGAACCGAGTTTCCAACAGTTGGAGGTGGGAGAACTTACCCATCCCGCATTGCTCAGATACTTGCAGGAACGAGGTATAAACTCCGACTTGGCAAGGCAGGAATGTAAGGAACTGCACTTCATCCATAATGACAAGCCTTATTTCGCCATCGGTTTCCCAAATGTGGCAGGAGGGTATGAAGTGCGCAACCGTTTCTTCAAGGGCTGCATCGCACCCAAAGACATCAGCCATATCCGCCAGCAGGGAAAACCGAGAGAAAAATGCCTTGTATTCGAGGGTATGATGGACTACTTTTCATTCCTCACGTTGCGGATGAGGAACTGCCCGACTATGCCAAACCTTGACGGGCAGGATTACGTCATCCTCAATTCGGTTGCCAATGTTTCCAAAGCCATGGATGTGCTGCACGGCTACGAGCGCATCCACTGCCTGCTTGACAATGACGAGGCTGGAAGAAATGCGTACTTGAACTTGGCAAGAGAATTCAGCGGACGTATCCGGGACTTTTCCGACGACTACAACGGACATAAAGACCTGAACGATTACCTGTGTGGCAAGCCCATGTCCCAATCGGCTGAGCCGATAAAAGAGAAGAAACAAGTCCAATCCGCAAGGCGGATGATACAGCCACCGAAAAAGAAAGGGCTGAAGATGTAAGGGGATGCTTGCAGCGGCACGGATATTTACCGATGGAAAATACCGTAGCTTATTAGGGAATTTTCCGAGCCGCATTGCAAGCAACGCTGAAAATTCCCCAATAAGCCAAAGAGGTTGCACCTCTCTGGACTCTCCAAGACCAACGGCAACAGCCGTACATAAGCAATAATCAAACGATGTTTCACAAGCAGAATAAGAAAGGAATTATATATGGGATTCGTAGTATTACACATGGAAAAGGCGCACGGTTCCGACAGCGGAACGACCGCCCACATAGAGCGTTTCATCATACCGAAGAACGCAGACCCGACACGCACGCATCTTAACCGAAAACTCGTCACATATCCCGATGGGGTAAAAGACCGCACGGCAGCCATTCAGAAAAGATTGGAGGAAGCAGGGCTGACACGTAAAATCGGGAACAACCAAGTTCGTGCCATCCGTATCAACGTGTCGGGAACACACGAGGATATGAAGCGTATCGAAAAGGAGGGCAGACTTGATGAATGGTGTGCCGACAATATGAAATACTTTGCCGACCTGTTCGGCAAGGAGAATATCGTGGCTGCACACCTGCACAGGGACGAGGAAACGCCACACATACACATCACACTCGTTCCAATTGTCAAAGGAGAACGTAAGCGCAAAAAACGTGAGGAACAGGCGAAGAAACGCTATCGCAAGAAACCAGCCAACACGGTGAGACTATGTGCCGATGACATCATGACACGCTTGAAACTGAAATCCTACCAAGACAGTTATGCCGTAGCAATGGCCAAGTACGGTCTGCAACGTGGTATAGACGGTTCACAGGCTCGTCACAAGTCCACACAGCAGTATTATCGGGATATACAGAAACTTGCCGACGGCTTGAAATCGGAAGTGGTGGATTTGCAGGAGCAGAAAGAAACGGCACAAGAAGAACTCAGACGAGCCAAGAAAGAGGTGCAGACCGAGAAACTGAAAGGCGCAGCCACCACAGCGGCGACCCACATCGCTGAAAGTGTCGGTTCTCTTTTCGGCAGTAACAAGGTCAAGACATTGGAACGCAGGAACGAGGACTTGCAAGACCGCATTTTTGAACTTGAAGAAGAAGCACGACAAAGGGAACAGCAACAAACAAAGCACATACAGGAGATAACGGATGCTTACGAACAACGACACCGAAAACTGTCCGAGTTCGTGGATTATGTCAAGCACTATTTCCCGTATGTTGAGAAACTGATGCCGACAATTAAATTCCTGCGTGATACGCTGAACTTTGGTGACAGCCTTATCAGGAAACTGTGCACATTCAAGGATGCAACTGCCACAGGAGAACTGTATTCGCGCGAGTTTAACCAATATTTTAGGGCAGAAAAAGCGGTATGCTCACTAAAAGAAGACAAGGAGGGCAAATTCAACCTCCACATAGATGGTATTTTCCATGTCAATTGGTTCAGACAAAAGAAAGAAGAGTTTATGGAGAAACTGAGACCACAAGCAAGGAGACAAAATAGGGGTATTAAGCTGTAAATCATAAAAAAGTCCGTGATAGTAGAAGGTCACATCACGGATTTTTTGTATTTTTGCAATACGACATTAAGGGTGTTTACAACCGTTTCAAATTATGAAAAAGTGGCAGAAAATAGCAGGTATTATTGCATTGTCCCTCATTGCAATATATGAACTTTTGGCATGGGCAAATACTTATGTCTATATGAAATATGTTGTAGAACCGACAGATAATGACATACTGATTGAGCAAGGTTATATCTATATCGACGGATTATCTTTCGGTATGTGGATGAATTTAGTGTTAGTTATATTCTTATTTATATGCTTCTGGTGGAAAAAAGAAAAAGGCAAGACTAACCCTTCGCCCATTAAAACTATTTCAGTCGAAAAAATAACAATTCCTTTCACTTTTGAAAGAACTTATTGCCGTATTGGAGTCGTCACCGATGATAGTGGCATTGAACGTATGGAAGCTTATTTTGTTAGAAACGACAAAACAGCAATAAGTTATAAAAATGGTTCATTCTGTCAAGTTATTATTGATGACACAAAACACGACAAATATGATAATTGTGAAATAAATGCAGGTACTATTATTAGTATTCGCGCAACAACAGGAATGTCAAATTACATTGCAATGTTGGCGGACGAAAGACTGATTGCTTTTGAAGTCCTCCCAAAAGGTTATGGAGAGCTATACGAAAATTTCACAATAATACCTTCAAGTGATGACCAATACTTGGACTATTTGGAAGATTATGAACATGGAAAGGAAATTGATTATAAGACTTAACATTGAATTTAAAAGGATTTTATTATGAATAAAACATATCATCAAATAACGTACACTTTAGACAGTAAGGTTATACGCAATAGCAATAATCCTCACACTGTCGAAATAAAAGACAATAGAGTTTTGTCACATATAGAATCGCTTAATATAAACAATTACTTTTTGCGGAAAGAACAATTATACTCTTGTTTCCCAAATAATGTTGAGGGTAAATTGCTCGGACGCAAAAGATGTATTGACCTTATGCAGGTCTCTCCGTTTATATTGACCTGCCAATTTGTTATATCAGAAAAAGTAAAATCTGTTTTGACAGATCTAGGTGTTAATAAAAACGAATATGTTTTGAAGCCAATTAAGATACATGGTTTTGTTGATACGTTTTATCTGTTTTTTGTCCCTTTGATAAGTGATACAAAATTCATATATCCGAAAACCGAATGGGTAAGGCTATTTGAAGATAATATAGAACCTGTCATTTTTCAGGATAAAGATTCTTATTATGCAGATTTAGAACAATATATGATAAGAAAACTCACTTTACCATCTAAATATAAAGGATATGATCTACTATATCCTCAAACATCAGGCTTATTTTTGTCCGACCGTATCATTGAAGAGTTTGACCGTAGAGGAATTGTCGGATATGACGTCATAAATAGCGGATGCTTTTACGCATCAATAGTGGTTGAGTAGTCATTATTGGGAATTATTGAAACGCATTGTATGTCTTTTGTTCATTTAAGTAATTTACATACCTTTGCAAACGAGTTACTTGAAACGCGTATCAAGGCAGAACGCTGCAAATGGCACAGTTGCCAAGTCATTACCTCAAAATTGGGTAATTCTCCCAAAATCCTTTATATAAGGCACTAACAAAGGTATTCCAAAATTACGAAAAAATCTCTGTAATAAACGAATAAAAAGGGAGAAAACTCTGATTATGGTTAGCCTCTATTGATCTTAATGCCATTCTTCCGAAAACGAGCCTGTTTAATCCTCTAATATCTAATAAAGAAACAAAGTGTACTCCAAAGAATTGTAGCTTTTACTAAAAACTCAAGGATATGGGAGGACAGATATAAGAATCTAAAGAAAATGGGGCTGTCAAAACGTGGATAATGCTATCATTTAGTTCGTAGGGGCGAGGTTCGCTCGCCCGAAAACAGTTTGTTTTGTGTCTTCGGGCAGGCGAACCCTGCCCCTACAGCTGACGATGGGATAGGCCGATTTAGTTTTGACATACTCCCATTATTCAATACAATCGGATAAATATTTACTCCCGACGTCCCATATAAATCATAATATAATAAACCAATGTAGCCAATGAGCTGAGTGCAGCGACTACATATGTATAAGCAGCCGAACGTAATGCGTCTTCCGCTGCCTGATGATTATAGGAATTAGTAATACCCGCTTTACTCAACCATACCAGTGCACGATGGCTCGCATTTATTTCTACCGGTAATGTAATAAAACTGAAGAGGGTAGTCATGGCAAACAAACAGATACCGGCCAACAATAACTGCGGAAAAGTATTTACCATCAGAATTCCTCCCAACAACACCCAAGTCATGATAGAAGATGAGAACTGAACCACCGGAACAAGTGCAGAACGCATTTTCAACGGAGCGTATGCACGCGCATGCTGCACAGCATGTCCACACTCGTGGGCAGCTACGGCAGCAGCAGCCACACTATTGCTTCCATATACACCTTCACTTAAATTCACTGTTTTGTTAGCCGGATTATAATGGTCGGTCAACATTCCCGGGGTACTTGTCACTCTGACATCATAAATACCGTTGTCATGCAACATCTTCTCTGCTACTTCTTTTCCGGTCATGCCGTTTGATAGTGGCATTTTAGAGTATTTCTTAAACTTACTCTGTAAACTAGCTTGTACGATATAACTAATAATCGCAATTCCAATAAATAATATCCAATACATTGACATAGTTTTGTTCTTTATAATTTCGTTGTTAAATATACAGGTTATTATACACAAATAGTTTGCCACCCTTCCCGTTTTAGAAAGAATTAAGAATATTAGCGGGTTATTGACAGTCAATTGGCAGACGTTCCGCCAAATTCAATTAAAAAATATATAAAGGAGACAAAAAGAATTGCCATGTGATTATTGATTTATATTTTTGAAACAAAAATAAGAGATATGGAACAAGAAATTGGAAATATATCCATTGCCCTCATCCGCAAATTGAACCCTGCAATGAAGGGCATAGGAAATGATTTTATAATGGACAGTACAGAATATTATATTCCGGATGTCAATTCTATATTCAAATATCCTCTTCGTCTCGACGGTATTATCATCGCAGTGCGAAAACAAGGAAGTGCAACTATAAACATCAACCTGCGTGAATACAACACGACTAAAAACGATTTAATTCTTTGCGCTCCCGGCGACATCCTTCAATCAATTCCCAAACCGGGCATGCATCAAACCCAAATGTTCCTCATCTCATCCGATTTTCTAAAAGAGATGTATATCAACCTGAATAGTTTCATGCCTTTCTTTATTTCATTAAAAGAACAACCTATTTTCAGCCTGACGGATGAGGAGGTAAAAGAGTTGGAGGCTTTCTATACATTAATAGAGGAGACTATTGACCGGAATGATAATTTCCGTACAGAGATTGTGCGGCGGCTGATGGGTGCCTATCTTTATAAATTAGGTTCCATCCTGCATCGCAGACAACCGGAATTCTTGTCTGTCAACCCTAAATCCATGAAACGAGAAGAAATACTATTCAACCAATTCATTAATTTGCTAACCGAACATCATCGCAAAGAAAGACGGGTGGACTTCTATGCCGAACAGTTGTTTTTAAGTCCGAAGCACTTCTCTACCGTGGTGAAAAAAGTAAGTGGGAAAACAGCCGGTGAGTGGATTGACGAATATGTAATTCTGGAGGCAAAAGCATTACTTAAATATTCGGTCATGTCTATTCAGGAAGTAGCCTATTACATGAATTTCCCAAATCCTTCCTTTTTCGGAAAATATTTTAAGCACCACACCGGAATGTCACCAAGTGAATATAAAGTGCAATAGCAGAAGGAGGAAAAGATAAAATTATCAAGAAGAAAAGATAAAAGGCAGATACATTCAACTAATATGCCGATAAAATTGTTTAAGTTTGCAGAAACGTTTGTACAAAACACACGATGAAAAAGAAATATATCCGCTGGACAATATGGACGGTAGCTTCTCCTTTCATATTGTTCATTCTCTTATGTATACTGATTTATTTGCCCCCCATACAAAACTTTTTGGTGGACAAAGCGGCTTCGTATGCCTCTGAATCAACCGGAATGAATATAAAAGTGGGAAGAATATCCTTATCCTTTCCGCTCAATTTAGTAGTAAATGACGTGGAAGCATCTTCCCAACACAACGATACATTGCTCAGCGTAAAACGCCTTCAGGTAAATGTACAGTTGTTGCCATTGTTAAAAAAACAAGTGGAAGTAGACGGTATCTCTTTAAAAGGAGCCACTGTCAATTCCAATGACCTTATCAACGGAATGCAGCTACAAGGAACCCTCGGTGAATTGTTCATATCCAGCCACGGTGTGGCACTCGACCCCGAAACAGCCATAGTGAACAAAGTACTGCTTAAAGACACCGACTTGTCTCTTTGCCTGAATGATACCACAGCTGCCGATACTGCTAAGACCGACACTACCTATTGGAAAATAATCCTGCAGAACATTGATTTGCAAAATGTATCTTTCGCTTTACAGATGCCGCTTGACAGTCTCGCGCTCAGCACATCGCTGGCAAAAGCATCTTTACGCAACGGATTGATAGACCTGCATAAATCCGCCTATTCCCTTCAAAGTTTTAAAATAGAGAACGGACAAGTAAACTATGACTCGGGAGCACCGTCTCCTCTTCTATCAGACAGCATTGCTCTGAGAGGATTGGATCCTTCCCATATCGCACTGACCGGCATCGGCGTGCAACTCGATTCTCTTCATTATGAAGGTCGTGACATGAAAGCCATCATTAACCGCTTTGTCTTAAAGGAACGCTCGGGATTGGAGATTCAATCCACCCAAGGACGACTGCTCTCCAACAAGCAATCGCTCCGCATCCCTTCTTTGCGTCTCGCCACTTCCGATTCGGACTTCGAATTAAATGCATCCATCGACTGGAATGCACTCGAAATGAAAAGTGAAGGACGGTTGTCTGCCCGATTAATGGCTGATATAGGCAAACAAGACATTGTACGCTTGATAGGCAACATGAATGAACATTTCGTACAGAAATATCCGGCCGAGCCCTTACGCATCCGTACAGGAGTGGATGGTGATCTCAACCAACTCAAATTGACTGCCCTGAGTGCCGAACTGCCCGGTGCATTGGAGCTTTTTGCCAAAGGTGAATTAACCCATCTGACCGATACTCTGAAACGCGGAGGAGACATAACACTTGAAACGGAAGTGGAGAATATGGATTTCCTGAGCGTTCTTGCCGAAGGAGTTGCCATCCCTGACGGTACGCGTCTGGAAGGTAAATTCACCATGTCGGGTTCCAAAATGGGTACAGATCTTTTATTAAAAGAACCGGACGCTCGTATATTGGCAGTGATTGACACCATCCCCATTACCGTCTATAATGACAGTATCTCTATTGCAGATGATTTCAAAATGGAACATGCCGCCCGGATCTATGCCAAGTACGACCTTTCACGCGAAGCTTATGAAGCCGATGTTGCCATCAACAATCTGAACCTGCACCGATTCTTGCCGCAAGACTCACTCTTTGCAGTATCTGCACGTTTGGGGGTCAAAGGAGAAGGACTGGACTTCATGTCCCCCCGAACCACCTTCAATGCCTCGGGCAGCATTGACCGTTTCCATTACGGCAATTATATCCTGTCGGGCATCCAACTCTCGGCCGGACTCGAAAAACATATCATCAATACAGCTTTATTAATCAATAATAAAGTAATGGATATACGGGCGCATCTCGATGGAAGCCTGAAACCGCATAATGCAGCAGCCACACTGAAACTGGATATCGACCGCATGGACTGGCAGGCGTTGCACTTGATAAATGAACGTATGCAGACCTCGCAAAACATCACAGTCCACCTCACAACAGACATGGCAAACAAATATTCTGTGGATGCATCCATGGCCAATATCACCATCACCACACCTAAGCGTACTTCGCATCCCAAGGACCTTTTATTGGGATTTACCACAGCCGGTGATTCTACCCGGATGTATTTGCGTGCCGGTGATTTCGACCTTTCTTTAGAAGGAGACGGACACATCACACACTTATCCCGTCAGGCAGAAACACTGATGAAAAAACTTTCCGAACAATGGGAGCATAAACATATTGACCAGGAAGAAATGAAACAATATTTACCCGGTCTGTGTTTCCGCGTCACTTCGGGACAAGACAATCCGGTTTGCAATTACCTGTCCATGATGGGCATCTCTTACCGGAAACTTTTTATGGATATTGATTCCTCTCCGACAGAAGGTCTGAACGGAGAAGCATTCCTTTATAACCTGAGTACAGACAGTATTGTATTGGATACACTCTATCTTGATATTCAACAAGACATGGAAGGCATCAAATTCCTAAGCGGAGTTGTCAACGGACCGAAGCCTGACCAGGAAGCTTACGATGTCAGTCTGGAAGGAAATATAGGTACCAATCAGGCACAATTAATCATCCAATATCTGAATGCCCGTAAGGAACAAGGCATTTATATGGGAGTTCAGGCCGATTTACGTCGACGGGGTATCCGCATGCGTCTCTTCCCCGAACATCCAACATTAGTTTATCGTCCTTTTACAGTAAACAAAGACAATTACATTTTCCTGACAGACCGCGGACGCATCCATGCCAATCTCCATCTGCACGATGATGAAGGTACGGGTCTCAGCTTCTATACCAATCGGGAAGACAGCATTGCCAGTCAGGACATGACAGTTGAGCTCTCCCGAATCAACCTGAAAGAATTCCGTCGTATTCTGCCGTATATGCCTGATATGGAAGGATGGATTGGAGCAGAAGCGCACTATATCGAATCCGGTCCTTACATGATGGTAAGCAGTGACTTGAAAGTCGATGAATTCAAATATGAAGGCACCCCTCTCGGCAATTGGGAGTTTAGCGGTGTATACCTGCCCGGTGATGAAAAAGACCACCACGTAGACGGATATATTCGTCACAACAACAAAGAGATAGCTCACCTCGGCGGTATCTATCTGCCCACAACCGACGGCAAAGGCAACCTGAGTGCAGATGTTGCATTCGAACACTTCCCATTGAATGTCATCAATCCATTCATACCCGATAACATGATAGAATTGGGCGGTGACATTGATGGAACACTTGCCATGAAAGGCGATCCTTCCAAGCCTCTGCTCAATGGCGAATTGTCACTCGATTCCGTATCAATATTCATGCCCGAACTATCTGCGCTCTTCCGCTTCGATAACGAACCGGTGCAGATGGTCAACAGTAAAATGACGTTTAAGGACTTTGATATCTTCACCAAAGGAAAAACTCCTTTCACCATCAACGGTAACGTAGATTTTTCCAATCTGGAGCGTATGACTACCGATTTAAAAATGAAAGCCCGAAACTACGAATTACTGAATGCCCCCCGCACCAAACGGGCTATGGTATATGGCAAAATGTATGTAGACTTCGACGCTACTCTCCGTGGTCCCATAGACGCCCTCATGATGCGAGGCAACATGAATATATTGGGAAAGACAGATTTCACGTATGTGATGAAAGATTCTCCTCTGACCGTGAACGACCGCTTGGGAGACATGGTAACTTTCGTCAACTTTAATGACACTACGGAAGTAGCGAACGAAACCATCCAGCCAGTGTCCATCAATGGCATGGATATCGCCATGACGATGCATATTGACCAAGCCGTCCAAGCACACGTCGATATCACACCGGACGGCTCCAATTATATGTTGCTCGAAGGAGGCGGAGACCTTTCTTTCCAATACACCCCGCAAGGTGAAATGCTGTTGAACGGACGCTACTCGCTCATCAGCGGTGAAATGAAATATGAAATTCCGGTCATTCCACTCAAGACTTTCAACATCCAAAACGGCAGCTATGTAGAATGGACAGGCAATGTGATGAATCCCCAACTCAATATTACTGCCACAGAGCGAGTTCGCGCTACTGTCGGCGAGGACGGACAAAGTCCTCGTATGGTCAGCTTCGATGTAGGCATCGCCCTGAGCCAACGATTGGAAAATCTGGGACTGGCCTTCACCCTTTCAGCTCCCGAAGATGCATCAGTACAAGACCAACTGACTGCCATGACCCCTGAAGAACGGGGCAAACTGGCTGTTACCATGCTCGTCACCGGCATGTATATGGCAGAAGGCAACTCTACCGGAGGATTCAATATGAACAATGCCCTCAACTCCTTCCTGCAAAGTGAAATCTCGAATATTGCAGGCAAGGCCCTTGATATCAGTTTGGGAATGGAAACCGTTGACAATGCCGAAGACGGCGGAAAGCGGACGGATTACAACTTCCAGTTTGCCAAACGTTTCTGGAACAACCGTTTCCGTATCGTCATCGGTGGAAAAGTGTCTACCGGTAATACAGCCCAGCAAGATGAAACATTTATTGATAATGTTTCCATCGAATATCGTCTGGACAATAGCGGCACCCGATATGTCAAAGTATTCCATGACAAAAACTACGAAAGCGTGCTCGAAGGTGAAATCATCGAAACAGGAGTCGGTATCGTTCTGCGAAAGAAAATGAGTCACCTGGGTGAGTTATTTATATTCAGGAAAAAGAAAGATTAACAAAAATGACAAGGATAAAAAAGAGAAGAATTCACACTGACCTGCTGTTACTGACAGCTTTTCTATGCCTACTGGCCGGTTGTTCCACCACGAAGAATCTGCCCGAAGGCGAAACCCTTTACGTAGGTGTAAAGAACATAAATGTCATCAATGAAGACAAAACTCCCGCCGGAGTACAAACTCTGGAAGAAGTAGAGGCAGCTCTGTCCTACCCTCCCAATAATGCCATTTTGGGAAGTAACTCCCTGCGTTTTCCCATTCCATTCGGTTTATGGATATATAATGACTTTGTGAAATACCAGGAAAAGAAAGGAGTGGGACACTGGATATTTAACAAATTGGGCTCTACTCCGGTTTATATTTCCACTGTTAACCCCGAAACCCGAGTAAAAGTAGCAACCAACCTGCTGCGCGATTATGGTTTCTTCAATGGTTCAGTATCCTATTCGGTCGACACCCTGAAGAATCCCCGAAAAGCAAAGCTCAATTACGAAATCAATATGGCCAATCCTTATTATCTGGACTCTATTGCCTACCTCAAATATCCGGCACGAGCCGACAGCTTGATCCGTGCCACCTACAACCAACGCATATTACGCAAAGGAGATAATTTCAGCGTGTTGAAATTAGAAGAAGAACGCCAACGGCTAAGTACTCTTTTCAGGAATAACGGATACTACTATTTCCGCCCCGAATTTACCACCTTCCGTGCAGACACACTGCGCAATCCCGGTTTTGTAAGTTTGCAGGTAGTACCGCAAAAAGGAGTGCCGGCAGAAGCACGCCGTCCTTATTATATAGGAAAAACCTCTGTTTACCTTACAGGATATAAGGGAGAACAGCCGACAGACTCATTGACCTTTGCAGATATGACCATTCATTATCACGGAAAGAAGCCCGGTATCCGCGAATTGGTCTTGCGTAAACGTTTTCTGTATAAAGAAGGACAACTGTATTCCCAAATACGTCAGACCTATACTCAAGAAGCATTGGCGCGCCTGGGAATCTTCAAATATACAGAGTTCCGTTACACCCCCAAAAACACCCGTCCCGACTGTGACACCCTGAACGTCAAGGTAAATGCCATGTTCGACCTTCCCTACGACGGAGAGCTGGAATTCAATGTCACAACCAAGAGCACCGACCAGACAGGACCGGGAGCCATTTTCAGTTTGTCACGACGCAACTTTATGCGTACAGCCGCCAAGCTTTCTTTCCAATTGAAAGGATCTTATGAATGGCAAACCGCATCCAACAGTGTGGCAGGAGACAAATCGAAAATGAATTCATACGAACTGGGAGCATCCTTCTCCTTGGATTATCCTCGTCTGTTACTGCCGTGGATGAAGAACAAATCAAACCGCTTCCTGTTTCCTTCACATACATCTTTCAAGCTCTATGTAGACCAACTGAACCGTGCCCGTTTCTTCAAGATGCTGTCATTCGGTGGAACCGTCAGCTATGATTTCCAGCCATCGCGCACCTGGAAACACACCGTGACCCCTTTCAGGCTTGCATTCAACACTCTGCAACATACCACCAGCGAATTTGACTCCATTATCAATGTAAACAAGTCATTGGCTCTCAGTTTGGGAAATCAATTTATCCCTGCCATGAGCTACACCTTTACATACGATAACGCTCCTCTGAAAAAACGACATAACCTATGGTGGGAAACCTCTTTCACCTCTGCCGGTAATGTAACTTCACTCGTTTATGCTGCCTTCGGTAAAGGGATGAAAGAAAAAGGAAAAGAATTATTGGGAAGCCCCTTCGCACAGTTCCTGAAAATGACCTCGGAAATACGCTGCCTGTTCAAAGTAGGAGAAAAACAACATATAGCTACCCGCCTGATGGGAGGAGTCCTCTATGCATATGGCAATCAGACTGTTGCCCCCTATAGCGAGCAGTTCTATATCGGAGGTGCCAACAGTATACGCGCATTTACGGTTCG
>OHMO01000826.1_pt1 | contig 13440 bp, 10 predicted proteins | sample 1569321 | NCBI WGS metagenome assembly OHMO01 (sample SAMEA3879504, study PRJEB24766) | human gut metagenome | biome: human-associated habitat; feature: feces | place: USA | collected 1985/1987
CGTCCCCGGCGAGATAGGTCTCCCGCTCCGGCTCCGGCAGCAGCCCCGGCCCCGGCAGCAGCCCCGGCTCCTGCGGCAGCTCCCGCTGTCTGCGGCGGCGGTTGCGCCTATCCAAAAACACATTGGCCAGCATTACGATGACAAAAAGCAGAGGGATTAAATTATCACCCATAAGCTACACCTCGCTTATTTACTGCCCTCAGGCTTTTCCTCGCCCTCCGGGCTTACCTCAGCAATCGTGCGGCGCATCTGTGTATCTGCCTGAATATTGTTCAGGCGGTAGTAATCCATTACGCCCAAGCGGCCGTTAGCCAGCGCCTCCGCCATAGCTGTAGGCACCTTAGCCTGTGCTTCCACAACCTTCGCCTGCATTTCCTGCGTATAAGCCTTCATCTCCTGCTCCTTGGCAACAGCCATCGCACGGCGTTCCTCAGCGCGTGCCTGAGCAATGCGCTTATCAGCCTCCGCCTGGTCGGTCATCAGAGCAGCGCCGATGTTACGGCCAACATCTACGTCCGCAATATCAATGGAAAGAATTTCAAAAGCGGTGCCTGCATCAAGGCCTTTATCCAAAACTGTTTTGGAAATATAATCGGGGTTTTCCAGCACCTTGCTGTGGTCGGCGCTGGAGCCTACGTTTGTTACAATGCCTTCGCCGACACGTGCAATAATCGTTGCTTCACCGGCACCGCCTACTAAGCGGTCAATGTTAGCGCGCACTGTTACGCGTGCCTTTACCTTCAGCTCAATGCCGTCCTTGGCAACAGCGCTTACTACCGGAGTTTCGATAACCTCGGGGTTAACGCTCATCTGCACAGCCTCCAGCACGTTACGGCCTGCCAGGTCGATGGCACAGCCACGCTCAAAGCTCAGCTCAATCTGCGCTCTGTGGGCTGCAATCAACGCATCGATAACGCGGTCAACGTTACCGCCTGCCAGATAATGCGCCTCCAGCTGGTTAACGTTAACGTCAAGGCCTGCCTTGTTCGCCTTAATCAGCGGCAGCACAATCTGTGACGCGGGCACACGGCGCAGGCGCATACCGATGAGGTTGAAGATGCCTACATTAACGCCGGCAGCAATGGCCGAAATCCACAGGCCCAACGGCACAAAGTTAAGAAAAATAGCAATACCGGCAATAGCAATGATTACTGCAAAGCCACTGCCGAAAACCATACTGAATAATAAATCCATAATGTCACTCCTTCGTCTGTTCTACAAAAATTTTGCTGCCCTCCACCCGCACAATAATCACGGGAGCAGACTTTTCGATATAATCTCCCTGACTGCTCACATCAAGACGCTTGCCGTCCACCAGAATCGTGCCTGCAGGACGCAGCGTGGTCAAGGCTGTGCCTCTTTTGCCCACCAGCATGCTCCAGTTTTTGCCGCCGGTGTAGCCATCGCTGTTTTTTTGGCGCGTCCACAGCACAAAGGGATTATACTTGCTTTCCTTTGGCAGATACACGCACAGCAGCGTAATTACCAGCACCAAAAACAGATACACTGCCAACAGCACCAGCGCCGCCCAGGCATTGCCGCCCAAAACGTAAAAGCCGCCGACTGTCAGGCACACCATGCCGCTGACACCGAAAATTCCGAAGCCCGGCACCACAAATTCTATCAGCAGCAGGACAAGTCCCGCCAGCATAAAATAATATTCCAATGGCATGACTGCACCTCCTCAACGCTTGTACATTTATAGTATAGCAGAGGAAAAGCTTGAAGTAAATTTAAAGTTTATGCTGCAAAAAGCAAAGCTGCCTGTAATACTTTAACAAAAGAATTTTTCTGGTGCATTTATTCAAAAAGCAGTATCCTGAAGACGTGCAAAGCAAGAGCATTTGCTGCTTTACTTATTGCGCCAAAAATTGTATGATAAAGGAAAAGCTTCTTCTACTATAAACAAAGGCGGGACTTAATGATGAAAAAATTACTTATTTTACTGACGCTGATTTTTGCGCTTTCCTGCACTTGCACAGCCTTCGCTGGCGCAGGCACTGATAAAAATGCTAACATTGAAAAAATAACCAGCACCAGCGCCGGCGATTTATATCTTGATAAAGATAATTTGCAGGCATTGCGCCAGGGCGACAAGCTTTTTTTGCTGGTGTCTGCCGAGCTGCGCTACAATAAGGAAATGCTGCCTAAGCTGCAGGCCACCAAGCCGGAGCTGAAAACAGCAATCAGCATGACGCAGATTTATTTGTATAATAACGATGGCACGCAGTATGCGTTGCTCAAAAGCCTGTACACCGATAAGGACGATAATGTTGTTTACACTATCGAAGGCTCGCCCAATTTGCAGCCTGTCAAAAGCAAGCTGCAGATGCTGCTGTACGAAAGAGCGTTGACAGCGATGGAAAACCAAAAGCGCATTGCCGATATGCTCAGACGCAAAGCGTAACAAAAAGACCTTGATGTCAGTTTTTACTGACGCCAAGGTCTTAATTTTTTAATGAAGCTATTTATAAGCAAACATTTTATTGCTTTAGTTGAAATTTTATGATAAAATGTTTTTGACAACCGGTTCACGGGGTGGTGTTGCCTTCATTCTCTACGAATGGAGGTGATGTCTATGGTATATTTCAGCTTTCAGGATTTAATGTCCTTTGGAGTTTTTATCGTAGCATTACTTACGTTCATTTTTAAGAACAAAAAGTAAAAAAGTTAAGGACATAGAAAAACCGCCCCAAGACTTTGGCGAGTACGGAGCGGATTTTTCTTAACTAAACTCGGCAACCCACCTTGTTGCGGGTGCATCCAAGAAGCAAGTCCGTAGGACGATGCTGATTGGCTCATGCACGCCATGCGATAGTGCCCCAAGAGGCGTAGCCGATTGGATTGGCACGAACCGCTTAGGCGGTTGTCTTTTCTATAACTAATATACCACACAATTCACAGCTTTGCAAGTTTTAAGGCTGGAATTTGAGCAAACGCTCAAACTCCAGCCTTTTTGTTCATAAGGCCAGTATGATGATTCCAGCCTCATGAACTGCCAAGCAAGCGGTTGGGGGGTATTGCTTGGCGGAGTATGATGATTTATAGGAAAAACAGTTGTTATCCTGCTATGACTGCACCTGCTGCCAGCTTATCAGCCAAAATGCTTAGCCTGAGTTGCATCAGCTGCTGCCTTAGCATTATCTGCGCCCACCTGTGCCTGACGCGCCAGTTTGGCTGCATATTCAGCACGCTCCTGTGCCTCTTTGGCAAGTTTTGCTGCTGCCTGATATTTTTCGGCTGCTGCCAGCTCCTTCTTAGCCTGAGCCTCGCGCTGCTCTTCTAAAAGCTTTTGCGGGGATTTGTGGCCAAAGCGCCAGGTTGCACCGATACCGCCCATGGTTTCGCCGCCGGCAGTAGACAGGCTTACGTTGATCATGAAGTTCTTGTTCGGATAGTGGAAGAAGCCCATTGCCACGCCGGTTTCGCCCTTGTATTGGCCGAGGCCGATGCTGAATTCACTCGGAGCCTGCGGATCGTAGCCGATGCTCTTCAGGGAAGCGATAGCTGCTGCCATAGCGCCAACCTTATTTACACGGTCGTTGACGTCGTTGATGCGGCCGTCAAGACGGGCAACCTCCTCGCGGCGGATAGCTGCTTCAGCATTGATTGCGCCAACAGCGGTCTCGTTGCTTGTGTATTCCGAACGAGCATTGAGTTCGCCATCGAGATCTTTAAGTTGACCAAGGTCAGAGAGCTTAATACGCTCACCGGTATTCTTCGGATCAGTAATAGAAACGTCTTTATTGGTAATCTGCGTATAGTTTGCAGTATCGCCATCAACGCTAACCTTCACACCGTCAGCAGTAAGCTCTTGTCTCATCGTAACAGTACCGTTGGTTACTACGCCACCGATAGAGGTTGCGGTTTGCGTAGCGGTGGAAGTATTGGTACTGTCGGTAACTACGTTAGTGTTGCCTTTAGCATTAACGGTATTAGTTGTTTTATTGCCATCATTATCTTTAGCTTCGGTAAACGTACCTTTTTCATCAGTTTTGAAGGTAGCTTCTTTACCAGTTGCAGCGTCTTTAATGTTGCTCGTGATAGAGCCGTTGCCACCGAAAGCGATAGAGCCAGTAGTGCTTCCAGTTCCATCCGCATTACCGCTGCCGGTAATCGTCAGTTTATCAGTAATCAGATGATTAGTAGTGATAGTACCACCATCAATTTTAGTAGTAGTTCCGGTAGTACCATTGAACGTAGTCACGCCATTATTGGTAATGCCGTCATTCTTAACCTCGATAGAGGATGCACCAGCAGAAATTTTTGCGCTGTCATCTGCTACGGCAACCTCGGACTTAATGCCGCCTTTTTCAAAGCTCATATTAGCGCCTTGTTGATTGGTTTCAAAAGCAGTCTTACCGTTAGTAGCATCACCAACAACATTTTTAATAGAGCCTTTGCTACCTGTAGTACCGCCAGTAACCTTGAAGTTGCCACCAGCTGCAGTGAAGCCACCATCAGAAGCTAAAGTTACACCAGAACCAATAATTTCGCCAGTTCTTTGGTCAACAATTTTTTCACCAAGCTGAATACGTTGTACCTTCAAAGTATCAGTTGTAATGATACCGCCGTCAATCGTAGTTTGAGTGCCAGCTGTATTACTGTAACCAGCTTTACCAGTATAAGTCACTTTACCTGCATCCAATACAGTCTTATTAGCGCCATTCGTCAGCGTCAGATTGCTGCCGTCGAGTACGCCAGTTGCTGTACCGTTAGTAGAAGTGATAGCGCTGCCTTTGATCAGCGTATTAGTAGTGCCATCACTGAAGGTCGTACCAGTGTTATTAGTCGTAATCGTCATGCCACCAGCTACGTCAACGATTTCGTCAGCTTTCAAGCTTCTGCTTGCAGCGCCAACCTTGTCAACGATAGACTGCTCAGTAGTGCTGTTGGTCATTACACGAGTAACGTCAGTGCCAAGGGCAGATTTAATAGTATTCTTATTTACAACAATGCTATTTGCAGTCCCATAGCCCATGGTTGCTTTCTCAGCATCAGCACTAAGCATACCCAAATTATTATTGCTGGAATCGGTTACACCCAGCGCAACTCCATCCTGATTGATGTTAAGGAGATTATTATTGTTGTTAACAGAGTTAGTGTAATTTGCATTAATGCCATCAACAGAAGTCTTTAAGGTAGTTTTGGTTGTCCTGCCTGCTGCGTCATAACCAGTGTATTCATTTGTCATCTGGCCTTTATCGTCGACTGCGAATTTGCCGCCCGCTACGCTCATGCTGCCATCGCTGCCTTTAATAGTAATGGTGTTACCTGCACCGTCCTTCATACTATTTTTCAGCACAATGTCATTAACAGTCAGTTTATCAGTTTCAATTTCGCCACCCTTAATAGTAGTGGTTTTACCACCTTGCGTAAATTCTGCCTTACCCTGAGTAATCTTTGTCTGGTCTGCAGCATCCTTACCAAATGTAGCTACGCCTTCTACGCCCAGCGTACCAGTAGTAGAAATGCCAGCTGTATCCAGCGTATTCGCGCCAATAACAGCTTTTTCAGCCTTCAGGCCTTCGGTAGTATTCCAGATATTGGCATAGTTGAGCTTCAGCTCGTTATCTTTTAAATAAGAGCCATTGGTAGTAGTAAACTGGTTACCAGTTACTAAACCAGCACTGTCAACTGTAAAAGTACCAGCACCTACACTTATTGCATTCGCTCCACCAATAGTTACTTGAGTAGCACCAGTACCAATAGCCAAACCTCCAGCATCATCAGTTACATTTACGCCGTCAATCTTCGTAATGCCACCAAGCTCACCTGCGTTATTGACAGTAACAGTCGTACCTAAGCCAATCGGTCCTCCTGCGTCTACGTTATTCTTTATTACATGCCCTTCAATATGTAAATTGCCCAAATCCGCAGTCTTTGCAGTAACATTAGCTACATTCTTAATATCTTTATTATTAAAGTCAACTCCATTAGTATCAAAAGTTACACCAGCAAGAGAAGCGCTAGTAGCAGCAATTTCATTAGCAGTAACCTTGCCGCCAGTCATAGTAGCAATGCCATCGGTAATCGTGCCTGCCGTAACCTTAGTTGCTGCAACGTTGCCTCCCTTAAGCTCAACGCCATTGAACTTATTATCAGCGCCAATTGTATTGCCATTGTAAGTACCAGCAGTAATATTTTGAGCAGCAACATTGCCATTAGCATCAACGGTAAAGCCAGTGCTACTAAACGGATTAGCATCGCCAATGGTAGCCGAACCAATCGTTAAGCCTGTACCGCTCTTCGCAACAGCTACACCATTAATAGATTGCAAGCCAATAACAGCACCAGTCTTATCTACACTAAATGCACCAACAGTCAGTTTATTATTAACTGTCAAGTCATTAAGACTGATAGCTCCAGTGATTTCCATGTTAGAAGCAGTAATTTTGCCGTTACTCATCTTCACGCCGCCGATATTGCTTTCTTGAGTCAGATTAGTTTCAATAACACCAGTTTTAAGTTTATCGCCATCAATTTCAGTCAAAGCACCCGGTGCATTACCAAAGGTTGCCTTGCCTTTTGCATTAAGCGCACCAAGTAACGTAGTATCACTGGTTACTTCGAGAGTGCTGCCTAAGGTTGTTGCGCCAGCTACGCCAAGCGTACCACCAACAGTTGCATTATTAGTTACATTCAACGAAGCGCCCTTCAATGCGCCATTTGCAGTAATATCAGTAGCGTTTACATTACCATTTTTTAATTCGACATCATTAAATTTATTGTCAGTAGTAATTTTGTTGCCATTAACAGTAACGCCTGCATTAGCTGTTTTTTCCACAATCGTATCAGTCTTGATTCCATTAGCAAATGTGGTTTCTCCAGCCACGTCCAGCGTGCCGCCAACAGCAGTATTGCCAGTTGCACCGTCAACAGCGAACTTGCTATTATCATACGTAGCACCAGTAATATCAGTGCTGCTATAACCAACATACAAACCATTTTTCGCTACAACTTTACCGTCTGCCATACGTGTCTCCAAGCCAGCAGAAATAATCTTAGCAGCTTTTATGGAATCGGTTGCAAAAATGCTGCCTTCACTAATCGAAACATATTCACTACTAGCAGCTTTAGAAATAGTAACACCGCCACCAGTAATAGTTGTTGTACCGGCAGTACCAGTTACTACAGTTTCGCCATTTGTTCCATTAACAGTAAACTTGCCATCCGCTGCCTTAATAGAACCATCAGCGCCATTTACATAGAAGCGAGCGTCTATTGCATCTTCTGTCGGGTTAGTTTTCGTACCAACATACAGGTCGCCACTGGTTTTAAAGCCATCTTCGCTGACAACAGCAGAATTATTGCCAACCTTAATGCCTTTGCTATTAATAGTGACAGGGTTATTGGTAGCGTTTTCGTTGATGGTTACGGTACCATCAACAGAAATTTTAATTTTATCGTTAATGCTTTTCACACCACTAACAGCGCCAGCATTAAACGTCACGTCATTAACGGTTGTACCAGCTGCAGAGTCATAGTAAATGCCAGTGGTTTTACCTTCCAAAGCAGTAATCTTGCCATTAGTTGCATCCAAACCAGTAGAAGCATCGTTTACAGTAGTCTCCAACGCATCAACTTTACCTTCATAGTCTTTCCCTGCAAATTTGCCCTCAGATTCTATCTTAGTATATACTTCTGTTTTATTTGCTTTATCATTCTTTAAATCTGCGATATTATTTGTATTATTTTGAACATCCGATAGAGCAGCTTTGCTATTAATAGCAACAACATCATCTATACCATTCAGCTTCAAGCCAGTAGCTGTAATTGCGCCGCCATTAGCAAATGTTGCACCATTAATACTGATAGCGCTCGGATTTGATCCTGCACTACCCACTATTTTTTTAGCCACTATTTCATTAGCACTGATACTACCGCTATTTCCTGGGTCACCAATAGTCACACCACCAACAGTAAGCACTCTAATGTCGTATGTAGAAGCATATTTCAACTCTGTGCTACCCCTATCATAAGTAACATCACCAGTCGTAGGAATAATACCAGGTTCAGGCGAAGCATACACCGGATTAAGACCGCTGTACCCCCCCCGCGAGAATCGCACACGTTACGGCAAGGGCCAACGCCTTGACATTACTCTTTTTCCTAGTCATAATCATCATCCTCCTTAAAGTATAAAACAAACCCATGCGTGCGCCATCCGCTGCTGGCAGCCTCCGGCGCCTTCCGCACAACTCTTATCATGCTCATTATCTCATAAAATTCAGTGAATTCAACGTCTTGTATCGTAAAGCGCAGGTTCTCATCGTAAAACGCATTTTGCCAACTTTACTTGCTTATTTTTTATTCAAAACTGTAACAAACAAAACAATAATTAAAGCACATTTCCACTAAAAACTACCCACTATCCACTATCCACTACTCACTGCCCACTAATCACTGCCCACTATCCACTAATCACTAACCACTAAAAAAAACCTCCGCAACGGTCTTCATAACCGTAACGGAGGTTCCATTTTTTATAACAAAGTATCCTTAATCCTGCAGCAGCGCCCACTGCATATAGGCGTTGCGCACAGCTGCGCTGTCGCGCACCCTGATGGGTGCCTTGAAGCCATTGCCCAGCAAAAAATAATTGCTGTAAACACCCTCTACATAATGCATGTTAATCAGCACGCTGCGATAGGTCAGCAGAAAATAATCCTGCGTCAGCTTTTCCCGCACCTTGTTGAGGGAGCTGTACACCTTATAGGTGCGTTGTGCTGTGTGAATATAGCAGTATTTATCCTGCACCTCTACAACGATAATGTCCTTAGGCTTTAGCTTTACCGTCTCCACTGCAGTATCAAAAGTAACATACTCTTCCTTGTCAAAAACACCGCAGCGCTTCAGCGCCTGTTCCAGCCTTTCCGGCTGCAAAGGCTTCAGCAAATAGTACGCCGCATCCAGCTCATAGCTTTCAATGGCAAAGTCATTACTCGAAGTGAGAAAGACCAGCTTAAAGTTAAGCCTGTGCTGGCGCAAACGCCGCACAAGCTCCACGCCATTACCAGGTTTCAGATAGATATCCATAAAGACGATGTCAGCGCTATTTAAAAGCAAGTATTCACAGCACTGCTCCCCTTCAGTAAAGGTACGTATATCCAAAGGCAGCTGATATTTTTCCCCTATTTCCTGCTGTTGCCGCTTAAGCTCTTCCAGCTCGCTTACATCATCATCACAAGCCACAATACGCATAATATCACTCTTTTCCTCCACTCAACATACTCTTATTTATGCTCAGTTTTCCGCCAGCACCTGCCACAGCAGCTCCAGCGCCACACTCTGCAACAAATCCACGGCCTCCCAAGCGCATTGCTCCTAAGTCTAAACACCATATCCGGTGTTCTTTCAAAGAAGCTAATATCTCTTTTCCAGCCCATTCCAGATTTACAATGCCGAAGCCCGGTAAACTGTTGCTTCATTTTACGCCCACAGTTGGGGCAGACCTTGTTGTTCTTGCATTTCTCTTAATTGTCCAGACTGTTCTCGTTCAGCAGAAAGTCATAGACACTCATAATCAACACGCCAGACTCGTTGTAATAAGGTGCAGGCGTGTCTTTGGTAATAATAAACCGCTTAAAGAAATCTCCCGTCAACATTAACGATCTCTGCTCCTGCTCCATTTTGGCCTGATCTGGAATCGCGTAAGCAGACTGGATATAATAGCGCTTGGAACCCTGATTGCAGACAAAATCAATTTCTAGCTGCTTGCGGATGCTGTTGCCTTTATCATTGGTGCCGTACTGCACGATAACACCCACATCTACATTGAAGCCCCTCATTTTCAGCTCATTGAAAATGATATTCTCCATGCTGTGAGTTTCTTCAATCTGACGGAAATTCAACCTGGCATTTCGAAGTCCCATATCTGTAAAATAATACTTTACCGGCGTATCAATGTATTTCTTTCCCTTCACATCATATCGGATTGCACTGTCAATTAGGAAGGAATCACAGAGATAATCAATATACCTCTTGATTGTAGAATTGCTGATTTTCTTTTTCTTAACCGTTTGAAATGTCGCTGACAGTTTTTCCGGATTGGTCAGAGAACCGATAGCTGAGGACAGAATATTCAAAAGCTCCTCCAATTCTGCCTTGTTACGAATATTATGCCTGCCAACGATATCCGAAATATAGGTTTCCTCAAAAAGAGATTTCAAAAACGCAATTTTCTGATCTGGAGTACCAAACTCAAGCACCAAAGGAATGCCGCCATAGAGCATATACTCATTCCATCCGTCCTGCTTTGTACCCTGATAGACTGACATAAATTCAGCAAAGCTCAGCGGATACATATGCACTTCATCGCCACGGCCTCTGAACTCAGTTATAACATCCTTAGAAAGGAAACGGGCATTGCTTCCGGTTACATATACGTCCACATTTTTCATACGAATCAGGCTGTTGAGGATAGATTCAAATTCGCTAAGCAGTTGCACCTCATCAAGCAGTACATAATACATAGCATCATCCTTAATCTGCTCTTTCAGATATGGGTACAGCACATCCGGATCGCGATACTTCTTGTTTTCAAAAGCATCAAAAGCAATCTCAATGATATGATCTTCATCTACTCCTTCTGACAGCAGATGCTTCTTAAAAAGCGTAAAGATAAGATAAGACTTGCCACACCTGCGCATACCGGTTATAACTTTAATTAGACCGTTATGCTCCTTGCTGATAAGTTTATCCAGATAGCGATCTCTTTTAATTTCCATGTACAGCACCTCCTATTGAAGATTTTTGCGGTTACACGCAGAAATCTTCAATAGAATTATACCTCGTTCAGGACTTCTTTACAACCACCATACGAAAAATTTTTGCGGTTTACTGCAAAAATCTTTCATAATCTCACATGCCAAAATCCAGATAAAGAGAGCTGTCAAATCAGGGGCTTTTGCCTTTATTCCCGGCTTTTCCTTCGAACCATTGTTGATGAAGGCTCATAGCAGACAAAAGAATTTGTTAGTTGGGGTTATTCTGAAAATTGGTGCAAATGCACCACATTTCGGAATAGCGGAATTTTTTCTGTTTAATCTCATCTATAAAGTAAAATAACCGCGCCAAGATTTCTCTTAGCACGGTTATCAGTTGTTATTTGAGCAATTCACGAACCATAACGTTAATACGTTTGCCATCAGCACGGCCTTTAGTTTTTGCCATAACTGCCGGCATTACCTTGCCCATATCCTTGGGACTTGTAGCGCCAACAGCAGCAATTACTTCTGCCACGATAGCCTTCAGCTCGTCATCGCTGAGAGCTTCCGGAAGATATTTTTTCAGTATAGCAATTTCTTCCTTAGCTTGGGCAACCAATTCGTCACGACCTGCTTTTTGGAATTCCTCAACAGAATCCTGACGCATTTTGACCTCTTTCATCAAGACAGCCAGAACCTCATCATCTGTAAGTTCCTTTTTGTCATTGATTTCAACATTTTTAATATTAGCACGCACCATGCGGATAACAGACAAACGCAGCTTACCTGCTTCTCTGTCCTTCATGGCCTGCTTCATATCAGCAGTCAATTGGTCTTTTATAGACATACAGCCCGCCTCCAATTATCTGGTTTTACGTTTTCTGGCTGCTTCGGATTTTTTCTTACGTGCAACGCTCGGCTTTTCATAGTGCTCGCGTTTTCTTACCTCAGAAAGAATGCCTGCCTTTTGGGTTGCTCTTTTAAATCTGCGCAGTGCGCTGTCTAAAGTTTCATTCTTGCCAACTTTAATTTCTGCCATCTGTTCTCCCTCCCTCCACACACTTAGGGAAGTGTATATGCAAATTAAGTTTTCAGCTGTTGCCAGCTAAAAACACTTACTGATTAATTATACAAGAAAAGACAAGCATTGTCAAGGTTTAGCATGGGGGCCAACCCAAAGCTTTGCCGCCAATTACGTGAATGTGTAAATGTTTTACTGTCTGACCGCCTTCATCGCCGGTGTTGATAACAACGCGGAAGCCTTTTTCGGCAATTCCGGTCTTTTCAGCGATCATTTTAACCTTGCCCAGCATGTATGCAACCAGCTCGGGGTCCGCAGTAGTTATGTTAGCTGTGTGGTCCTTAGGCATCAGCAGCACATGAACCGGAGCAGCCGGAGCAACGTCATTGATAGCAATCATTTTATCATCTTCGTACACTTTGGTAGAAGGGATATCGCCCTTAATGATTTTGCAAAAAATACAATCCTCAGCCATTTCATGTCCCTCCTCTCATTTATCGTATCTAGTTATATTCTACTTTTTAAAATAAAATCCTGCTAAATTTTATTTTATTTCTCCAACAATTCCTCTAACAGCTTTATTATCAAGAGACCACTGAACCTGCCAAGTTCTTCCATTTATCGTATCTAAAAGCAAAAACGTATACATATTTTGCGTAGGATACAATTTAAACCTGCCATTTTGTGCCTGTGACGCATCAACCAGCGGTAAAGAATTTAACGAGCATTCAAATCTGGCTCCGTCATTATTGATGCCATATTGTACCTGGGTAATTCTGCCATCACTGGTATTTAATTTCAAAAAATTGTACATGTTTGTTGTCGGATACAATTCATATACAGAATTAGAATTCTGTACTTCTGCTGAGCAGCCGACAAAAAACGACGAAACAAAAACTAATGAAAGCACTAATAACAAAGAACCTTTTTTCACAAAACGAGTTAACATCATTATTATCACTCCTATTAGAATAATAATATACTAATTCAATTCTCCCAGCAAAAAATCCTCTTTTACGCCGGTAATTTTTACCTTGTCAATGGTGTTGGACAGCTCCGCAGTTCCTGGAACGACAACACGCAGATAAGGTCCGCACAGGCCCTCCATATGCTCATCGTCCACAGGCTGCTCAAACAGCACTTCCTCCACCTTGCCGACAGTGCTCTGCAGCATCTGCTGATGCAGCTCCTCGTCCACCTTCGCCAGACGCGCCGCACGCTCGCTCTTCACTGCCTCGTCCACCTGCTCTGGCATTTCGGCTGCAGGCGTACCCTTGCGCTTGGAATACGGGAAGATGTGCATTTTGGCAAAGCCGCATTTCTTGGCAAATTCCAGCGTAGTCGCAAAGTCCTCCTCGGTTTCGCCGGGGAAGCCCACGATAATGTCCGTAGTAATTGCCACATCAGGCACCTGCGCACGAATTTCGTTCACCAGCTCTGTAAAGCGTTTTGTGTCATAAGGACGGTGCATAGCGCGCAAAATCTTGTCGCAGCCGCTTTGCAGCGGCAAATGCAGGTGACGCTGCAGGCGCGGGTCCTCGGCCATCAGCTGCAGCAAGCGCGGCTCCACCTCCACAGACTCCAAAGAACCGAGGCGCACACGCTGCACACCATCAACGCTCAGCGCTGCCTTTACTGCGTCATACAAAGTAACGTGCTTGCCTTCCTTCGCCAGCTCCTTGCCGTAGCAGCCAAGGTGAATGCCGATGA
>OHMO01000828.1_pt1 | contig 13415 bp, 7 predicted proteins | sample 1569321 | NCBI WGS metagenome assembly OHMO01 (sample SAMEA3879504, study PRJEB24766) | human gut metagenome | biome: human-associated habitat; feature: feces | place: USA | collected 1985/1987
CGCATAGGCCTACACGTATATACGTGCGGGCTTATACGTATATACGTGTCAATCCCTGCTTATATTAAAGCGGATACCCGCATAAATTTTCCGTCCATGCACCGGTCCCCACACCATAGATCCATCGAAGTTATCCCCTCTGGGATTGCTGGCATCGATAATCGGATTCGGTTGTTTGTAATTAAACAGGTTCTCCGCTCCCACGTAAATAGACCATTGACGGAAATATTTCGTAATCTGCGCATTCACTACCGTATAAGCCTTAAAATTCGGCTCCCATAACGGATTAGATGCATCCGGTGTCGGCATACGGCCACCTCCATTAAACTGGCTGGTCAAATCAAACTGCCATTTTTTCAACGGGGTTTGATAAGAAGCTTTCAATCGATGCGCCACACCCTCCTCATTCCGGTAATCGGTCTTCGCATCTGTATAACGATAAGCGGCCGTTAACGTAAATCCCCGGAAAAAAGGATAGGAAGCCTCCACTTGGAAGCTATTCGAATAGGAACGCCCATCCAGATTGTAGAAACGAACCGCATGAGGATCACTATCCATATCCACCACGATTTGCTTCAAGAAATCGGTATAATACCATTCCCCGCTCAAGCTCAGTTCCTTCCCGAACAAAGGTATATAAAATGACAGATTCAGACCGGTATTCCACGCTTCTTCTTGATCCAGATTGTCGGCGATATACATTTTTCGACTACTGGATAACAAAAAGTTGTTCTCTGCCAGCACATTCGCTGTCCGGAATCCTTTACCTGCCGAAGCCCGGATATGGAACCAGTCAAAAGGATTATATTTAATATGTACACGAGGGGTTACAAAGAAATCATACAACGTACTATAATCCGCACGTACACCCGCCAATAAGATCAGTTTATCATTCAGATTGAACGTATATTGGGCATAAGCTCCCGGCACGACTTCCGTACGGTCATAGGCATGACGGACCGACTCTCCTCCCGCATATTGAACCAGATTCTCGTCGAAACCATCATAGTTCATACTTAATCCGGTACTCAAGCTATGCATCGGCGTAAACTCCTTTTCATACAGCAAACTGGCATATACATTATTCTGATATACATTATAGGGCGTACGGTCATATCTTGATTTTTGCTCATGATAAGAACCGGAAAGTATCAATGCCACGCTCTCTACCTTTTCCTTATCGATAATATAGGCCTGCTTCGTAAATAATTCGGCCCGGTTCGTATTTAAATGAATCCGATACGGGTCGGTGAAATCATGGTGTTTCGTATCCTGCCCACCGGTACGGCTCTCATGCAGATAGCGAACTCCGTATTGAGCCACGTATTTATCCAATTTATGATACCAACGATTCATTACGTTCACCTGTTCCCTTAGCGGCGTATCGAGAAAACCATCGTCATTACCGTCATGTTGCATTTTATCATTCGAGTAGTGTACCAATAAACCGGTAGAGAGCTTGTCGTTGATATGCCAAGAAGCATCCGCATTCCCTTCATAACGTCCGGCATCACTAGCGAACACATTAGCAGAGAAAATATCCGCCGTAGGGGGCTTCTTGAATTCCACGTTGATTTGTCCGGCCAACGCCTCATACCCATTCTTAACCGAAGAGGTTCCTTTAGACACCTGAATACTTTCCATCCAAGCTCCCGGAACATAATCCAAGCCATATAAGGAAGCGGCCCCCCGGAAATTCGGGTAATTCTCGGTCAACATTTGTACGTAGGTTCCCGCCAATCCCAACAGCTTAATTTGCCGGGCACCTGTAGCCGCATCCGAGTACGATACATCGACAGACGGATTTGTCTCAAAGCTCTCCGCCAGATTACAGCAGGCCGCACGGCAAATCTCATCGTACGTAATTTTCTGAGTTTGCAATACGCTCGTACGGGAAGCGATGGTTCCCATCTTGCGCTCACTAACCACGACCTCATCCAAGGCGATCTCACCTTTTAAGATAATCTGCATAGCATCGTCCTTCTCATCCACAGGGGTGACCTCAGTCATATAACCGATATAGCTAACCACCAGATTCTTGGAGTCACCTTTTCGTTCTAACTCGAAATTTCCATCCACATCGGACGTGGTTCCATTTTGGGTTCCTTCCCAATATACATTTGCCCCGATAATAGGTTGTTTGTTTTCATCACATACACGTCCTTTCACTTTCTTGCCGGAATCCTCGGCCCAAGTCAAAGTAAAAGTCAAACAGAACAGTAAAAATATCAGATATAATTGTCTTAACATGATAGTTGTTATTTGATTGAATCGTTAAATACAGTTTCCGCAGGGATAGAGCATTCCCTACCTTAAAACCAAAGGGTATTCAGCGAGCAGCTTCCACCCTCACGAATACAATCAAATCAAAAGCGTAGTCAATAAAGAAAGGTACACACGAGGACAGGCTACGGGAGGACCTGTCACCCTAATCTCATAAGAATCAGCAAATAAGGAAGCAATTTGTAAACTCTCGAAAATAGAGGAGAAGAGCAAATCATGTACGACTGGTTGCAGATCCGGTACTTGTATATTTACAGAATTCCAATCAAAATCAACCCGTTCAATGCCACAGCCGTTCATGCCACAACACTCCACCGTATTATTCGCAAGCTTATCACGACTATGATCATGTCCATGAATCTCACAGCACTTAGCTTCCAATAAAGCCTCCACTCCCTCTTTCTCGCAAACGCCACAACAATAAGATACGAAATTAACCCCCGCTCCCCCATAAAAGATTAAGGAAGCAAGAATTACAAGAAACAAGGATGTGGCAAATCGTCTCATATGCCGCAAAAATAAGCAAAAAAACTCGAAATCAAAATACTCCCTTTACTTGATAAATTTAGACAGGTAATAATAGGTATCCGGAGAAGGTTCACTCTCTATCCGGTAACGGGTGGAAGCCGTTACAGAAAATGTATACCCACGTTCAGACTCTACATCGATAGGAAGAAAAAGCTCGTTGCCATAAATATTCGTAGCTAATATGGATTTTGCCGAAGCTGTGTCGATCGAATCCGTCAATGAATAATAAACGGTATAAGTTAAATCCTGCTTTTCCGACACAGGTTTCTGCCAAGTTAAATGCAACTCATCATCCAAACGTTCCGGAGCGGCAGGTACCGAATCATTCAGCCAAGTCAACGGAGGCAATTGGGCCGGATATTTATAGTAATTGTCTCTCAACTCTTTATAGAGTCCTTTATCATTATACAGGACATTTCCACAACGAAAGAACGCACAGCCGGCTCCTCCGTAATAACGACTATAATCGATCTGGTCAGTTATATCATTCACGGCCCAGTCCGCCTCGCTCTTGTCCATTCGATAAGCTCCCAAGCCGGGTACGACCAAACGCCCGTTACAATTATCCACCCAATTATCCACGAAAGGAAAGAAATTCTTATGCAGGTAATACATCATCGGAACAATCATATCTTGTTTACCTTGTTGCATCCACATCTTAGGGTCTTGGAAGACACTTTCGTAAGCGGTCCAACCCGCGTTAGGTACCCGTTCAATACGATTATATTTCCCGAGTGGCGAACTACTAACCTGTACCCAAGGTTTCGTTTGCTTTACCCAATCGTAAATACGATAAACCATCCGGTTGATATTCTCCCTACGCCAGTCTGCCAGAGACTTTTTCTTACCGGATTTATTATACAGCGCTTTATCCGGGAATTTTTTCGCCTCTTCCGGATAGCGGATATAATCAAAATGGATGCCATCTATATCGTAGCCATTCACGATCTCCTTGACTAAGGATAAGATATAATCAGCGGTCTCCGGTACACCGGGGTCCAAATACCACTCTCCATTATGCCGTTTGCAGAGTTTTGGTTTCTTTTTAACCACGGAAAGCTTTCCTTGCTCCTTCACGCTTTTTTCCGTTCCCAACGGGAAAGTCACGAACCACGCATGACATTCCATTCCCCGTTTATGGCATTCATCAACGACAAAAGCGAGCGGATCATATCCCGGTAATTCTCCATACTTACCGGAGAATGTCTTACTGACTGGTTCGATAGCCGAACGATACATCACGTCTCCCCTCAAGCGAGCCTGAATGAAGACCATATTAAAATTCGCTTCTTGAAGCCGGTCCAAGATATCAAGCAATGCCTGTTGCTGGGCTTTTCGTCCCGCCTCGGTAGTAGCCGGTTTATGAGGCCAATCCAGACCATAAACCGTAGTCAACCAAACCGCACGAATTTCCTTTTTGGGAGGCTCCACCGCTTGTAACAGACAAAAAACGGGTAAAGCCAGCGACAGGATAAGCAACAGACAAAACTTTCTCATCTTTATAATGCCTTATTGAGCCCGCGAATGTAGTATTTTTTGAGTCTCTTCCGGTAAATCAGTCGTAATAAAATCGACTCCCATATCGATCATCTCTTCCATTAATTTAGGGTCATCTACGGTCCAGACATTCGAAGTCATGCCTAGGACTTTACAATCCTTCACCCAATCCGGATGAGATTGCAAGACTTTATAATGGTAGTCTAATCCTGTAAAACCAAGCTCTTTCAATTCCATCGGGGATAATTCTCCATTCAGATAAGAAACCTCAGATTTCGGACATAGACGGATAAATTCTTTACAAGCATCCATATTAAAAGATATGTAATCCGTACGTTTCGCTAATTTCATACGCTTTACCATTTGCACAGATAACCTTGCCGCATCTCGATTACGTTCCGGGGTATCATGGGATTTCAATTCAAATATTAACCGGATATTCTTCAATTTCTTCGCACGTTTCAAATATTGTTCCAAAGTAGGGAGCTTTTCGCCGTTACTCAATTGTAGATCCTTCAATTCATCGTATGTACAAGATTGGATATGTTTTCCTTGGATATCATTATCGTGGTAGACAACCAACACATTGTCTGCTGTAAGATGCACGTCGAATTCCGAGCCATAGGCACCAATTTCGCTAGCACGTTCCAAAGAGCGGATAGAGTTCTGGGCAGAGCCCTCCGTTTTCCAATACCCCCGATGGGCGATCACTTTCGTGTTATCCTTTGCCGCTACCATTCCTGCCATCATCAGGCAAAGTAGCAAAAGAAGAGTAGATTTTAAATTCATGGTAAACTTGTATTTCAAGGCAAGAGGACAGTGTGTCATAATTTATGATATGGCACACCCTCCTCCCACGGATTATTTTCCGATCTCTGATAAATAACGTTCGGCCTCAATAGCTGCCTTACAACCACTTCCCGCAGCGGTAATAGCTTGACGATAATGGGGATCAGCGACATCTCCGGCGGCAAATACACCCGGAACTTTCGTGCGGGGAGTTCCCGGAACCGTCACGATATAACCAACCTCATCCGTATCTACCCATGGCTTGAAGATGTCCGAATTGGGTTTATGACCAATCGCCAAGAAGAAACCATCGATGGCGATATCCACTTTCTCCTCATCCGGCTCTCCCATACGTTTTACCAAATGAGCACCCTCCACGCCATTCTCTCCAAACAAACCTAAGGTATTATGCTCGAAAAGTACCGTGATATTCGGAGTTTTGAAGACACGTTCTTGCATTACTTTTGAAGCACGCAAATAGGGTTTACGCACGATCAAGTAAACCTGCTTCGCCAAACCAGCCAAGTAAATCGCTTCCTCACAGGCCGTATCTCCACCACCCACTACCGCTACCGTCTTTTTACGATAGAAGAAACCATCGCAAGTAGCACAAGCGGATACACCCATACCCGCATACTTATGTTCATCCGGAAGACCCAGATACTTCGCGGAAGCACCCGTAGCGATAATCAAAGTCTCCGTCTCGATCACTTTCTCACCATCAATCGTAATTTTATAAGGAGCCTCACCCAAATCAGCGGCGGTAGCGATACCGAAACGGATATCCGCACCAAAACGGACGGCTTGTTTTTTTAAATCTTCCATTAACTCAGGACCGGTTATACCGTCCGGATATCCCGGGAAATTCTCCACCTCCGTAGTTGTCGTTAATTGTCCCCCCGGCTGTATTCCTTCATAAAGCACCGGAGATAAATTTGCACGGGAAGCATATATCGCTGCCGTATAACCTGCTGGACCCGAGCCTATAATAAGGCAACGTACTTTCTCATTCACTGAATCGCTCATAGTATCTAAGTATTAATTATCAATTTTCAATTCTCTATTATCGAAGGTCTATCACCTCTACGTCCGGATAATCCCCTTCGTTAAAAACAAAAAAACGATCTGGTTGGTTTATACCTGTTTTCAATTGGCTGATCTGGATCGTACTGCTAACGCCGTTTTTAGAAGTAACCGTGATACGAGCCGGGAAATTTGAATATTTCTCGATTTGCAACTCCACTTTCACGATATCCCCTTTTTTCTTCGGTGTCAATTCCACATCGTAAGCGGCTTTTCCGTTCGGTGCCGTACTCTCGCCTTTATAAGCCGCCGTGAATCCCTTCTTATAACTATTTAATAAAAGAGCGGGATTTGTAAATTGCAACTCCTCTCCCGTAGGATTCGTCACGTTCACCTCATCGTTCCGTTCCACATACGTCCATTGCGTCGTACCATTAAACCAAGTAAGCGCCTCCGGCGTAACTAATGTAAACTTATCACCTTTCATCTGGATGGTTCCCTCAAAACTCTCTCCCGCATTCTGACCGGCAGAACGGGTAAACATCGTAAAAGAAGCACTTATCCCATTTGAATTCTCATAAGCAGCGGCCGCCTTCCCCAAAATATCATTCGCATTCTGGGCATACGCCCCCACTCCTAGTCCCAGCAGGAAACACAAGAATAATCCGACAAACGCGATACACCGCCACACTCTTACTTTATATTCTCTTCTCATATTTATTTCAAAGCATTTAATACTTGCTCCAACGAATACTCATCTTGCACCAATACTTGACGGGCCTTACTTCCCTCAAACGGGCCAACAATACCGGCAGCCTCCAATTGATCCATCAAACGTCCGGCACGATTATAACCGATAGCGAATTTACGCTGGATCAAAGAAGTTGAACCTTGTTGCTGAATCACGATCAAGCGAGCCGCCTCATCAAATAAGGGGTCTCGATCTGATAAATCGACAGCTCCCGAAGTCGATGCCTCTCCCCCTTCCGGTACATAGTCCGGAAGCAGATAAGCGGTTTGGAAGCCAGCCTGCTCACCGATATAATCCACGATATCCTCCACCTCGGGCGTATCTACAAAAGCGCATTGCACACGAACCGGCTCTTGTCCCGCTACAACAATCAACATATCACCCCGTCCGATCAAACGGTTAGCACCCGGAGCATCCAGAATCGTACGTGAATCGATCATAGAAGCAACCTTAAAGGCAATACGGCTCGGAAAGTTACTCTTGATCGTACCGGTAATCACCTTTGTATCCGGGCGTTGCGTAGCCAAGATCATATGGATACCTACCGCACGGGCCTTCGCCGCAATACGAGAGATAGGCAACTCGATCTCACGTCCGGCCACTGCGATCAAGTCGGCAAACTCATCCACCACTGCCACGATATAGGGTAAGAAGCGATGTCCCTTCTGCGGGTTCAACCGCCGTTCGATAAACTTAGCGTTGTATTCCTTTATATTACGAACATTCGCATTCACCAGTAAACGGTACCGGTCTTCCATCTCGATCACCAACGAGTTCAATGTAGCGACAGCGTCAGCTGGCTCCGTAACGATCGGCTTCTCCGCATTCGGAAGTTTCGCCAGATAATGACGTTCTATCTTGGAATAGATACTAAACTCAACCATTTTCGGGTCTACCATCACGAATTTCAACTCCGATGGATGCTTCTTATATAATAAGGAAGTGATGATCGCATTTAGACCGACAGACTTACCTTGCCCCGTAGCACCGGCTACCAATAGATGCGGTGTCTTACAAAGATCGAACATGAACACCTCGTTCGTAATCGTCTTACCCATCGCCACAGGCAACTCATACTTACCCTCAACGAATCGGCGTGAAGCGATAACAGATTGCATCGATACCGTCTGAGGATTCTTATTCGGCACCTCGATACCGATCGTTCCCTTTCCGGGCATCGGAGCGATAATACGGATCTGCAAAGCGGATAAACTCAAGGCGATATCATCCTCCAAGTTCTTGATCTTAGAAATACGGACACCCGCCTCGGGTACAATCTCATAAAGCGTAACCGTAGGTCCGACTGTCGCTTTGATCGAAGCGATCTTTATATTGAAATCTTCCAAGGCTTGCTTGATCAAGCGTTGGTTTTCTGCCAATTCGTCCCGATTGATCTCCATGCTCCCACTATCATACGCTTTCAGTAAGTCCAAGGTAGGAAATACATAACGGGAAAGATCCAAACGGGGATCATACGTACCCAAGGCCGAAGCATCGTAGGTTTCATCATTACCGGCGGCAACCTCCACCGTGAATCCAGCATCCTCCCCATCCTCTGATTCCGGGGTATTTATCTCATCTGTCTTTTCGCATATAGGATCGTCGTCACCTTTAGCGATCGTAACTACTAAATCATCACCAGCGACCTCTTCCTCCTGATATTCCGGTTCTGTTTTACGGTTTTCTTTCCCTTCGGCCTCCAACAATTCAGCCTCCGTATCAAACTCTTCGTAATCATCCATTTCCGGTTGTTCATCCGGTTGCTCTACGACAGGCTTAGAGCGAGGAATTACAATATCCTCTTTTTCCGTCTGATCCACTTCAACCTCATCTTCTCGGCCTTCACGTTTCAAACGATTTTTCACCCAACCTAAAGAGAACATACGCTGCAAGAACGGAATAGTCTTCTTACTGGTAAAAATAGCGATGATTAAGAATGAGCCTAATAAAAGCAAGATCGTTCCGGGAATTCCGATATTGGTAATAAACATCTCCGAGATGTAATATCCGTGTTGACCGCCTAGATAAATAAACGTATCCTCATATCCCTTGATAAATATGAAAGCAAAAAACACAGATCCCCAGATCAACACCGAAGCACTGAACAAGAAACGTCTCAACAAGGATACTTTATTTAAATTCATGAGTTTCGCCCCAACCGATCCCAAGAAAAAGAGGATCATAAAAGAAGAGATGCCAAACCAACGGTTCATCAATAGATCAGACAAATACGCCCCGCGTACGCCCGTCCAATTCTCTACCGATCCTCGATTGGTCAACAAATCCCCTAAAGGAACATTCTCTATTTTACTTTGATCGGCGGCTCCTGTAAAGAAAAACGAAATCAAGGCAAGCCCTACGTAAATGGTTAGTATAGAGATAATCAAACCTGTAATGAAACGGGTCCGTTCATTTGTAAAAAAAGTCTTCAAGGCTGCGAACCAGCTCGGCTCTGTATGATTTTGCTTTGTTGTTGTTGTCTTCTTTGCCATAAATAGTTTCTCAATAATTCTTTTATAACACGCAAATGTACATAGAAAAATCGAGTCTGACGAACCTTTGAAAAAAAGACGTACGTGTTTTCTGAAAAACATGTACATGTTTTCGCGGAAACACGTACATGTTTTTGGGGATAGATTTTAACGGCATTAAATAGATCTGTGCATCTCATGTCCTTCTACATAGATCGCACTATAAGGACGAGATGGACAAAGGTACTCGCAAGCACCACAACCAATACAAGTTTCCGTATTGATCACCGGGATCTTTAACGACTTCGGATCTGCAGGATCTTTCGCCACCATCTGGATCGATTTTGTCGGGCAATGGCGTTCACAATTACCACAACTCATACCGTCCGTATTGACAATACAAAGATCTTTTACCCATACGGCATGACCGATCTGTATAGCAGATTTGTCTTCTTTCGTAATCGGTTTGATCGCTCCCGTCGGGCAAACCTCCGAACATTTCACACATTCCGGACGGCAATACCCTCTATCGAAAGCCATCTCCGGCTGCATCAGTTTCATCAGATCCGTAGACGGACGCAAGACATGATTCTCGCAGACAGATACACAAAGCTGGCACCCCGTGCAATGTTGGGCCAGATTCCCAATACTCAAGGCTCCGGGAGGAACCAATGGTGCCAAACGATTCGGCTCTTTACGTTCTTTAATCGGCGCAAAGCCTCCGTCTTTCTTCATCTCCACATAATCCTCCAGCTTTTTCTGCTGAGCATGCAAAACAGAAGACATGGCTACCAATGCCGTAGCTGACAAGGCTCGACGGCGGGAAACATCCGTAGTGTCCTTCGTTGAGGATTCTTTTACCGAAGTAGCTTTATCAGCCTTGTGTGCCCTCGTATACGAAATCGCGCCTTGACGGCAATTATCCAAACAGTCCATACAAGTCACGCAACGGCTATAATCGATCGCATGATTCTTAGAGTCGATGCAAGAAGCCTTGCATTTACGTGCGCATAATCCGCAACCATTACATTTATCGGTATCAATGCAAGGTTTAAGTAAAGCATACTTCGACAAAAAACCGAGAACCGTACCTACCGGACAGATCGTATTACAATATGTACGTCCATTTCTCCAAGCTAAAATCGCCAATATGACAAAGCTCAGAATAGCGATTCCCATCGTAGCCAGGCTACGCACCCATACGTCCACCGAATAGAATGCGTAACTATCCATACGTTCTGCGAAATAGGCCAATAGATTGTTGCCCTCTTGATAGATTGGCGCAAATAAATTAGAAGCGATACGCCCATAAGCGCTATAAGGCGAAATCAACGCTACCAAGGAACCGATACCAGCGATACAAGCCACTATAAAAACAACCAAGGCAGCATAACGTACCCACTTCAACGCGGGAGAATAGGAAAAGCGGTATTTCTTGCGTTTACTAGCAAACCACGAAATGATGTCTTGCAATACCCCTAAAGGGCAGATAACGGAGCAATATACACGCCCCAATAAAAGAGTCAAGATTACCAACCCTACCACAACACCGACATTCAAAGCCAACAACGCAGGCCAAAACTGTATCTTTGCCAACCATCCGAACCAAGCGTGAATCGTACCCGTGAAATCAAGAAATAACAGGGTTATCAGCACAAAGCAAAAGGTGGCGGCGAATATTCTTATTTTTCGTAACATAATTTTCCATTTGTTTAAAGGTTAACCATTCACTTTCAACTCTTCCACGAATTTATCGATACGCTGCATCTCTTTGGGGATATCGATACCCTGCGGACAATGAGGATTACATTGCTCACACCCTGTACAATGGTTCGCTTGACGCAACTTTGGGACACTCCGGTCATAACCGACTAAGAAGGCACGACGAGCTTTCGCGTAATTTTCGTCTTGTGCGCTTTTCGGAACATTTCCTTCGTTCACACATTTATTATAATGTAAGAGAATACCCGGAATATCCAACGCATATGGACAAGGCATACAATATTTGCAATCATTGCAAGGTATTGTCGGATATTTCATCATAAGCTGGGCCGTCTCTTCCAAAAAGTCTTTCTCCTCGTCCGTTACCGGGATAAGCGGGGAATAGGTACGGATATTATCTTGCAAATGCTCCATATAAGTCATGCCGCTTAACACCGTCAAGACCCCATCCGGAGAGCCGGCGAAACGAAAAGCCCATGAAGCCACGCTATTCTCAGGCCGTTGCTGTTTCAAACGAGCAACGATATGATCCGGAACATTCGATAAGCGACCTCCTAATAGCGGTTCCATGATAACCGCCGGAATACCTCGCTTCTCTAATTCGCCATACAGATAATCAGCGTTTACGTTACGCCCCGAGGCATGTTTCCAGTCCAGATAATTCAGCTGGATCTGAACGAAATCCCATTTCACGCCCATATCCAACACATAATCAAACACTTTTACATCCCCATGAAAAGACCAACCTAGGTTACGGATACGTCCCGCTTCCCGTTCTTTCACCAAGAAATCAAGCATTCCATTATTTATATAGCGGTCATTGAAAAGCTCGATACCATTCCCCCCACCGATAGAGTGAAGCAAATAATAATCCAAATAATCGGTTTGCAAATCACGGAACGACTGCCGATACATCGCCAACGAGTTTTCTCTCGTATAGTTCTGGAAGTTTGACAGTTTAGTGGCCAAATAATAGGAGTTCCTAGGATGGCGTGCCAATGCGATACCGGTCGCTTTCTCGGACATACCTTGTACATAAACAGGAGAAGTATCAAAGTAATTCACCCCATGCTCTATCGCATAATCCACTAAACGATTCACGGCTTCTTGATCAATCTGGTCTTTACCGTCCGATCCTTGTTTCAAGGGCCAACGCATACAACCATATCCTAAAATAGAAACCTTATCGCCATTCGTAGGATGTTGGCGATAGGTCATTTTATCGGTAGGAACCTCACCTAACGCCACAGCCGCCCCCGGCTCATTCTTGGGAGCGCAACCGTAAAGCGCCGCCGAAGAGGCGACAGCCCCACCCCCAAATACCTTCAAGAATTTACGGCGATTCATCTCTTGAGGGTTCTCATTCTTTCCACATGAACTCATAACTCGATCGGTTTTTTATCCTATTAGTATATCCAACATTAGTCTATCATTAACATTCCTTCTATTATTTCGACAAAAATAGTAAAACAGGTAATAATAGAGAACAATCCCCGACTAAAAAGAATAATCGGGGATTTATCACGAATAAAGCAGGTATTTTAAATAAGACTATAAAGTCTCTTGCTTCAATTGCTCCACGTATTGATCGATCTTTCGCATTTGCTCCGGTATCTTAATGCCTTGCGGACATTTCGGTACGCATTTATCGCATCCTATACAGTGTCCGGCTTGACGAAGTTTAGGAACCTTACGATCATAACCGACTAAGAACGCCCGGCGAGCCTCCCGATAATTCGCATCCTGTGAACTCTTCGCAACCAGCTCGTCATTCACGCAACGGTTATAATGAGCGAACGTTCCCGGAATATCCAAGCCATACGGACAAGGCATACAATACTGACATTCCGTACAAGGTACGAAATCCGAATGTAGCATCCTCTCCGTCACCTCTTCCAAAGCCTTATTTTCTTGTTCCGTAATCGGTTCCAAAGGCGAGAAGGTTCGGATGTTCTCTTGTAAATGCTCCATATACACCATACCACTCAGCACGGTCAGTACTCCTTTTGGAGAGCCCGCATACCGAAAAGCCCACGAGGCCGGGCTGTCATCCGGACGCATCTGTTTCAATTTAGCCAACGAAAGGGCATTCAGCCGAGATAAACGCCCGCCTAAAAGAGGCTCCATGATAACGACGGGAATATTACGCTTCTCCAATTCCCCATACAAATACTCCGCATTCACGTTCCAACCAGAAGCATTTTTCCAATCCACGTAATTCAACTGGATCTGAACGAAGTCCCAAGGGATATCCAAGGATAACAAATAATCGAAGACCTTGACGTCTCCATGAAACGACCAGCCCAAATTGCGGATACGACCGGCTTTCCGCTCCTTTAACAAGAAATCCA
>OHMO01000849.1_pt1 | contig 13185 bp, 10 predicted proteins | sample 1569321 | NCBI WGS metagenome assembly OHMO01 (sample SAMEA3879504, study PRJEB24766) | human gut metagenome | biome: human-associated habitat; feature: feces | place: USA | collected 1985/1987
CCGACTTTACCCGCGGCAGCTGGAACAAGGTGAAAGGTTATCGTCACGCATTTGCTAAGTAATGTCTGCAAATATCATATTTTAATTCAGGTAATATAAAAACAGAAGAGGTTGTAGCCGACATCGGTTACAACCTCTTTTTATTGTATATATTCTGTTTATTCTTCTACAATACTAGTACGTGGCTGTTGAGGCGTGATTTCTTTTTGCTGTTTCAGATATTCTATCAAAGCATCCGAAGAGGTGGCAGTCATTTCATGCCCCGGGTCGGCATGGTCGAATCGATAACTGGAAGCGATGTAGCTGTTCATACCTACTTTGTACTGTTTATTTTCGTCCAGCGGGTTGCCATTCATGTCTTTTATGGTGACACTCACGGCTTTGCCGTCACGGGTATGAATGGTGTAGGTCATGCCCGACACCAATAGATCGGCACGTTTGCTGGCTTTGCGGTAGGAGTTCATTAATAAAGTGCGAATCTCTGCCGGAGTCATTTGATAGACAACTACAGTATTGCCGAAGGGGTCCAACTGATAGATTTCGGCCATGGTGATTTCTCCTTTCGCCATTTGTCCGATGCGCACACCGCCGGCATTCTGGAAAGCAAAGTCGAGATTATGCACATCGGCTACGGCATCGGTCATCAGTGAGCCGAGTGGCTCTTTACCGTTGAACTGTGCTGTGGCATGTGCTATTACTTGGTCTAAGTGGCAATCCTTGCGGAATTTCTGAATAGACTGCTTGATATCTGTATCTTCGTCTTTGAGTTTTGCCATATTAATCAGCTCGAATTTCTTCTCTTTTACTTTATTATCCTCCAAGGTGATAGTAGTCTTGCCCAGATAATGAAGGTTGCTCTGTGCCTGACTTATCAAGACACCATTGACGACAATGGTAGAATCAATGCGTGTATGTGAGTGTCCCCCGATGATAACATCTAGTTCGGGCATCGCTTCGGCTATCTCACAATCTTTGTTATAACCGGTATGAGTGAGACCGACAAACAGGTTGCACCGGCTGCGTAAGTTCTTGTATTTAAGTGCGGTTGATACAGGCTCGGTGAATGTGATACCTTTCAGGCGTGCGGGATGGGTGGCGGGCAACAGCTCACCTGTTCTTCGCTTACTCACTTCGATAAGGCCCAGGATGCATATCTTGGTGTCACCGATTTGCAGAAAAGCGTATGGCTGAGGTTGTTTGATTCCGGCTGTTTCTTCATCAACAATCATGTTGGCACATAGGAATTGGAAGTTGGCTTGCTCCATTCGCCGGTTCAGTACCTCCTGTCCGTAGTCGAATTCATGGTTGCCGAATATTTCATACTGATATCCTATCCGGTTCATCAGGTCAATCATAGGAAAGCCTTTCTCAGGGTATTGGTCCACCACCGGATTACCCGAAAACATATCTCCCCCACTCAAAATCAGAATGTTGGGATTCTTGGCACGCTCTTTTTGTATATAACTTGCTATTTTGGCAAAGTTGTCGATACTGCCGTGCATGTCATTAGTCGAAAAGATGATGATTTGCGTTTCTTTTGCTGACAGTGAGCAGCATAGAAAGACGAATAACAATAGAAAACCAGATAGCTTTTTCATTTATTATTGGTGTTTAATAGGTTAGTTTAATGCTGCAAAGATAGGCTATAAATATTTCAAATTCCTTGCAACGTGCAGAAAAGTTTATTTCCGGTGCAAAGGAATATTTGCCTGCTCAATGGGGAGAATACTTATAAATAGTGATTGTATGAAAGAAATGACTGTTGAGGAAGGTTTCTAAATTACCTATAAAAAGCGATTGTGGCGCGTCAGTTTTATCAAGACTTTTGCATCCGAATAAAGAATGTAATTACTTAGAAGAAGAAAACGTGAAAACAGCAGTTCGGAAAGTGAATATTTTAATCATCGTTTTATTGACGGCTGTATTTGTATATGCACAGCAGCATAAAACCATGATTTCGGGTAAAGTCGTATCGAAGGAGAAAGAAATCATAGACTTGGCAACGGTGTATCTGAAAGGAACCAATTATGGTTGTATGACCAATGAGCAGGGAATATATCATTTGCATGCCCCCGCAGGGGAGTATACACTGGTCGTTTCTGCTGTCGGTTATGAAACGATAGAGAAGCCGGTGAAGCTCTTTCGAGGTGAGAGAGTAAAAATGAATGTAGTATTAGCTTCGTCTGTGACAGAGTTAGACGAGGTCGTTGTCGTGTCCAATGGGGTAGGCCGTGTGAAGCGTTCGGCTTTCAATGCCGTGGCTGTGGATACGGAGGAGTTGCAGAACTCGACGAAGAATTTGAGTGATGCTTTATCCAAACTGCCGGGTATGAAACTGCGGGAGGCAGGAGGTGTAGGTTCTGATACCCAACTCATGTTGGATGGGTTCAGTGGAAAGCACGTCAAAGTCTTTATTGACGGAGTGCCGCAGGAGGGGGTAGGCAGCTCTTTCGGGCTGAACAATATTCCGGTGAATTTTGCCGAGCGTATAGAAGTATATAAAGGAGTTGTACCGGTAGGATTCGGTACCGATGCTTTAGGAGGCGTCATCAATATTGTAACGAATAAGAAGAAGAGAAAATGGTTTTTGGATACTTCTTATTCTTATGGTTCGTTTAATACGCATAAGTCGTATGTCAATTTCGGACAGACTTTCAGAAGCGGATTGATGTATGAGATTAATGCATTTCAGAACTATTCCGACAATGATTATTATGTGGATACGTATGTCACTCATTTTTCTCCCGATGGCAATACCACCGACAAAAAGAAGATTGAGCATGTAAAACGTTTCAATGACACTTACCACAATGAGGCTGTCATCGGAAAAGTGGGTTGGGTGGGGAAACCCTTTGCCGACCGTCTGCTTTTCGGTTTTACTTATTCCAATATGTACAAGGAGATTCAGACAGGAGTGCGCCAAGAGGCAGTATTTGGAGAGAAACACCGCAAGGGACATTCGCTGATGCCCTCATTGGAGTATCATAAGCGGGATTTATTTACCAAAGGACTGGATGTTAGTTTGACGGCAAATTATAATTATAATCTGACTCAGAATATTGATACGGTGCCTTATCAATATAATTGGTATGGAGAAAAGCAATATACCGGTTCAAAAGGAGAGCAATCTTACCAGGACAATGAATCGAAGAATAAGAACTGGAATGGGACGTTCAAGGTTGATTATCGTCTCAGCAGGACGCAGACCTTTACACTGAGCCATGTACTGACGGTTTTCGAGCGCAGTAACCGTTCGGATGTGAATTCCACTTCGGCTGTTTCGGATTTTACCGTTCCCAAGAAGACAAGGAAGAATATCACCGGACTTTCTTATCGTCTGATGCCTGCTGAAAGGTGGAACTTCTCTGCCTTCGGAAAGTATTATAACCAGCATAGTTCGGGATTAGTCTCACAGAATGCCGATGGTATAGGGAACTATATTGATATGTCCAAGCGCGTAAGCGCTCTGGGGTATGGAGCGGCAGGCACATATTGGATAATAAGGGATTTACAGGTAAAGCTCTCGTATGAGAAAGCTTATCGGTTGCCATCGAATGAAGAGTTGTTCGGTGATGAGGACTTGGAAGCGGGTAAGGCTGACCTGAATCCGGAGAATAGTGACAATATCAACTTGAACCTCAGTTATACGCACCGCTTGGGCAAGCATGAGCTCTATGTGGAAGGAAGTCTGATTTATCGTGATACGAAAGATTACATCGTCCGTACCATCAGCTCTTTTGGTGGTAAAAGTTATGGTTCCTATTATAATCACGGGCGTGTAAAGACGAAAGGTTTTAATGTGTCTGCACGTTACAGCTATTCGCACTGGCTCAGTGTGGGAGGTACTTATAGCAGCATGGATACGCGTGACAATGAAAAATATCTGGAGGGAGGCTCCCTGCAGGAAAGCCTGAAGTATAAACTTCGTATACCCAATCAGCCTTACCGTTATGCCAGCTTGGATGCTTCGCTCTATTGGCATGATTTGTTTGCAAAAGGAAACCGCTTGTCGCTCACGTATGACAGCTATTATCAGCACGAATTTCCGTTGAATTGGGAAACTATCGGAGAGGCTTCTTCCAAGAAACGTGTGCCGGAACAATTTTCACACAATCTGGGGATTACGTATAGTATCAAGAATGGACGCTATAACCTCTCGTTGGAATGCAAGAATTTCACGGATGAGAAATTGTATGATAATTATAGCCTGCAGAAAGCCGGGCGTGCATTCTACGGGAAGGTGAGGGTTTATTTCGGACAATAGAATATGAATCGATAAAATATAAATAGAAGAATGATGAATAGAAAATTTTTGTTTTGGTCTGTTGTCATGGCATGTTGTGCAGGCAGCGTGTTGACTTCATGCAGTGATGATACAGTACCTGAAAATTCAACGCCGGATGCTCCCGGTACCGGGGCAGGGACATACGTGGTTGCTGCCACAGTTGATGGGGTAAATTATCTCCTGACTGCCGAGTCTTTGGACGAAGGAAGCGTTACAGTAAAAAATAACGGTCTTGAAACAGAGACCGGTACGTATTGGGTGTTTCATAACAATGATTACCTCTTCCGCCTTGTGTATAATAAGGGAGGAGACGGAACCGGTTCTTCTTACATTCTGAACAGTAATAATAAGCTCGAAGAGCATCTGTCGTATGCTTTTAAACGCATCACCACGTATGGCACGTGGGGAGATAATGTGATTACCGCTTCTACCGGAGATACAGACCGGACGGATGCCGGCGGATATGCGGAGCAAGGTATTTTGGTCAACTATCTGAATTCACTGGACGGTACTACAAGTACCAAGACCTACCCGTGTGAAAACTACTTGGGTAATGGTGAGTATGTTACTTTTTCCGGGTTTGTACAGGCAAACGGCAAACTTTACACTTCAGTAATTCCGATGGGGATGAGCCAATATGGTGTAAAAGCGTTCCCGGATAAGGTGACCGATCCGCAACTTGTGGCAACCGTGGCGGGAGGCAGTGGCAGCGGTGCTTATAAAGAAGGTTCTATTCCTTCTACTCAGTATCCCGACCATGCATATGTGGCTATTTACAGCGGAAATGATTTCAGCAGTACTCCAACGATTGTTGCCACTGATAAAATCGGCTTTGCCAGCGGACGTATGCGTTCTCAATATTACCAGACTATTTGGGCGGCTGATAACGGCGATCTTTATGTATTCTCACCCGGCTACGGACGACTTACCACTTCTTCGGATGACTTAAAGCGTGTGCAGGGAACACTTCCTTCGGGAGTGATGCGAATCAAGGCAGGAGAAACTTCGTTTGACGATACTTATTATGTCAATCTAGAAGAGCTTGGAAACAAGCATCCGATGTACAAATGCTGGCATATCACAGAAGATTATTTCCTGCTTCAGATGTATACTCGCGGGTTACAGTCGAAAGGGGAGTATACTACTGAACTGGCAGTCTTTAAAGGTGAAGACCGGACACTGAAACCGGTGACCGGATTGCCATCGGAAGATGTTCTGAGTGCTTATGGAAATATTCCTTATAACGAGAACGGTTACATATATATGCCGGTATCCACTACCGATGGCAGTACTCCGGCACTTTATAAGATTGACCCTCGGACTGCTACTGCCACAAAGGGGCTGACTATCATTGCGGAGTCTGTTAGTACTGTAGGTAAACTTACATCTCAGAAATGAAAAAGATATTTCGGACACTGCATCTTTGGCTTTCTGTGCCTTTCGGACTGCTCGTCAGCCTGATATGCTTTTCGGGTGCCATGCTGGTTTTCGAGAACGAAATAACAGAATGGAGCCGTCCCGACCTTTATCGAGTGAAAGAGATAAAGGCGGAACCGCTGCCTGTGGAGATGCTTCTAGAACGAGTGGCGGAGACATTGCCCGATAGTGTATCTGTTGCCGGAGTGAGTATTCCTTCGGAGAAAGGGCGCACGTGGCAGGTAAATCTTTCCAAACCGCGCCGTGCATCAGTTTATATCGACCCTTATACGGGTGAAGTGAAAGGGAAATACGAACGTCCGGCTTTTTTCCTGACCATGTTTAAACTGCATCGCTGGCTGTTGGACAGTATGAAGCCTGATGGCAGTATTTTTTGGGGAAAGATGATAGTAGGAGTGAGTACACTGATGTTTGTTCTTATTCTGTTGACGGGTATCATTATTTGGTGGCCGCGTACACTACAGGCGATGAAGAATAGTCTGAAGATAACGTCGCGGAAGGGGTTTCGCAGGTTCTGCTATGATTTTCATGTGGCGGGCGGTCTGTATGCGTTGTTGTTTTTGCTGGTGATGTCACTGACGGGGCTGACTTGGTCTTTCGCCTGGTACCGGACCGGATTCTATAAAATCTTTGGAGTAGAAACCCGGCAAGGAAGTGGGCATGCAGCTCATGGACAGGAAAAGAAGGGAAAGGAAAAATCACAGGCTCCGTATGCACATTGGGAACAGGTTTATCGACAGTTGAAGAATGAGAATCCCGATTGCAGACAGATTACCATATCCCGGGGTACTGCCAATGTCTCTTTCGACCGGTTGGGCAATCAGCGTGCGAGTGATCGTTATGAGTTTGACCCTCGTTCGGGTGAGATAACAAATGTATCTTTATATCAGAATGCTGAGCCATCGGGGAAGATTCGGGGATGGATATATTCAGTGCATGTGGGAAGTTGGGGCGGCATGTTTACCAAAATACTTGCCTTTGCTGCGGCTCTCATCGGAGCTTGTCTGCCACTGACCGGCTATTATCTGTGGATAAGGCGTAAGATAGGGCAAAGAAAGAGGAAATGCCGATAGAATTATGAATTTATTGTATCGTTATCTGTCGTGGCGGATATATTCCGACACGACAGCAAAACGATAGTAAAGTAATTTTCGGCTTAAAACCACTTTATCTTTTTGAAGATAACGAATGCCATGGCCGATAGCATGATAGATATTAATATGATGAGGCTGAAAGCATGCGGTAACTCATCTACATGTACATCTACGTTCATTCCATAAAAGCTGGCTATCAATGTAGGTACCATCAATATGATGGAGATGCTGGTCATGCGTTTCATGATGGTATTCACATTATTTGAAATAATGGAAGCGAAAGCATCCATTGTGCCTGTTAAGATGTCACTGTAAATATTTACTGTGTTATATGCTTGTTTCAATTCAATGACCACATCTTCTACCAAATCAGGGTTTTGGTAATCCTTTTCCTGAAAGATACTTTGCAATTTGCCTATCATCACTTCATTTCCACGTATCGAGGTGTTGAAATAGACTAATGTCTTTTGCAGCTTCATCAGTCGAAGTAAATCTTCGTTGCGGATGCTTTTCTCCAACTCTTTTTCGGCTGCTGTCACATCATTGTTTATTTGCTTCAGGTATTTCAGGAACCATACTGCAGAAGAGTAAATCAGCCGTAATATCAATTCAAACTTATTGCGCACCACTATTCCTTTTCGGCGTGTATGGTCGATAAAGTCGGGTATCATTTCAGTGGAATGATAGCAAATGGTGACAATAATCTCATTGTTTGTGATAATGCCTATGGGAATGGTTGTATATGGAATACTTCCTTGTTGCTGCAAAGGAATACGGATAATGGTCAGCAACCAGTTTTCCTCGGTGTCGGTACGCGGTCGTTCATCTACATCGGCAATGTCCTCTAAAAAAGATTCGGGGACTTTTAAATCTTTGGTCAGAAAGTCAAAATCGCTTTTATCAGGGCATTCTACATTTACCCAGCAGTTGGGCATCCACTGCGGCTTTTCCACAAAACCGTTTTCACAATAAAGATATTTTCTCATCTTATTGCCTCCTTTCGTTTGTTTTAATTCCGGGCAGAGGCATTGCAGGCGTGCTGTTTAGAGCCCTGCCGGATAAGTTAATACTATACTGTACGTTCGTGGGTTTGAATCGTCCATTTCTTGTTGTTTTTTATAAATTCCGAGGCAAAAGTACGTAAAAACTTTAAATACACCTAATCTTCTGTACCTATTTATGGTGATTGTTGTTCTATATTATCCTAATAATTAGGTATTGCAGAGGGAAACGCAGTGCACTACCTTTGCAAATGTAATAATTACAATTTAAAAATTAATTTCATTTTTAAAATAGAAAGTGTATGGAACCTATTATTAATTCACAAATACCTGAATTTAAAGTTCAGGCATTTCACAATGGAGAGTTTAAAACAGTGACTAACAAGGATATCGAAGGGAAATGGGCTATTTTCTTTTTCTATCCTGCCGACTTTACTTTCGTTTGCCCTACTGAGTTGGTAGACATGGCAGAGAAGTATGACCGATTCAAGGAAATGGGTGTAGAGGTGTATTCTGTCAGCACAGATTCACATTTTGTTCATAAAGCATGGCATGATGCTTCCGAAAGCATTCGCAAAATCACTTATCCAATGTTGGCAGATCCTACCGGAGCTCTTTCTCGCGCATTCGGTGTGATGATTGAGGAAGATGGCATGGCTTATCGTGGTACCTTTGTGGTTAATCCTGAGGGTAAGATTAAATTGGCTGAAATTCAGGACAACAGCATCGGACGTAATGCCGATGAGTTACTTCGTAAAGTGGAGGCGGCTCAGTTTGTTGCCGGTCATGATGGGGAAGTTTGTCCCGCAAAGTGGAAAAAAGGTGCCGAGACACTGAAACCGAGCATTGACCTCGTAGGTAAAATTTAAAGCAATTGGGAAAAATATGTTGGATAGCGCAATAAAAGAACAGTTAAAAGGGCTATTTGCCCAACTGGATGCGCACTATACTTTCGACATCTTTGTCCACCCTCGGCATGAAAGCCGTGCCGAGTTGGTGGATTTGTTGGAAGAAGTGGCTTCTTGTTCCGAAAAACTCTCCTGTCGTTTGCAAGAGAGCGAAGGTTTGAAATTTATTCTTTTAAAGGAAGGGGAAGATACGGGTATTACTTTCCGAGCCGTCCCCGGCGGGCATGAATTTACTTCTTTGCTGATGGCGATACTTAATGCTGATGGCAAAGGTAAGAATTTTCCCGATGAGTTTATCACCCGGCGTATCCGTGCATTGCGCGGACCGATAAATCTGACTACATATTTATCGTTGGGCTGCACCAACTGTCCTGATGTAGTTCAGGCATTGAATCTGATGGTGGTGCTTAATCCTCAGATACGCCATGAAGCTGTAGACGGTGCTGTGAATGAAGAGGAGGTGAACCGCATGAAAGTGCAGGCTGTTCCTACAGTGTTTGCCGATGGCGAACAGATTCATGTGGGACGCGGTAATATCGGTGATTTGCTCGAAAAACTTGAAGTGCGTTATGGTGCATCGGTTTCGGAATCTTTTGAAACGAAAGAGTATGATGTGTTGGTAGCGGGAGGCGGTCCTGCCGGTGCTGCGGCTGCCATATATTCTGCTCGAAAAGGGCTGCGGGTGGCTGTAGTGGCTGAACGTATAGGTGGTCAGGTGAATGAGACCATGGGTATTGAGAATCTGATATCCGTGCCTCGGACTACCGGTAAAGAACTGGCACAGGACTTGAAAAGCCATTTGGCTGCTTACCATATTGATATACTTGAGAATCGCAGGATAGAAAAAGCCGAGGTAGTCGGGGAAATGAAAGTGCTGTCGGTTAAGGGTGGTGAAAGTTACAAGGCTCCTGTGCTGATTATTGCTACAGGTGCCAACTGGCGGAAGTTGAATGTTCCGGGCGAAGAGAAATATATTGGTCATGGAGTGGCATTCTGTCCGCATTGCGACGGACCGTTTTATAAAGGCAAGGAGGTAGCTGTTATCGGTGGTGGTAACTCCGGAGTGGAGGCGGCCATTGATTTGGCAGGTATTTGCTCTAAGGTGACGGTCTTCGAGTTTATGGAGACTCTGAAAGCAGATACCGTTTTGCAGGAGAAAGTCAGGAGTCTGCCTAATGTAGATATCTTTACTCACACCCAGACGGTTGAAGTATTGGGCGATGGGGATAAGGTGGTCGGTATGATTAAGAAAGACCGTTCTTCGGATAAAGAAGAAATCTTTGCTTTGGACGGCATTTTCGTTCAGATTGGTTTGACTGCCAATAGTGCTTTATTCAAGGATTTGGTAGAAACGAACCGTATGGGCGAAATCCTGACCGACAAAAATGGCCGCACTTCCGTGAAGGGTATTTATGCAGCAGGAGATGTAACGGATATATCCTATAAACAGATTATCATTGCGATGGGTGAAGGGGCAAAGGCGGCTCAGTAGAAATTTAGTGGGGATACGCATATAGCTTAGCAATGCGGAATAGAAAGAACTTCTTATCTGCTACACCTCTGAGGTTCGCTCTGAACAATTTGATTTTGGCATTGAACGATTCTGCCATCGCATTTGAAGAACGATGGTTGTAGAAATTCAGTATTTCATCATAGTGCTCATAGAAAGTAGCAGCAATGATATTAAATGAGTGCATTCCCGCTTCTTCTACTTTGTTATACCATCGTGCCATAGCCAGACGTGCAGCATCCTTTATGGTATTCTTTGAGAATATCATCCTCAAGGAATGGCACAATCCATATGCCTTTTTAATGTCAGGATATTCTTCGAAAAGTATTGCTGCCCTTTGTTTCTGTCTTTCTGTCCATTTATCGGCTGACTTGAAAAGCAAATACCGAGAGCGTATCAGCAATTCCCTACGAGTGTCACCATTGGAATATCGGTATGGGACATAATCTTCGTTCTTCTGTTTGGCTTCCTCCATTTCCTCATTGGCCTGCTGTATGGCATCCCAACGGTGTTTGATGCGTAATTCCTGCACGGCATCGCAAGCTAATTTCTGAATGTGAAAACGGTCTATCACACGGTTGGCTTTAGGAAATGCAGTCCGTACAATCTTGCGCATGGAGTCTGAAAGGTCAAGAGTCACTTCTTTAACGGCATAACGACTTTTTTCGTCAATTCGTTGCAGTACAGCTACTACGTCCTCTGATTTAGTTCCTGCCACGACAGCTACCAGGGAACACTCTCTCGTACAGGCATCACGGTTGGTTACAAAGGTATAAAGTTCACCGTTGGAGAGTGAGGTCTCGTCAATTGCCAGATGCGGTCCTATATTCTCCGGAAACAGCATCCATTCATCGGCATGAGATAACTGATCCCATCTGCGATATCCGCTGAGTACCTCCTTATACTGTTTTTCGAATGTATGACCATCTATATGGTAGAATTCCTCAAGCGTACGGCAGGTCACCGGGGATGTCTCCATACGTTTCTTTTAAAAAAGCTCCAAATTCTTTGGAGTATCTGGTTCCCTTGGCCACGATGTCGAGGTCGATGGGAATGCTGAAGCTTTTGCCTGTGCGCAAGTCTGTCCAACGACGACGTCTGATCCTGAGAATTACCTTATGGTCCCGTATGGGAAAGTCTGTCACATTTACAGCTTCCATAAAACCTTTGGACTCAAAATGTATGTTATTGCTTAACTCGGGATTCATCTTTTCATCCAGACTGATATGAATCTCTTGAGAGGTTTGTTCGACTCCAGAGATGAGAAAGTAATCTAATATCTGAGCCGGCAACACGAGGCTGGCTAGCATGTTCAAATAATCGTTTTTCATAATGCAAAGTAAGCAATACTTCACGAAGATAAAAAATTATCCCCACGAAAAATCTACTGAACCCGAAAAATCTACTGAACCCCAAATTGCATATTTTTGCGGACAGTACATAAATAAAAAACCGCTGAAATAACTGTATTTCAGCGGTTTTCATGATTTTTCATTTTGTAAAGGTGGTGCCACCAGGAATCGAACCTTTTGCTTCGGTTTATTCTAACTCCTTGAGTGACTGCACATTTTTTGCTTTATCTTTTATGAAAACCATTGAATTGGCCTTACGCTAAATTCATTGTTTTTCTTTACTAATCTGACAAAATTTGTCTCTTTGACACTGCAAATATAATACACAGGTTCGATTTCTGCAAATATTTTCATTCCTTTTAATTATAGTTTTCAACAAGAGAAAAAAATAAAAACATGTGCTAAATCAAATGCATTAAGAATTTATTTATTGTTTGGGGTGTTGACTTTAAAGTTGGAAATTTTGCTTCGCAAATCATTAGAAAGATATACCCCTTGAATCTTTATTTTGCATGAATAAACCAAAAGCACTAAAAGAGCAAAAATACAAATGACGACTATTTCACTAGGCGCCAAAAAGTTTGGAACTGACTTGGGCATGAAGGCACCTGCAAAGAGATCTACTAAACATGCGAATCAGCAGTTGAAAACATCTTCTGATTCTTGATTTAAAAGTTTGTAATTCAGTTAATTATCTCATTATTTTATTTTGTAATCGCCTTGAAAATCAGTAAATTAGAAGAATAAAACCACTCGTTTTTCTAATTATGATTCCCAAGGAGAAAAAGTTAATACTAATAGGTTTGTATATGTATATCTGTGATGTCCATAAGTCTTCTCTGCGTTTCCACTGCCAGAGATTCAGTAACAATTCCAATCCCGAGTTTACGGATGAGGAGGTTCTTACCATCTATCTGTTCTGCGGGTACTGCCAGAGATACTTCAACATCAAGGAGATACATACCTTCGCTAAGGAGTATCTGTCATCATGGTTTCCAAAATTGCCGTCTTATCAAACGTTCTGCGTACGCCTAAATATGCTTTCAGAAACATTTAAGGTGCTGGTGGAAACCATGATACAATCATTCAAGCCCAAGGATTGCGACTCCATTATATCCATTGTCGATTCTATGCCAATAGTGACCTGTAAAGGGAAAAACCGAGAGGGGAAAGTAGCTACGGAGATAACATCAAAAGGGTATTGCTCCACTAAGAACATGTACTACTATGGCATGAAACCTTTTCCGGAAATGATAACTCTGACACCGGCTTCGGACAACGACCTGACCGTATTCAAAAGCGAATGCGTGCCATACCTATCCGGAAAGACGGTGCTTGCAGACAAGATTTACAGCGATTTCTCTTTCTTTAATGAGAGCAATCCGGTTAAAGTGCTTACTCCGCATAAAGAGATTAAAGGGGAACCGGAAGTTCTCAAACAGAGGGAGAAAGCTGCAAGAGACCTTTTCTCGCAAGCCGTTTCAAAAGTCAGACAACCTATCGAATCCTTTTTCAACTGGCTGAATGAAAAAACAGAAATTCAAAGAGCATCTAAAGTAAGAGCTACCAAAGGGCTGTTGGTACATACCTTTGGAAAG
>OHMO01000852.1_pt1 | contig 13126 bp, 11 predicted proteins | sample 1569321 | NCBI WGS metagenome assembly OHMO01 (sample SAMEA3879504, study PRJEB24766) | human gut metagenome | biome: human-associated habitat; feature: feces | place: USA | collected 1985/1987
TATAACCCTCCTTGCGTAACTGATATTATCCAAATTTTAATCTTAATACCACGACACAAAGCGAGGAATATCGTGATATAGGGAAATAGACATATCGTGTCTGGTGTTTTTTTGCGTTATAATGGTTGACCGAGTACGCCGAATATATCTCATTAACAAATTTATGATTGTTGCCTTGACCTTTTAATTGGATGGCGAATAACAGTTTTCCATTTTTCTGGTGCTACTTTCCGTGCATCTGATAAGTAAATTTCGTGATGTAATCGGCTTTCGGTTATATCATTTTCATAACCGTTCTGCGCTATATATTCATCCATTAACGCTACCGTTTGCGGTTCATCGTCAAATGCGCCTATGTGCATTATTTGAACACACAAGCCCTCATCAACGGTCAGAAATTCCGCCGATGAGCAGTCGAGCTTTTTCTTTTCGGATGCGGTTTCTACCGCCCATTCAAAATCCTTTTTAGTAATAAATTCGGGCAGGCGAATGACAGAAATCCAGTTAAATGCAGCTTTATCGGCGTAGTCTATACCATCAACATTATCCTGCCACCAAAAGCCCTCCAGCGGAGGAACAACATACTCAAAAAAGCCCTCGATTTTATGTTCTGTTTTATAGCTCATTTTCAGCGTGTAAGCAACAGCGTATAGGATGCTGATTGCCTGCTGATAAGCGCCGTCAATCTCGTTAGGATTGCCTTTTCCTCGTACAGCAATGTAGTTAGCCTTCGGAACAGTAACAATCTCTGGTTTGTTCTTCGGCATATAAAATTCTTTGTATTCTTTTTTGAAATCGAAAGCCATAATGTTCTCCTTATAAATCTCTATTTATTCTAATTTGTGAGTAGATTGTACCACACTTATACTGACACCCTGTGTCAAGATTTATATTTTTCATAGATACTTTTCGCCTGCTTTGCAACGATGTCCTTGAGATGCGCAGGCTCTACAATATCCACCTGTGTTCCGAATGATAACAAATACCCGATTAACCATTCATCTTCTGGCATTTCAACAGATACGATTAAATCCCCATTTTCTTCTGTGCTTATTTGAGTATTATCAAATTCATCATAAACACGATACGAGATTTCTTTGGCAAAGCGCAGTACGATTGTACTATAAACTTGCCCCGACATCTCATCTAATTCTGGAAAAGACTTTTTATCAAAAGTGTCTGCAAGCACTTCCAATGTTATAATGCGAGTCAGCTTAAAAATGCGATAGTCCTGTTTTTCCGTACAGTACGCTTTCAAATACCACGACATAGATTTATATAACACTTTTAACGGTTGGATAATTCTCTCGCTAATCGTTCCGTAGGAGTTGGCGTAGGTTATTTTCACGCACCTTTGTTGAATTACTGCCGATTTCAGCAATTCAAATTTAGCATTATCAGTTCCGTTATTGTCCCATCTGGAAAAATCCACTTCAAGCCAGCTCTCTGAACCGACATTAAATATTGCAGAGAGCTTTTGCAGTATTTGGCTGTTGTCAATATTGCTTGTGGAATTGATGCTATGCAAGGCTGTTAGAATTTCTCGCTTTTCTTCTTCGGTAAGCACAGCTTTATCCATAACAAAGTCATTCATTAAATAAATGCCGCCATTTCGCCCTGCTTCCGCATAAATAGGAATACCTGCACCGCTTAGAGCGTCAATATCTCTATAAATCGTTCTTACAGATACTTCAAACTTTTCTGCCAGTTCTGAGGCAGTAGCCCGACCTTTATCAAGTAAGTGATATACTATCTTAAACAACCTGCTTTCCTGCATTGTCTAATTCTCCTTTGATAATAAGATACCATCAAAAACCTGACACGGTATGACAACATTTATTATAATTGATTTGCCGAGCAGTATCAAGTATGCAATTATGAACTTTAATCGCCTGCTATAAGAGGTTTAATATCCTATTGCAAGAGATTTCAGACCGTTTCATAAGAAGCCTCGTTTCTGTAAAATATATATAGTACGATTTTACAGGCACAAGGTGGTGAGCTTATGGACGAAAGAAATAATGATTTTGACTTCGATTTTACGCCAATCGGTTTGGCTATCAAGAAAGCCAGAACAGCACAGGGTATGACGAGAGAACAGCTTGCCCGTATTGTTGACTACGACCCAAGGCATTTACAGGCGATTGAAAATGAGGGGCAAAAGCCGAGTCTGGAGCTGTTCATTCAGCTTATGACGATGTTCAACATTTCGGTTGACGAGTACATATTCCCCAATAAAGAAGTCAATAAAAGTTCCGCCCGCAGACGCTTAGACGCACAGCTCGACAATTTAGATGATAAAGAACTGTCCATTGTAGAAGCAACCGTCAACGGTTTATGTAAGGCAAAAGAGTAAACAGAGGAAAGAAAAACCTCTGTTTTTCTTTTGCCCTTTTTTAATAGGCAGGGATACCGTATCCGTAGATAACGCTGCTGCCGACAGCGTATTGCTTTTGCCTGCAAGCATCGCCAGAGTTACCCTCGACGGTATAGACAATGCCGTTTTCGCACTTCTCTACAATGCCCACGTGGTCAACCTCACCGTCGCACTCCCAATCAAAGAAGATGATTTGACCTGCCGACGGCTCAAAGCCGCTGTCCTGCCATTGTCCACGGTCTTTGAACCATTGCACCCCATTTACGCAGCCTGCGAATTTCGGTATCACGCCGCTGTCGATATAGCCGCACTCATTTGCACACCAACTCACAAAGCAGGCACACCATTCTACACGCCCGTCAAAGCCATACCAAGACCAATAGGGCTGACCGCCCACATTGCCGACCTGCGACAAGGCAACGGTCACGATTTCGCCGTCGCCATCCGAGATACCGTAAAGCACAGCAGACCAGAGCGAATTGTTTTCCTCGGCAAGTAATTCGGATAGCTGTTGTCGCTGTTCCTCGTTAAACCCGTATAGGTCAGCCATTTCATCGGCGGTCTTGTGACTGACCGTGATATAGAGATAAGTCCGTGTAACGGTGGTTTCGGTCTGCACGATGTTCCCGTGACCGTCGTCGCTCTCGGTTATGACGGTTTCGGTCTTGCTTTCCGTTCTGCTGCTGATTTCGTTCATCTCCCAGAAAATACCCGATAGAAGCTGCTTTTTACCCTCGTCCATTGTTGCCACTTCCTGCGGATTGTCTGGGTCGGTAGCAGTCTTTACGGAATAGACCGCAAGCACCTCTTTCCAGACCGCACGGCTTCCCGACATTTCCAGAACATCATAGGTCGTGCTGCTTTGGATTTCGTCAAGACGGGTATCGTATTCGGCATTGATTTCCCGTACAACGCTCTGCATTGTCATACCGTTTCCAGAGTCCTCGCCCGAAAAGAAAATGCCAAACACCGAGCCTGCAATCAAGGCAATCAGACAGATAACAATAATAATCACGACGGCAATCCAACCGCCTGCGGCTATGGCGGCTACAAGAGCCTTGACGCCTGCAATAATCGCTTTAACTGCGGCAATCGTAGCTTTTACTGCCGCTTTCACCGCCGCAACCGTAGCCTTGGCAGTGGCTTTTGCTGCCTGTGCAGCCCTTTGAGCCGCTTTTGCCGAAGCCTTTGCCGCTGCCTTCGTTGCTTTGGCGGTATGCTCGGCTGTTTTGATAGCCGCCTTAGAGGTAGCCTGTGCAGTCTTAACGCTTTTCTGGGTGGTTTTGACCGTACCTTTTGCGGTTGCCTTGACCGTCTTTTCAGCATTTCGGGCGGTGGTCTTAACCGTCTTTTTGCCTTGCTGTCGGGTCTTGATAAACTGAGATTTTGCCCTTTGGGTGCTATCGGGAGCAGAGGAACGGCTTGCAGCCCCGTGACGGATCTGCAAGCCGTGTTGTTCTGACATATTCTGTATTGTATTCTGTTCGGCGGCTTTTGCCGCCTTTTTCTGTTTATAGGACGATATTTTATCCTTTGCCTTACCGATATTTTCCCTTGTTTCCTTGACAGCCTTTTGCCCTTGCTTGTTAAATTGGTGGATACCCTCGTCCTTGATACGGTCAGCTTCGTAGGAAAGCCTGTCGGCGGCATATTCCGTAGCAGAGCTTTCATCGGCGTAATAGCCTTGTTCCGCCTTATCCTTTGTTTTTGCATAAGCGGACTTCATACGCTCGGTAGCAATGGCGGCTTTGTCTATGGTCTTTATTGTGCCTTTGACCGCATCTCTGGTTTTTATATCAGCCATTAAAAGCCTCCTTTCCTTGAAGCGGTGCGGATATTAGGCAACCTTTTTTGCCACTACAACAAGTCTGCCGTTTTGTGCGGAGTATTCGCAGGTTGAAAGCGTAATAAGCCTGTCGCCGTATTCTGCGGTCACGCCTGTATCATACAGGGCAAGTTCCTTGCACTTGGCGATATAAGCGTTAAAGGCGTTTTCGTCCTCTGTGTCTACAAAATCGTAGTAGCGGAAACCTGCCGAGCTGTACGCAACCGTTTTGAACACGGCAACGATTTCATACTCGCCCCTCTTTGTGAGGGTATCAAAGCAAACGGTCTTGTGTTCCTCGTAAAAATCCTTGCTCTTGTAATTCTCCAATGCGCCGAACATCTTTTGCCCCTTGATGTGATGACCGTAAATAACAAGGTTATCGCTCGTCAATAGGTCGCAATTTTCCTGCACATACGGAGTACCTAAATCGCTGTACTCCTTTTCAAAATTGTGCTTCAGATAATAATTGGGGTTGTTCGGGGTCTGCATTACGGGATAGTTGATATTCGTGCCGGCAATCGAAAGCCAGCCGACCATATCCGTATTTTGCAGATACAACTCGCCGTATTCTGCAAGCACGGTTTCTTCCTCCGTGAGCAGAACATCGACAGTTTCACTTTCGCCCGTCTGCGCCTGTTCCACAACCTCGGCAATTTTCTCAAAGACTTCTTCCTGCTCGCTTTCGTGCGCATAGTGGCTGTAAATACGAAAGCCGCAAAAAGCCGCCGCACCTAACAGGCACACGGCGGCAATCATACAGATAAGTTTTGTGTATTTCTTCATAAGCGTTATCCTTTCTTATTCTGTTTTAGGGGCAAAAAATAACGCCCACATTTTCTGTGAGCGTTACTGTTGCCATATTGATTTCAGATACAAAATGCGGCATAGAGAGGAACGATTTTTTTGTTGTCCTCAAAGCCGAAGTTTTTGGCAGAGAGCTTGATAGCATAAGCGGGCTTGTAGGTGTCCATATAGACCTTCAAGCTCTTGGCTCTGGTGTTGTCGGCAGATTTGACCTCAATGGGAATGAGCTGTCCGTCACGCTGAATGATAAAATCAATTTCAGCCCCACGCTCGGACTCCCAATAGTAGGTGTGGTAGCCGTTAATGGAGAGCTGCACATTGACATAGTTCTCCGCCATACCGCCCTTGAAGTCGTTAATTTCCTCGACCATATAGAGGATGTCATTGGCGGCTAAGTCTTTCTTGGCGCAAAGCAATCCTAAGTCGGACACATAAATCTTGAACGCATCAATATCACGGTAGTTTTCAAGGGGTTTTTTGATTTGCTCGACCTTATAGACCTGTGACACGATACCAGACAGGCAGAGCCATTCGATTGCATTTTCAAATTCGGAAGCCCGTCCACCTTTCTTAATCAGCTTATATTGGAAACGGGTATTCTTCTTTGAAAGCTGAACGGTAATGTTATCGTAGGCAAGTCTGGTTTTCTTGATTTCATTCAAGTTGTTATACTTGCTCATATCATTGAGGTAGCTTGCAAGTATCGTATCCTGCGTATGGCGGACAAGGATATAATCCTTTGTTTCGGCAAACTGCATCACACACTCTGGCATACCGCCGACCACAAGATACTGACGGTAAAGCTGCATTGCGGCGTCGTGCAAGGCAGACGGTAGCGGCGTATCGGTTTGGAAGCACTTTTTAATCTGCGCTACCAAATCGTCCTCACCGAGCGCCAACATAAATTCCTCCATATCCATAGGATAAAGCGTTTTCATATTGACCTTTCCTACGGGGAAAGAGAATTTCGCTCTGTTGACCGCAACGCCGAGCAAGCTGCCTGCCACGATGATGTGATAATCTGGAGCGTCCTCGCAGAAGTATTTGAGCGAAGTCAACGCCCTTTCGCAGAGCTGCACCTCGTCAAAGACTATCAGTGTTTTTTCCTTTACGATAGTCTGACCTGCGATATGGGATAAAATCGGTATCAGATAATCGGGGCTGATGTTTTCCTCAAAGGTTTCGTTCAGCTTTGGATTGGTTTCAAAATTGAAGTATGCCACATTTTCGTAATGGGTACGCCCGAACTCCAGAATGGAATAGGTCTTTCCGACCTGTCTTGCGCCCTGTAAAATAAGAGGTTTGCGGTGTTCGCTTTCTTTCCACGCTTCCAAGAAGCCCATAATCTTTCTATACATAAGCAGTCCTCCTTAAAGGTACTGACCATAGTATAGCAGATATTCGTGCAAAAATCAATGAAATTTCCTTGAATTTTCACACTAATCAACATGATTATTTTTGCTAACCTCTCACGATACGACACGAACACCGCAATTTCAGCATTTTACACCTCTCCGAACTTGGTCGTCATCAGCTTGTAAAGCTCGGTATTGCGTGGGAACTTGTTGACAAACGGCACAAGGGAGCTGCCAACCTTGAGAAGCCCCTGTCCTGCGCCGACATTCGTGATATAGCTGAGCTGAAGGTCGGAGATATTAAGGAGCTTGGCAAGCTCGATACGGTCTGTGGACGCTTGGTTGAGCATAATGATAAACTCGCTGTTGGCAAGCATTGTTCTTGCCGTGTGGCTCTGCAAAAGGTCGTCCACATTCTGCGTAATGCCCGTGCAGTACGCACCGTATTTTCTTACTCTTTTCCAGAGCGTAAAGAGGAAGTTGGCGGAGTATTCGTGCTGAAAGAGCAGATAAATCTCATCAATGAAAATGAAAGTGTTTCTGCCTTTGGCTCTGTTCTGGGTAATGCGGTTCAAGATGCTCTCAAGAACAACAAGCATACCGATAGGCTGTAACTGCTTGCCGAGGTCAAGAATGTCATAGCAGATAAGGCGGCTGTGGGTATCTACATTCGTATGCTTGGCAAAGGTGTTCAAAGAGCCATCCGTGAAAAGCTCAATGGCAAGGGCGATTTCCTGCGCTTCTGGCTCGTCCTGCTTTAGCAGCTCCTCACGGAAGTCCTGCAAGGTCGGCGGCGTTCCCATATAGTTGCCTTGCTGATAATACCGATACACCGAAGCGGTACAGCGGTCAATAATGGATTTCTGCTTTGCGCCAAGACTGCTGCCGCCGATGAGCTGTTCGCAAAGTGACAAAATAAACTCCGATTTCAAGATAACGGGGTTTGCACCGTCACCGTAATCGGAGTTCATATCCATGGCATTGATATGGTTTTCGCTCGTTGCCGAGATGTGAATGACCTCGCCCTGCATTGCCTTAACAAGTGGCGAATACTCTCGCTCTGGGTCAATGATGATAATATCGGCGTTGGGGTCGGTCAGAATGATGTTCGTCATTTCTTCCTTTGCCGTAAAGGATTTGCCTGCACCCGATACGCCGAGGATAAAGGAATTGCCGTTGAGCAGGTGGCGGCGGTTGGCGATAATCATATTCTTGCTGATTACATTTTGCCCGTAATAAACGCCGTTTTCGTGATAAATTTCCTGCACCCGAAACGGGATAAACACCGCAAGGCTTTCCGTAGTAAGGGTACGCAGGGCGTCAATCTTTCTCACACCAAAAGGCAGCACCGTATTCAGTCCGTCCATCTGCTGATATTTCAGCACGGCAAACTGACATAGGTGCTTTCTGGCAGTCGTAAGCAACGCTTCGGTGTCGCTGTCAAGCTGCTCCTTGCTGTCAGCCGTATGCACCATAGTCAGCACGGCGAACATCATTCTCTGGTCACGGGTCGTAAGGTCATCAAGGAACTCCTTGCTTTCTTTTCGCTGCTGCTCCAAGTCATACGGTACAACGGCAGAAAAGTTGTTGTTCTGGTTTTGCTTTCGCTGCCAATTCGTGATGTTGGTTTCCACGCCGAGCAGTCGGTTTTCTACCTCTCGCACGGCTTCATCTGTGGGAACGGGGATAATGTCAACGGAGAGCATCATATTTCTGTTTAGTTCACAAAGCTCCGCTACCATACTGTCCTTGATATAGGCGGCGTATTCTCTGAGGAAAATCACACGCCCGTATCTGTCGCCCATTCTGAAACAGTCCTTTTCAAATTCAAAGGTGTCGGGGCAGATAAAGTCCTTGAAGTCGTGACCCTTTCGCATCATCTGGGAAATATCGAAACGAAACGCCGTTTCTTCGCCTGTGCGGTAAAAGTCGTGAAAAATGCGAAGCTTTTCCTCGGCTTCAAGCTCTACGCAGTGTGACCCCAGACGGGAAAAGTGAGCAATAAGGTCAGCACCCACACGGGCGACATAGTTTCGGGCTTCCTCGATATTTTTCTTGCAGACGGATACCGTCACATACTTGTCCTGCACAATGGAATTTGCTCCCGTTGCTTTCTCAAGGAGCATCTTGTTATATTCCTTGCGGTACTTATCCAGACCGTCATCAGCCATAGGAATGAGTATCGTCTGTTCAAAGTTCGCTTTGTTTAAGCGGCGGTTGTTGATAGTAATTTTCGTGGTAGCTCCGCTGTCAAGAGAATTAAGCAGTTCCGAATATTCAAGGAACATTGCTTCCTTATCCTCACGGCTTGCTACGGCGTAATTGATGTCCTCAAATTTGAATGTCTTAGCGTACTTGTTCTTGCCGACAAGGAAGATACCGTCCTCCCAGATAGTTTTAATCGGGATAACGCTTTGCACCGATTTCGGCACTACAAACTTTTCCTTATCCTGCTTGAACAGGTTTTTAAGTGTTTTAAGCATTGTTCTTCAACGCCTCCTTTTCGTGATTTTGGATTGTTGCTTTCAGCGTTTCATAGTAGAGATTATCGGGGTGAAACACCAGCTTTTTCGGCATAAGGAACTCCGATTTAATCCACGCCCCGACAAACTGCTCGGCGTTCATACCGTTGTATTTGACAAAGCCCATCAGCGCAAAGGGCGCAGCACCGAGGATGCATACCCAACTGAGGGTTTCCGTTCCGAAGTACGGGCGCAGCAGAAAATACAGACCTACCGCCACGCCGCAGGCAAGCATTGAAAAAATGAACTGTCTGAGCGACAGTCCGAAAAACATACTTTCCGTGTAATTGCGGATTTCCTTGTTTATCTTAACTTCCAATTCGTCGCACCTCCTTTATAATCCCATCATTTCTCTTACAACACGGTCAGACATTTTGACCGCACCTACCAAGACGAGCATATTAAATACAAGCTCTCCGATATAGCTCCATACCATAGACACCGCCGCAGCATTTGGGTCAACCGCAGGGGGCGAAGCCGCAAAGAGCGAAAAGATGATACAGGCAAGCACAATGATTGCACCCTCCAGACACACGGCGGCATAGCTCTTGATAAAGCTCTTGCCGACACTCTGGCTCGGCTCTCCCGCAAAAGTGGAAAGTGGAACAGGGGCAATGGCGGTATAAAGGTACAGCTTAAAAAATCTGCCGTACACCGACATAATCATAATGAACGACAGCACCGTAATGAACAAACCGCCTATCAGCGTGACCGCCCATAACGGGATACTCTCAAAAAAGCCGCAGTCCTCAACAGCGGTCACAATTTCAGACGGCAATACCGTCTGCTGTGCCGTTCCGAAGCCTGCGGCGTTCATAATGGTTGAGATAAGACCCTGTACGATATTGAAAAGCGCCATCATCAGCTCCAAGCCATAGGTCACAGCACCTTTGGCAAGGGCGAAGCGGATAAACAGCTTTAATGCGTGTTCTGGTTTCTTGACTTCTGTAAAGCTGCCGCAAGTCCGCATTACGCCTACGACGAAAAAGAGAACGAGCAACGCAAGCCCGATTGCCTGCACCGCACCGTGTATATTTACGATAACACTCCATATCGTGCCGCCCTTAAAGTTTTCTGGGGATTGGGTTATGAGCTGCCATATCTCCGACAGCTTCTCATTCCAAGTTTCAAGAGCGTTCTCCAAGTTCTGCACAATCCAATTATCAGACATTCGACCACCTCCTTATTGATTTGGATAGCGGGGGCAATTCCGCAAAGCGGATCTGCCCCCGTTACCGTCAGTCTTGTGTCAATCCGTTGTTCTCTCAACCTGTGATAAGGGTCAAGATTTCTTTTGCAAAGGTAATGACCACGCCGCCCGCAAGGGTCAAAAAGCCGTTTGCTCTTTGGGACGGGTCGTGAGATTTGAGGGACAGACCAATCTGCACAATACCGAAGCCGAGCATAATCATACCAACAGCTCTCACTAAACCGAAAATGAAGTCGGACAGGTTATTGACTACGGCAATAGGGTCATTCGCCGCAAAAGCGGTCACGGATGTTCCCACAACAAGGGTCAATGTCATTACTGCCGTGCAGTAAAAGCGGAAGCCCTTTCTGACCTTGCCAGACATCGGCAGCTTTTCGGTTTTCTTGCCCTCATTCTTCTTAAAAAGTTTCATAGGGTAAATCCTCCTTATAAATTGAATATTTCTTCCAAGTCCTCATCGGACAGAAGCTCATAGGAAGTGCTGACAGCGTTTACCCTTACGGCGTTTTGCGGAATATCGCTGTCAAACACAAGGGTTGCGACAGCCTGCACAGGCTCTCCGTGGATATACGGCGGTTTGCCTCCGTCGGTTGTCAGCTTTACATTCGGGTGCTTCATAATGTCATACTTGAAGTCCATTACGGGGCGTTCTCCACGAATAAAAAGAAGTGCGTAACGGTTATCAAGCATACGCACTTCGTCTGGGGTCATCAGCTCACGCCCCGAAATCTGATAATTTGTTGAATAGTTACCACTCCGCCCAGAGCTTTTCCCGTAGGTGTTGGTATCAATGGTTTCCTTGCCCAAAAGCTCTGACACATATTTGTGGGTGCTTTGCTCGTTGCCGCCCAGATACAGAAACTCATCGCAGTTGCCGACAATGCTTTCCCATTGCTTTTCAAAAAGGGCTTTGAGCTGTGCCAGATTTTGCAGGATAATGGATACCGATACCCCTCTGGAACGCATAACAGACAGGATTTTATCAAAGTCGTCGGGCAATGAAACATTCGCAAATTCGTCCATTATGAAATGGCAATGCACAGGCAGGCTTCCGCCGTACTTGTGGTCTGCCAGATAAAAAAGCTGCTGAAAGAGCTGGGTATAAAGGATACTGACAAGGAAGTTAAAACTCGTGTCGTTGTCTGGTATCAGAGCGAACAGAGCGACCTTCTTTTCGCCCAGACTTGGCAGGTTAAGCTCATCGGTGGCAGTAAGCCCTGCAAGGCTCTCCAGATTGAATTTTTCAAGTCTTGCGGCAAGCGTGATTTGAATACTCTTTAAGGTCTTTGCCGAACCAGAGTGATAATCCCTGTAATACTTGAGGGCGATATGCTCTGGGTTTACCATTTCCAGACGGTCAAACAGTTTGTCCAGAGGGCTTACATAGCTGTCGTCGTCCTCACGGACTTCGCCTGCACGAAGCAGCTCCATAACCATAGGGAAATTCTGCTCGTCGGGCGGAGCTTCGTATTTGAGATAAAACACCAATGCAAGAAGCAGCATACTTGCCGCCGTATCCCAGAACGGGTCTTGCGACTGTGAGCCTTTTGGCGTAGTTGCCTTAAACAGATTCGTTACCAAACGCTGCACATCGTTGTCGTTGCGCAGATACACAAAGGGATTGTAACAATGGCTGCGGTGCATATTGATAAGGTCAAGGACACGCACCTCATAGCCTTTGCGCTCCAACAGACCGCCGATGTCACGGACGATTTCGCCGTTTGGGTCAAGCACCACAAAAGAGGTGTTGCATTGCATAGCGTTTGGCTTACAGAAAAAGCGTGTTTTGCCTGCACCAGAGCCGCCGCAGACTAAGATATTGAGATTTCGGCGGTGCTTTTTCCCGTCCAGACCAATGCGGACATTCTGGGTCAGCAGCTTGTTCTCGGAAGGGTCTTTATCCCGATACTTCTTATTCAGCGCATCGGCGTTGCCCCATTTTGCAGAGCCGTGTTCCTCACGCCTGCGGTAGTTCCTGCGTGTGGAGAAATAAATACCGATAGCCATACCGTATGCGGCTAAAAAAATAAGGACAGTCTTTACGCTGTCCTCACATACGGTTATGGCAAAGGGACTGCCCATAGCATCGGTCAGCCCTCGGATGATTTCTACAATGCCGCCGCCCACATAAGGGGCGGTCAGCAGAGCAAGCCACACGACAGGAACAACGCCGCAGGCGGAAATGATTAGGCTCGTCTTTTTGTCGTTATCGTTCCTCATTGCACCTGCAATGCACGACCTTGAATTTCTTTGTCGGGGCGTGTGCTACCTTGCTAATCAGCTCGTCAACAGGCTCGGTGGGGCGTTCCTCCTGTAACTGCCGTGTACGCAGGGTGTTGAGCGCATTGATAACGATGTTTTTATCATACTTATCAAGTGCGATATGGTATCGTTCTTCTCTCATAGGCTATACCTCCGTTTACCGTTCCTGTTCCTTGCTTTTGGCAGGCTTGTTCTTCTCCATACTCTTATACATTTCACTCTGGATTTCACCCAGAACATCACGCATTGAGCCAAGCTCCCCCTTGAAAGCCTGCGTATCCGTTTCCGCAAGCTCTTTCGGAAGTCTGGAGAAATTAAAACCTCTGGTGTCAACGCCGTAGCGGGAGCTTGCCATATACGCCACGCAGTAGGATTTGAACTCGGACGCTTCTCGGCTTTCGTTATGCTTAAAGTCAAAGACCGCCGCTGACACTTCCTTTGCCATACTCACGAAAAGCTGTTCCTCGTTAAGACCCGTGCGGATAAAAATGCTCTGCTGTTCGCTGTCGTAGTAGGCAGGCATTTCAAGGTCTGCAACAGGTACAAAAGGCACGGGGCTTGCGTCAATGAGTGCCGATACAAGCTCACGCATAGATTTCTTTTCCTGTGCTTCCTGTCTGTCCTTTGCAGAGGTTTCAGAAATGTCATAGACCTCTTTTGCGTTGTAGCCGACCGCCTTAGAACCGTCCTCACGGGTGTATTCCTTGCTCGGCTCAAGGATAACGACTTTCTGTGCGTCCTTGTTCACATAGACACGGCTCTGCTTCC
>OHMO01000857.1_pt1 | contig 13092 bp, 9 predicted proteins | sample 1569321 | NCBI WGS metagenome assembly OHMO01 (sample SAMEA3879504, study PRJEB24766) | human gut metagenome | biome: human-associated habitat; feature: feces | place: USA | collected 1985/1987
CGATTCCGGTATCCAATCCTATCCACATTCTGCCCCTGCGGTCGATAAATATTTTTTTGACACTGTTACTGGTTGTTGCGTTGATATATTCTGATAGATAGTAGTTCTTGAATGAGATGCCATCGAACCTGCTCAAGCCGTCATCGGTTCCGAACCACATGAATCCGCATGAGTCTTGCAAAATGCTGTATACTCTGTTGGCGGCTAATCCATCATCCATTGTATAAGAGGTGGAGAAAATACGCTGTGCATTCACCACGAATGAATGTAAGCACAGGATTTGTATGGCTATCAAAAGAAATACTTTTTGCATGGGGATTCGTTTTATCTGTATTGGTTTTCATTAGTATAGGACAATATTAGGAAGAATAAGTTGCATAAACAAATGATAGGCAATCTTTTTGGCGGTGGAACAAAACTTTTGAAAACGAACAAAAAAATCGTTCAAATCTTGGATAATTACTGGTGAATATGTTTATGCTCTTTGGAATAATTTATCGAATGAAATTAAATCTCGGTTAGTATAGATTAGTATCTGTATATTCTATGTACATTTGTCTCGTTAGTATGTTTGTTTTCGTTTGACTTAAGTTAAACGAAAGAATGACTTAAGTTGAACTATCGCTTGAGTTAAGTCAAACGAAAATAGAAATGTACTTTAGAAAATAAATCTATGGGAGGGAAGATGTTTATCTCTCCTAATAAAGAACTAATCAATAATGAGTGTAAATTATGATCTTTATGAAACTCCCGACCTTGCTAAAAGCGGAGAAGAACAGCCTTTGCATGCACGTGTAGTGTTGAAGGGAAGTTATACAGCCGAAGAATTTGTAGAACAAGTGACTACGCTTCAGCATATGCCCCATGCGCAGGTGGTGGGTATCATAGAGGCTATATCAAAAGAATTGAGGCATTTGCTTTTAAAAGGATTCTCTGTTGAATTAGGGGATATCGGTTATTTTAGCCTTTCGTTGAGTGTTGACAAGAAGGTGAAGGAGGCAAAAGAATTGCGTTCGCCGTCTATATCTCTGAAAGATATTAATTTTCGTGTGAATCGCCAATTTAAGAAGGATATTGAGAGTGGTCTTGAATTACAGCGTTATCATTCACCCTTTCGTGTGAAAAATCCGTTGCCAGAGGAAAAGTGCCTGCAACGGTTAGAAAGGTTTCTAAAAGAGCACCCATGCATTAATCGGCAGGATTATGCCCTGCTCGTTGGAAAAACGAAAACACAGGCATTGCAGGATATTAATGCTTTCATCGAACAAGGTGTTTTGAAGAAGTATGGAGTGGGGCGTTCGGTAGTATATATAAAGGTATAGTAAATCATTTTATTGGATATATATACTTGATATTAAACATTTTCTGCTTACCTTTGTTTGCATGAAAAAAGATAACGAGAAAGGAGACGAGTCTATGGCAAGTAATTATATTCGTTTCGATTGGGCTATGAAGCGCTTATTGCGTAATAAAGCCAATTTTGCAGTTCTTGAGGGCTTTTTGACAACACTTCTCAATGAGAAAATTGTTATTCAGAAGTTGTTGGAAAGCGAAAGCAATCAAGAGGACGAGTTTGACAAGTATAATCGGGTAGATATGCTTGCGGAGAACTCAAAAGGCGAATTTATTTTGATTGAAGTTCAAAATAATAATGAGTATGCGTATTTCCAACGTATGCTATTCGGTACTTCGAAATTGGTCACTGAATATATAAATCGCGGGGAAGGGTATGATAATGTAAGGAAAGTATATAGTGTCAATATTATATATTTCTCTTTAGGGAATGGAAAGGATGTTGTATATCATGGAAAAACAGAATTCCGCGGAATCCATGAGGGAGATGTTTTGGAATTGACTCCTTTCCAAAAACAGACATTCAAAGTAGACAGTGTCAGTCAGCTTTATCCCGAATATTATATTTTGAAGGTCAATGATTTCAATCAAGTAGCCCGGAGTCCATTGGAGGAATGGATTTATTATATGAATACAGGTGATATACCTGATAGTGCAACAGCGCCGGGATTGGATGAGGCTCGTCAACGCTTGAAACTGGATAGGATGACTAAAGAAGAATTAAATGCTTATTATCGTCATTTGGATAACATAGTGATTCTACGAGATAATATATATACCGAACGTGCAGAGGGTCGTGCAGAGGGACGTATGGAAGAAAAAAGAGAAATGGTACATAATATGAAATCATTAAATATTCCACTTGATACTATTTCTCAAGTTACAGGACTATCCATTGAAGAAATAAAAAGCTTATAATAGGATTGCCACAAAATATCGTGAATTTTAAAAAAAGATAAAGACAACGCTTCCATTTATATTGGGAGCGTTTTTTGTTGGATGTAATTTGCATAACCTATTTTATTGACATACATCTGCTTGATCTAAAAACGAGACATAAATTGATAAATGCGGATTATCGTCTTCACCTTTTATAATCCCCCATAGATATTCATTGGGCAAAGAGGTATCCACCGGACACCCGGATTGGGGAATTTCAAGAGAAATGATATACAGGTTTTTAATTTCCCTTATCAAATGAATCGTTGGGATAGTGTAAGGTTCGATGTAATGCAATATTACGTAAAGCGATGTATTGTTTTGCCAGGAGATACGTTAGAGATTCGGGGCGGATTTTATAAAATACGTGGATGTGACGAACAATTGGGAAATTACAGCGCTCAACACGATCTTGCGAACTTGGATCATCCGGAGCAGTATGGTATTGTGGTCAGTACATTTCCGTATGACAAACAAATTGGATGGACTATCTGTGAGTTCGGACCTTTGCCGATTCCCAAGAAAGAACAGATAGTAATGATGAACCGTACAAACTGTCTTTTGTACAGACAGTTGATAGGGTGGGAACAGAAGAAGAAACTACGTATAAAAGACGGACAAATATTGCTGGGAGATAGTGCGATTACCCAGTATCGCTTTAGAAAGAACTATTATTTTGTATCCGGTGATAATATGGCAAATTCACCGGATTCAAGATATTGGGGGATGTTGCCGGAAGAATATATTGTAGGTAAGGCTACCCGTATTTGGTATTCGGAAGATAAATTTACGGAGAAACCCCGCTGGGATAGAATAATGAAGAAAATAAAATGAAAAATGAGATATAAATTGATAAACACGGATTATGGCCTTCACCCATCCTTCACGAGGATATAAGATGTGGTTTATGAAAAGAAGGCCATAGATTGAAAAAAATGATGATGGTGTTTTCCAAAAAAAAATGTGATGTTTATTTTTAACAGCAAGGATTTTTTGAAAAGGTAACATATAAGCGCAATATTGCTTGAAATCAGCTTATTATTACAGGCTTTCTTTTTAACGACAGGAAAAACGATGCTAAAAAAGCACATTTGGTCGTGAGTTTCGTTACTTAATCGTTACCTCGACCAATGTGCCTTTAAACAATATATAAAGGACTATTTTTCAATCCCTTGCACTGTTTTGCATAACCTCAGATAACTCAATGATTATTAATTTTGTAACAAAAATAATTGAGTTATGAGAAGTACTTTTAAAGTTCTATTCTACACCAAGAACCAGTCAATTAAAAATGGTCGTGTTCCGGTTATGGGACGAATAACAATCAATGGTACGACTGCAAGTTTCAGTTGTAAGTGTGATATACCTCTCTCCCTATGGGATGCAAAGGGAAACTGTGCGAAGGGGAAATCGGAAGAGGCAAGACGCTTGAACAGGGAGTTGGAGAATATCAAGGTTCGGATAGGAAAACACTATCAGTATATTTGCGACCACGATACATTTGTCACGGCAAAGAAAGTATATGACCGTTATACCGGTCTTGGAGAGGAGATTCATTCCCTGATGGAAATCTTCAATATCAAGATTCAGGATTACAGGAATCAGATCGGAAAAACCAAAGCCAAGGGTACATACGAAGGTCTTGTATGTGAAAGCAGATGTCTGCAATGTTATTTGAAGGATAAGATGGGAACGGATGATGTCCCCCTGATGTCGTTGGACATCGATTTTATAAAGAACTACTACAACTGGATGCTTTCGGTAAGGGGGTTGGCAAAGTCAACGGCATTTGAACGTATCAACACCTTAAAGTGGCTCATGTATCTGGCTATGGATGAAGGATGGATCCACAAACATCCGTTCAAGAAGTTCGAATGCAAGCCGGAATATAGGAAACGCCCGTTTCTTTCAGAGGATGATCTTCAGCGTGTGATACATGTAAAGCTGAACTACAAACGTCAGCAGGCTATCCGGGATATGTTTGTCTTTATGTGTTTCAGCGGTCTGGCCCATGCCGATCTGAAGGCGTTAAGCTATAAGAATGTGTATACCGATTCGGATGGAGGCGTATGGCTTATCGGTAACAGGGTAAAGACCAAAGCCGCCTATGTCGTCAAACTTCTGCCGATAGCCGTTGAGCTGATAGAAAGGTACAAGGGAGACGACAAGTTCAAGGATTCTCCCGACAAGGTCTTTCCGGTCGGGAATTTGGAATGCATGGAAGACAGTCTGAAACGTATCGGTGAAAAGGCAGAATGCAGCATCAGGCTCAGCCCCCACCTTGCACGTCATACCTTTGCGACCCTAGCCCTGAGCAAGGGCATGCCGCTTGAAACCCTGCAGAAAGTCCTCGGGCACAAGACCATCATCTCCACGCAGGTCTACGCCGAGCTGATCAATCCAAAAATCGGTGAGGATACGGACAGGATGCGTGAGAAGATCGGCGGGATGTTCCGCCTGGTCAACTAAAAAGAAGGGATGCTTATCCGGCGAGTCCGGTGGTACAACCGTCCGCGATAGCGTATAACCTATAAAAAGATAGCCGTCCATATTTTTGGGCGGCTATCTTTGCGTTTTTTCCATCTGTCGGAAAGTAAATCACGATAATTTTCTATAGGGGTATTAAGAGGCCATGCGGCACAACGGTCTATAATGTCGCAGAAGTATTCAAATATGTTTATTCCACATCTATGGCATGTTATGGCTAGTGAACGGTACAGCACAGCTCCTTTGGCTCCGGTATGGGAGCCAATTGTCAGCCGTCGTCTTGTCAGTGATATATACCTGTTTATCCGTTCAACTTCATTGTTGTCCAAAAGATCCCTTTTTCCGTTAATTCCGCTACGTCAATCTCCAGTGTGAAAGCGTCGGAGATGGGATCATATTTGAATACTTTACCGGCACTTGTATATGCCCATAGCGTTTCGTGTGAGTCTTTTGTGAGGTAGATCATGCGCCCGGCTCCGTCAACGATGATGTCTTCCCCGAAAAGGCTGTAGTTTTTTACGGTTCTTCCGTTGAAGCAGTCTACCCCTGAACGTGTAGAAATCCAGATGAAGCCTTTCTTATCTTCGAGGATGGAGAATACGCGCTGGTTGCTTAATCCTTCCTTGGTTGTAAGGTATTGATAGGTAAAAGAGTGACTGTTTACCTGCTTATCTGATTGTGCGAGAGTGGGAAAAGCAGGTAACAGAAGGAAGATGGTCAACAGGTAAAGAGCCGGGAAACGTTTCATGGCTTTTCGTTGGCTCGCAAACCGAAGACTTTTCCCGTCATCTGTTCGATGGGCACTTGCCATACTTTGACATTGCGCACGGCAGGTTCGGAATAATTGAATTCATTATCCGTGTAATGACGCATGATAATATCCAATACCCGGCGTTTTTCATCCATATCTTCTATGAATGTCACTTTTCCACGGCACATGGCGCTTTCGGAACGCATACTGTAACTGCACGCTACTTTCTCGTGCTGATATACGAGTTTATGACCGATGCTGAAAGTGATGCATACATTATTATTATGTTCCAACATCTCCAACTTGCTGCCTTCGGGACCCGAATGAAGGTATAGGACGCCATTCTCATAACCGAAGTTCATCGGAACTACGTAGGGATTACCTTCTAAATCTGTGATACCTACAAAGCAGGCATCGCAATGGAGGATAATGGACTCGATTCGTTGTTTGTCTTCAATAATAAAAGTTTTCATAATTTATTTCTCAATTAATTCGAAGTCGAGCTGTTTCTTTTCCAGATTGGCACGTGCTACACGAACGGTAATGGCATCTCCTAAACTATATGTTCTGTTCTTGCGGCGTCCACGAAGGCAATAGTTCTTTTCGTCAAACTCATAATAATCGTCATCCAAGTCACGGACAGGGACGAGACCTTCGCATTTATTCTCGTTAAGTTCGACATACAGTCCCCACTCGGTTACTCCGGAGATGACACCATCGTAAATCTGTCCCAGACGTTCGCTCATGAATTCCACTTGTTTGTATTTGATGGAAGCACGTTCGGCGTTGGCTGCAATTTGTTCCATATTTGAGCTGTGATCACAAAGATCCTCGTATTTGGCCTCGGATACACTGCGCCCTCCATCCATATACTTCGTTACTAGACGGTGAACCATCATGTCCGGGAAACGGCGGATGGGTGAGGTGAAATGAGTATAATAATCGAATGCCAGCCCGTAGTGACCGATGTTATGTGTAGAATAACGGGCTTTTTGCATAGCACGGATAGACACGGTCTCAATCAGATTCTCTTCCTTCTTTCCATGTATATCATCCAACAAATGGTTGATGGATTTTGAAATATCTGTTTTTGTTCCGCTTGTACGTACCTTGTAGCCGAAGCGAGCGATGAATTGTGACAGATTCTCCAGTTTCTCCGGATCCGGCAGATCGTGGATACGGTAGGGCAGTACTTTAGGCTTTTTGTTTTTGGGTACACGTCCTATCTTCTCTGCTACGGTTTTGTTGGCAAGAAGCATAAATTCTTCTACCAGTTTATTGGCGTCTTTCGACTCTTTGAAATACACACTGATAGGTTTCCCTTTCTCGTCAATTTCGAATTTCACCTCGTAGCGGTCAAAATTGATTGCTCCCGCTGCGAACCGTTTTTCGCGGAGTGCTTTCGCGATGGTGTCCAGCATAAGTACTTCTTCTTTGTAGTCACCTTCTTTAGTTTCAATAATCTGCTGAGCCTCTTCGTAAGTGAAACGGCGGTCGGAATTGATGACTGTATGCGCAATGCGTGAGTCTTTGATTTCTCCTTTCTCGGTAATATCGAAAATCACGGAGAAAGCGAGTTTCTCTTCGTTCGGACGGAGTGAACAGATGAAGTTGCACAACCGTTCGGGGAGCATTGGGATGGTGCGGTCTACCAGATAAACGGAAGTGGCACGCTTTTCAGCTTCTTTGTCGATGATTCCTCCTTCTTTTACATAGTGTGTCACATCGGCGATGTGTACGCCTACTTCCCACAATCCGTTTTTGATGGAGCGGATGGAAAGCGCATCGTCGAAGTCCTTAGCATCTTTCGGGTCGATAGTGAAAGTTGTCACCTTGCGGAAGTCTTCACGCTTGGCTATCTCTTCGGGAGTGATTTCTGCCGGAATCTTATCGGCTGCTGTCTCTACTGCTTTCGGGTATACGTATGGTAAGCCGAATTCTGCGAGAATGGCGTGCATCTCAGTGGTATTGTCACCTGCTTTGCCCAATATGTCTATCACTTGTCCGATGGGATTCTTTGCCTTGTCAGGCCACTCTGTTATTTTCACGATCGCTTTATCTCCGGTTTTTCCGCCTTTCAGTTTATCTTTCGGAATAAATATGTCATTGGCAAGTGTACGGTTTTCCGTTACCAGAAATGCGTATGACTTGGCTACTTCCAATGTACCGACAAAAGTGTCGTTGGCACGTTCCAGTATTTCGATTACTTCCCCTTCTGCCTCCCTGTTCTTTCGTTTGGCATAAAATGTAATTTTTACCTTGTCATTGTTCATGGCATGGGCGGAATTGCGCTCTGCTACGAATACCGGTTCACCTCCTTCTTCGGGAATAAAGGAATTCTTTCCATTGCTTTTGCGTTGGAAGGTACCTATCATTTCTGTGCCGTGATTATTCAGACGGAACTTGCCCTTCTCAATTTCGGAGATATAATCGTCATCCAAAAGGTCATGTAATATATCGACGCATAGCATTTTCTGCGGATGGGTGGTAAGACGCAATTCCGAGAAAATGTATTTCATACTTAGAATTTCACTGGATTTGGCGTGGAAAAAGTCTATTAACAACGCTGCCAGCTCTTTTTTACTCATTCTCTTACCGGCCTTTTTCTCTTTCTTTTCTTTCTTTTTCGCCATAATATGTATTTTTATTGGTCATCATCTATTGATATGGCTACAAAGTAAATAAAAAAAACGGTAATAATACTATTATATTTATCGTATCTTTGTAACCGAAATTTTAATTGTATTTATATAGAGCCGAAAAGTAGGAATGGAGAGTATTTTAATTACGGGTGCAAGCGGTTTTATCGGGAGCTTCATTGTAGAAGAAGCGTTGAAACGAAAGTTTAGTGTGTGGGCGGGAGTTCGTCCTACCAGTAGCAGACAATATTTGAAGAATCGGAAAATACACTTTTTGGAACTGGACTTTGCACATCCTAATGAACTTCGTGCCCAACTCTCCGGTCATAAAGGGACATATAATAAGTTTGATTATATCGTTCATTGTGCCGGTGTTACGAAATGTTTCGACAAAAAATCTTTCGACTACGTGAACTATCTTCAGACAAAGTATTTTATTGATACGTTGAGGGAGTTGAATATGGTCCCGAAGCAATTTATATATATAAGTACGCTTAGTGTGTTCGGTCCTGTGCGCGAGACAGATTACACTCCGATAAAAGAGGACGATTCTCCCATGCCCAACACGGCTTATGGTTTCAGTAAGTTGAAGGCTGAATTATATATTCAAAGTATCCCCGGTTTTCCTTATGTCATTTATCGCCCTACGGGAGTGTATGGACCTCGTGAATCAGATTATTTCCTAATGGCTAAGTCCATTCAGAAGCATTTTGATTTTTCGGTTGGTTTCAAGCGGCAAGATCTGACTTTTGTCTATGTGAAAGACATTGTGCAGGCTATTTTCTTGGGTATAGAGAAAAGAGTCACCCGAAAGGCGTATTTTCTGACAGATGGGAAAGTCTATAAAAGCCGTGCGTTTTCGGACTTGATACAAAAAGAATTAGGGAATCCGTTTGTTCTTCATCTGAAATGTCCGTTAATTGTGCTAAAAGTTATATCTTTGCTCGCTGAATTTGTTGCTACGCGTTCCAAGAAGTGCAGTACATTGAATTCTGATAAATATAAGATAATGAAACAACGCAACTGGCAGTGTGATATAACCCCGACAATTAACGAATTGGGATATACCCCCGGATACGATTTGGAGAGGGGGGTACGTGAAACCATTGCCTGGTATAAAAACGAAGGATGGCTTTAGACTTATTTAAGCGTGTAGAGACCCGGAAAGGGTTGTTTGCTGTGGAGAAGATTACATTGATTTATAATCTGCTGACTTCCATATTGATTCTATTCCTGTTTCAGAGGATGGACCATCCATGGCATATGTTATTGGATAGAGCCATGATTGCTGCAATGACTTTCCTGTTGATGTATCTTTATCGGCTTGCCCCTTGTAAGTTCTCGGCGTTTGTGCGTATCGTCATTCAGATGAGCCTGCTTTCCTATTGGTATCCGGATACTTTTGAATTCAATCGCTTTTTTCCGAACCTGGACCATGTCTTTGCTACCATCGAACAGTTTATCTTCAGTGGACAACCTGCTATCTGGTTCTGCCATACGTTTCCTCATATTTTGGTCAGCGAAGCGTTTAATATGGGATATTTCTTCTATTATCCGATGATGCTGATTGTGGCGTTGTTTTATTTCATTTATAGGTTCGAATGGTTCGAAAAGATGTCCTTTGTACTGGTTACTTCTTTCTTTATATATTATTTGCTTTATATCTTTATCCCTGTGGCAGGCCCTCAGTTCTATTTTCCGGCTATCGGATTTGATAATGTGGCTAAGGGAGTTTTTCCTGCCATCGGTGACTATTTCAATTATCATCAGGAGTTGTTGCCCGGACCGGGATACCAGCACGGATTCTTTTATAGCCTGGTAGAAAGTTCCCAGCAAGTGGGTGAACGTCCCACTGCTGCTTTCCCAAGTTCACATGTCGGTATTTCTACTATCTTGATGATTATGGCTTGGCGCGGCAGTAAGAAGCTGTTCGCCTGTTTACTGCCTTTCTATTTGTTGCTCTGTGGGGCTACCGTATATATTCAAGCACATTACGTCATCGACGCTGTGGTAGGATTTTTCTCCGCATTCTTATTGTATGTAGTGGCAACCTGGATGTTTAAAAAGTGGTTTGCACAGCCGATGTTTAAATAGTAGCAAGTATCTCATCAAATATCCGAAAGAGCTCCTCCTTAGTTTCCGCCCGTAGCATGGCAATGCGTGTGTTGCGGAAATTGGGAATTCCTTTGAATAGGGGGCTGGCGGCCAGATGACGGCGTACGTGCAGGATACCTCTGCGTTCGTCCAGCAGATTGACACTGTCGACCACCTCCTGGCGTAGTACATCCATGTACCAGCCGAAACTGAGTGGCGGCAGTTCTTCACCGGTTTCCAGATAGTGTTTCACTTCCTTGAATATCCACGGACGTCCGAAGCTGGCACGCCCGATCATTACTGCATCTACTCCATAGCGGTCAAAGCACTCTTTGCAGCGTTGAGGCGTAGTCACGTCACCATTGCCGATAATGGGAATATGCATCCGTGGATTCTTCTTCACTTCACCTATCAGTGTCCAGTCGGCTTCTCCGGTATACATTTGTGCACGGGTACGGCCATGAATAGTCAATGCGGCAATGCCGCAATCTTGTAACTGTTCCGCTAAATCTACGATAATCTTATTATTGGCGTCCCATCCCAAACGGGTTTTCACAGTTACGGGAATCTTTACTGCATCTACTACGGCACGGGTAATCTCCAGCATTTTCGGAATATTCTGCAACATTCCTGCTCCTGCCCCTTTTCCGGCCACTCTTTTCACTGGACATCCGAAATTGATATCCAGAATGTCGGGCTGCGCTTCTTCCACAATTTTGGCTGCTTCTACCATTGTCTCCGTATCTTTTCCGTAGATCTGAATAGCGACAGGGCGTTCTTCGTCACTGATACTGAGTTTTTGTGCGGCCTTGCTGACTGCACGTATCAGTGCGTCGCTTGATACAAACTCGGTGTATACCATGTCTGCTCCGAACTTCTTGCACATCAGGCGGAAAGCCGGATCAGTCACGTCTTCCATAGGAGCGAGCAGGATAGGGTATTTACCCAAATCTATGTGAGCTATCTTCATATATAAGTATTACTGCTTATTATTCGTTTTCTTATTGGTTGCTTTATATTTCTGTTTCGGATGATTGGGTACTCCGGGATATAAATATTCGATAGTCCTATTCTTTAGCATTCGTGGAATTATTTTATTGGCAATATAGTCAAAGGTTCTGTTTGTTCTTTTAGCGATTTCATCTAATGTGATGTAGTCTTCTGCAATGGATATTATTATGGATTGAAGTTCTTCGAATTTGAGTCTTTTTGAGCTTCCAACCTTTTCCTCCGAGCTTCCAACCTTCCTCTCCGGATCGTTGACATGATATTTTGTTCCCTTTCTGTTTCCTTCTGAAATAAGGAATCCTTGATTACAAAGCTTTTTCAGCATTTTTGTAATATCAGAACGGTGTTGCGGAATAACATATTGCAGTTGAGTATTATTAATCCCCCCCTCACTGTAACAAGTTACTAAGGCTGTCAACTCATCTTGCGTCAAGTTCTCAACCTTTCCATCAAACAACTCCTTTAGTTTAATTACAGCATCATCCGGCAATAAACTAATCATAGGCAGGGTTAGTTCCACCTTATCCGGTCGGCTGAATTCTTCAACATACGGTTTCTGCCAGTTTGCTTCCCTCCAACCTTTAATGATCTTATTCACTCCGCTTCCCGCTTTTTCGGAAAACCCGATTAGCATAAACATCTTCTGCAAGGCTTTATTACGGCAGACGCTATCTCCTCCTAGATAATATTGAGCTTTGCTGACCAGCATTGTTCCGGGATTTTTAAATCGGTACTTATCTACCCATTGTTCGACAACAATATTGCCCTCCTCCGAGAAATCACAGTGGATAAGCGTATTGATAAAAGCTTCGCGCACAGCAATGTGCGTAGGTGTCTCATCAATACGTATTCCGTTTCTGATAAGGAAGGGCTTAGGCAGGGGAGCAGTTAGTTTGGGATGAACCTTGCGATAAAACTGAAAGAGATTGGCTTCCCAAGTTCCGTCCGGACAGATTCTATCCGTCCATCGAATATCGGAGTTTTCGTTAAGATGCTCTCTATAGTCGGGGAAATAATTGGGCGCACATTCGGGATCGGTAATACTTTCTGTCTTTCCAAACATCAGTATGCCTGCCAATGTGAAACCTTCTACTTTCGTACTCCTGTCCTTGCGATATGCTTCAAGTTTAGTCAGAAATTCAATATCATTTAAATTAAGCCATGGATGAGATGGCTTCAAATTGGCAAAAAGCTGTCTGTATTGAATCAATGTTTCCTTATCAATGTCTTCCATCGAGTAATTGGGCAGAATCCTAGAGTCACGGGGATGACTTTCGTCCGAATCGGCAATCATGCGTCTGACTTCTGCATCCGTACACTTATAATCTCCTTCATGGTTGCGTTTAAATGTATGCCCACCGAAAGGGTTTCTTGTCCTGTAGATAGGGCGCTGCCCACGGTTTGCACGGGGAACATAGATGAGAAGCAGATTTCTTTCTTTATAGCGACCTTCGTATAAGTCATTGTCGGAAAGCAGATTCTCATTTACGCAATCCGGATTATTAATTTGATTCCAGAAGTCTTTTTTGTATTGGCTGATTTGTTCTTTAGTCAGTCCTTCTATAATGAATTGCTGTTTATGCTCTTTCACACCAAGCACAATGACTCCCCCATCCGTATTGGCAAAAGAAGAATAAGTATCCCATAAGCTATTAGGAAGACCATCTTTGGCAACCTTGAATTCCAAATCTACAGCCTCCTCTTTTTGTATCAACGAGTCTATATAGTCGGTAAAATCCCACTCTTCCAGATTGTTGAGTACGATAGGTTTCTTATTTTCCATTTCTTCTTTCTGCTTTATTCTCTGCAAAAATACGGATA
>OHMO01000868.1_pt1 | contig 12921 bp, 13 predicted proteins | sample 1569321 | NCBI WGS metagenome assembly OHMO01 (sample SAMEA3879504, study PRJEB24766) | human gut metagenome | biome: human-associated habitat; feature: feces | place: USA | collected 1985/1987
CATCTGCGTGGCAGAGCATCTGGTTCCGTTCCTGCCGGGACACGGACTGTTCGGCAATGCCGCCAATGAAGTAGCGGCAGCACCCTTCGGCAGCGCGGGCATCCTGCCCATCACCTACGGCTACATCCGCATGATGGGTGCGGAAGGGCTGGCACGCGCCACCCAAACGGCCATCCTGAACGCCAACTACCTGGCTGCATGCTTCAAGGATACCTACGGCATCGTTTATCGCGGGGCAAACGGCTTTGTCGGCCACGAAATGATACTGGAGTGCCGCAAGGTGCACGAGGAAACGGGCATCAGCGAAAACGACATCGCCAAGCGACTGATGGACTACGGCTATCATGCGCCTACCCTCTCCTTCCCCGTTCACGGCACGCTGATGATAGAACCCACGGAGAGCGAAAGCCTTGCCGAACTGGATAACTTCGTACACGTAATGCTCGCCATCTGGCAGGAGATTCAGGAAGTGAAGAACGGCGAAGCGGACAAGAACGACAATGTGCTGGTAAATGCCCCGCATCCCGAATACGAAGTGGTGGCCGATACATGGGAGCACAGCTATACCCGGCAGAAAGCCGCCTATCCGATAGAAAGCGTACGCGACAACAAGTTCTGGGTGAACGTGGCACGGGTGGACAATACGTTGGGCGACCGCAAACTGCTGCCTACGTGCTACGGGTGCTTCGAATAGGGTAGTGAAATATACCCGATGATTTTTTAGGCACGGATTACACGGAATTCACGGATTTACTTGATTTTTTCTGTTTCTGCGAACTCTGTGTAATTCGTGAAATCCGTGTAATCCGTGTAATCCGTGCCTGAAAAAAATACATACCATTTGTTTCCTTGTTTATATATCCCCCCTGCTTTTATGCCACAAATAAATCTATGAGTACCACTCACAAAAGAAAAAGAAACGGTCTCTTCTACAGCAGAGGCGAAGAAACGGTCAACAGCCTGTCTCACGGCATAGGTATCTCGATGGCGGTCATTATCGGGGGATTCTTCCTGATGAAATGCTACCGGGCACAAGACCCGTGGGCGATACTCGGCATGTGGCTCTACCTGTTCGGTATGGGCGGCTCCTACCTGTCCTCCACCCTTTACCACTCCCTGAAGCACCATAACCCGTGGAAACGGCGGTTGCGCCATTGGGACCACGCGGCTATCTACTGGCACATTGCCGGAAGTTTCTCTCCCGTTACGCTGATTGCCTTGCGCGATGAGGGGCTATGGGGCTGGGGACTGTTCTGCTTTGTCTGGTTGTGCGCCGTTGCGGGCACTATCATCAGCTTCCGCAAAATGAAAGAACACAGCTATGTGGAAACGGTGTGCTACATCCTTATGGGGCTGTCCGTGCTGGTGGTGTTCAAGCAGCTTTTTGCCGTTGCGCCCGTATCCTGCTATTGGATTATCGCCGAAGGGGTATGCTATATAGGCGGTGCGGCGTTGTATTCCATACGCAGCGTGCGCTATATGCACTCGGCTTTTCATTTCTTCGTACTGGCGGGGTCGGGCTGCCACCTTGTTGCCGTATGGTACATTCTGGCGGGGATATAAACAGGCTCTCCGCCTATACATGACACATGCACCGTCAGCGGATTACGGTTACCGTGCCTGCTGCCAGCTTCTTCTCTTTCACGGGAGCGTCCGCAGGGGCATAGCCTAAGGCGGCACAGCCGTACACACGGTGATTTTCGGGGATGCCGAGGCGGGTGAGGAAAGCACGCACGTCGGGGTCGTCGCAGGTCTGCCCCAATTGGTTAATCCAGCAAGAGCCGATGCCCAAAGACTTGGCGGCAAGGAAAATATTCTGCAAGGCGCATGCGCAGTCCATAGGCGCCCACCAACGAGTAGGCTCGTTGGAGACGATGACCAGCGTCGGAGCATGGTAATAGCAACAATAGGTTTCGCTATGTCCGCGCTCCTGCAAATGAGGGTCGTCGCTCTTGGCAAAAGCGCCTTTTATCTTTTCATTCAGTTCGGTCAGCACGGCGGCATCCTGGATGGCGGTGAAATGCCACGTCTGGAAGTTCATGCCGCTGGGGGCATACGCTGCCGCTTCCAGTATAAGGTTCAAATCTCCGGCGGAAACCTGCCGTTCCGTATAAGTACGCACGCTGCGGCGCGACTTGATATTTTCCAATATTTCGTTGCTCATTGTCAGGATATATGTTTTTTTTATGTAAGGAGAGTAAATGCGTTAAGTTTCAGTCTGCCGTTCCGCCCATACGGCGCTAAACAGACGGTCAGCGCTTTACCAATCCTATCTTTACGTTCAGTTTAAAGTAATACACACCGTTCTCCCGCTCCAGGAAGCCGTATTTGTCCTTATCTACCGAACCCTTCTCGAAACGGGTGTTCCGGTAAAGAAAGTCGGCAAAGGTCTGCCGGTCGGACTTATGGTAGCAGAGCACCCCACCGTCTCCATTGGTCAGCAGCATGCCTTCCACGGCAGAGTCCGTACCGTTGTAAATCTTTGCCGGACGCATGCCCGTTGCAAGCGCCAGCAGGAACTGTTTCATCTTGAACTCGTAGAAGCGGTGCTTGTTTATCAGTTCGTCCTTGATTTTCAGTGGATTCATCTCCTTAATGCGTTCCGTCAGTTCGGCAACACGGGTAATGCCGTCCAGGTGCATGATACGCACCATCTCGGCCAGCATACGGGGGAAGTGGAGGTCTATCATCAGCAGGTTACAGCGGAACACACGGTCGGCAACGTCGGAATACTTCAACACGCCGCCCAGACGCTCAATCATCATCATGCGTTCGGCAACTTCCATAGGCGATTCGGGCAAGGCGTTCACCTTGTTTACCGTGGGCACGGCAAACTTCACGCCGCTCTGCTCCAGCTTCAGATTGGCTGTGCGCCCGCCGTCCAGCAAAGGATTCATGCGGCTGAGACGACAACGGACGGTGAAGCCCGTGAGCGGAGCGTCCGCACTCCAGAAAGCTACGGAGAAGTCGGTACGGTCATCGGTTCTGGACTCCAAGTCGTAGATGTTCACAGCATCCAGAAAGGCTTCCAGCCCTTCGGAAACTTCCACCTCCTCGCCTTGCTCATTTCTGAGCAGATGGAGTATGATTTCCGCCGCATCGCCAAAGTCCGCACGGGGAAACGAAAGCGGCTCTTTTCCTGCCGATGCGGTAAACGTACCGTCCTTCTCCACCGTACCGCTGACAATGCGCACATCCTCTTCCCCGATATAATAGCGGCGCGTGCCGTCATGTTCCTCTCTCTGTATCAGCGCCACAGGCCAACACTTCCTATCATCTCTCTGCGCGTCCGGCGTTCCCGGAAAGACCTTCCCGTCCGCCAGCAGACGAAAGAAGGTATACAGTTCGCCCAGCTCGCGCTTGGTTGCTTCAAATGCCATATCAACTCGATTTTGATTAAATAAGTGTGCAAAGATAAGTAAATCCGTACAAAAGATGTGGAAAACCCGGAGACTTTACGCTTCCTCAAAACGTAAAGTCTCCACTTTCTCCAGACGCGCCCTCAACTTGGGCATTGCCGACTTGCGGATGCGGAGCGTCATGCGGCAGTCCATGTCGTACGACTGCTCCAGCATCTCCGGCTCCTCTTCCTTGACAATGCGCATCACATCGTTCATGAAAGGATACTCGAAAAGGACGGTCACCGTTTCGTCCACCGTCTTTTCAATGACGGTGGCGGCAGCGATGGCCTCGGCAGCAGCAGCCTTATAAGCCACTATCAGTCCGCTGGTTCCCAGCTTTATGCCGCCGAAATAACGAACTACGACAATCAGGATGTCCGTCAGCCCGTTCGAGTTTATCTGCCCCAGGATGGGCTTTCCCGCCGTACCGGACGGTTCGCCGTTGTCATTGGCACGGAAATCCTTGCGCTCGTGCCCCAGCATATAGGCATAACACACATGGCGGGCATCGTAGTATTTCTTCTGATAAGTTTCCAGATGCGCCTTTACTTCTTCAACCGTACGCACCGGCAAGGCAATAGCGATAAACTTGCTGCGCTTCTCGGTATAAATTCCCTCGGACGGGACGGCTATGGTTTTATACGTATCTTCGCTCATGCCGCAAAGATACTACACTTTTTGCTATCCGCCTTTTGATAGCCGGCAAAAAAACTTTATCGCGGCAGAAGAAAGAGCCGTTTTTCAGCCGATGCGCCTCCTCACCAGTTGCAACAACGGTTTCGCCGCAATTATCAGTGTTACGGCAGTAAGTATCATCAGTACGCCGAGCATGATGCGCGGAGTGAGCTGCTCGCCAAACACCACTACGCCGAAGAACAGCGCCGTCACCGGTTCCAGCGCCCCCAATATGGCAGCCGGCGTGGAGCCGATGAGGTGGATGGAGAGCGTCATCAGCACCAACGAAATGATAGTGGGAAACAAAGCCAGCGAAAGGACATTTGCCCACAGCACCGGCGAAGGGACGGGCTGCAAAGCCGTGCAAAAGTCCAGACGCACCACATAGATGCTGATGCCGAAGAGCAGAGCATAGAAAGTGAGTTTCGCCGTAGGCAGCTCCTTGAGTGAAGAGCGGTTCACGCCGACGATGTATATGGCGTAGGTCAGCGAGGAGAGAATAACGAACAGTACGCCCAGCATGCTCAACGTCTTCCCGTCCCCACCCTCGTACAGCAGGGAGATGCCCGTAAACGCCAGCGCTATGGAGAACATCGTGATGAAGGAGACCTTCTCGTGGAAAAACACCGCCATGATGATGGCAACCAGCACCGGATAGACAAACAGGATGGTGGACGCAATGCCCGCATCCATGTAGTTATAGCTCTCGAAGAGAAAGAACGAGGAAAAAGAGAACAGCAGCCCCATTACCGCCAGCGGAAGTATATCCGTCTTCTTCAGCGCAAAGGACTGTTTCTTCACTTTCATCAGGATGCCCAGCATCACAACAGCGAAAAAGTAACGGTAAAAGAGGACGGAGTCCACACTCATCCCCGCCCCGTACAAGGGCAGTGCAAACAACGGGTTCATGCCGTAACTGGCAGCGGCAACGGCTCCGTAAATAAATCCTTTAAGACGATTATTGGTCATGACAGTATCTCTTTCTGAAAAATCGGGCGCAAAGATACCGCTTTTATTGATACTTGGCTCCATGAAGAACTAAAAAGAATCCTGCACAACGCAAGCATGCCGCAAGGGAATTGTTCATGCCCCGTTCTTCATTTTATAATATAGCATACCCACCGCGTCCGCCAGCAGCCAACCGATGGGAATAGACCACCAGATGCCCGTTACCCCGACAGAAGGAATAGCCGCCAGTAGGTAGGATAGCGCCACGCGAGTGCCCAGCGAAATCACCGTGAGCACTACCGACATCCCCGGTTTCCGGACAGCCCGGTAATAACCGTAAAGCAGGAACAGAATGCCGATGCCGCAGTAAAACGCACCCTCTATGCGCAGGTACTCCACTCCGGTAGCAAGGATTTCCGTCTCGCCCGGATGAACGAAAATCAGCATCAGCGGTTCTGCAAAGACGAACACGAGCACGGAGACGATAATCGAAAAGATAACCGTAGTAAGCAAGGCGCTGCGGACACCCCGGCGGATACGCCCGTAACGTTTCGCCCCGAAGTTCTGCGCGATGAAAGTGGAAAAGGCGTTCCCGAACTCCTGCACGGGCATGTATGCAAAGGAGTCTATCTTGACGGCAGCGGCAAAGGCGGCCATGACTGCCGTGCCGAAGCTGTTGACCAGCCCCTGTATCATCAGGATGCCGAAATTCATGACCGACTGCTGCACACAGGTCAGTGTGGAGAAAGAGACTATCTCTTTCAGGCTGCCACGGTCGAAGCGCATGTCCCCGATATGCAGCCGCAGTTCCGGACGCTTCCTCCAGGTATAGAGCATTATTCCCGCAGAAGCGACTCCCTGTGCCATGACCGTGGCTATCGCAGCCCCCTCGATGCCCCAGTCCAGTTGCAGGATGAAAAACAGGTCGAGAACGATATTCAGTGCCACAGAGAGTGCCAGAAACCAGAGAGGAGTTACCGAATCTCCCACCGCACGCAGCATCGCCGCATAGAAATTATAGATAAACGTAAAAACAATGCCGCAAAAGATTATCCACAGGTAACCGCGCATCATGCCGTAAATGTCCTGCGGCACTTGCAGCAAACGGAGAATGGGGTCCAGCCATACGAATACCGCCATATTCAGCACGCACGTGACCGCCCCTATCAGTACGAACGACACGAAAATGCTGCGGCGCAGGGCGGAATGGTTTCCCGCACCGTAATGCAGCGAGAATACCGTGCCGCTGCCGATAGACAAACCGAGAAGGATGGAGATAAGGAAGACCATCAGCGTATATGCCGAGCCTACCGCCGCCAGTGCATCTGCACCGATGCACTGCCCTACAATCAGCGTATCGGCTATGTTATAGCACTGTTGCAGCAACGAACCCGCCATCATAGGCAGGGTGAAACGCAACAACGTACCCGTTATGCCACCCCGGGTAAGGTCTCCGTTCCGTAACATGATTGTTCACACCCTCTCTCAGGCAATGCCCAACAACTTCACTTCGAATATCAGTGTGGAGAAAGCCGGAATAGGCCCGCTGGTGCGTGTGCCGTATCCCACGGTGTACGGGATGTAGACCATCCAGTGGTCGCCCACGCGCATCTGCTGCAAGGCTATCTGCCAGCCGTCGATTACTTCGTTCAGCCGGAAAGCTTCCGGACAGTTGCGCTTCCAGGAATTGTCAAACTCCCTGCCGTTGATGAGCGTTCCCTTGTAATGCACCGACACAATACTGTTCGGGCGAGGAGTAGCGCTACTGCCCTGCCCGCTTTCCAGAATACGGTAAAGCACGCCGGCAGCCAACTCCTTTATGCCTTCTTCGGTACGCAGATTTTGCAGGAACTGTTCGTTCTTCAGTTTGTATTCTTCCTTTTTGCCCATATCGTTCTTTTGGTTTTAATAACTAATGCCGAATAACGGTATCTTATTTTGACGGCAAAGGTCGGCATTTTCCGTATACCGGAAAAGGGAATGGCAATATAAAATAGCGAAGGTGCATCAAAACCTGCCAAGTTTCCATGCACCTTCTTCGTATCCGTTCTTTGAAATGATATCTGAATCAGTCCAATTTATGAATTACCAGTCCCGAACGCAGCTTCGGTTCGAACCAAGTGGTCTTGGGCGGCATGATGTTGCCGGTATCGGCAATGTCCATCAACTGCTTCATGGACACAGGATAAAGCGCCAAAGCCACTTTCATCTCACCGCTGTCCACCCGCTTCTTCAATTCGCCCAGCCCGCGGATACCGCCGACAAAGTCGATACGCTTGTCGGAACGGAGGTCTTTGATACCGAGGATTTCATCCAGTATCAGGTTGGACGAAATGGTAACATCCAACACGCCGATAGGGTCGTTGTCGTTGTAAGTGCCCGGCTTTGCCGTAAGGCTGTACCACTTGCCGTCCAGGTAAAGGGAGAAGTTATGCAGGCCTGCCGGCTTGTAGATTTCCGTTCCTTTCTCTTCTACCGTGAAGTTCTTGCCTACGGCAGCCAGGAATTCTCCGGGAGTCAACCCGTTCAGGTCCTTCACCACGCGGTTGTAGTCGATGATAGTCAACTGGTTGGCGGGGAAACAGACTGCCATGAAGTAGTTGTACTCCTCGTCTCCGCGATGATTGGGATTCTGTCCGGCTTTCTCCGCACCCACCAGGGCTGCGGCTGCACTGCGGTGGTGTCCGTCGGCAATGTAAAGTGCCGGCATCTTGGCGAATTCTTTTGTTATGACCTCAATATCTTCCTGCCGGTCGATAATCCAGAATGTATGGCCGAAACCGTCGTCCGGAGCCACAAAGTCGTAAACAGGCTTCTGTGCCGTGTAACGGGCAATGACCGCATCCAGCACTGCATTGTCGGGGTAAGCGAAGAATACGGGCTCGATGTTGGCATTGTTCACACGGACATGCTTCATGCGGTCTTCTTCCTTGTCGCGGCGGGTAAGCTCATGCTTCTTGATAACGCCGTTCATGTAATCGGGCACGTATGCGCCCACCACCAAACCATATTGCGTCTTACCGTTCATGGTCTGGGCATATATGTAATAGTTCTCCTTATCGTCCTGCACCAGCCAGCCTTTGTCCTGGAACATTTGGAAGTTCTCGGCCGCTTTCCGGTACACACGTTCATCGTGCTCGTCCGTACCGACCGGAAAATCTATTTCGGGCTTGATAATGTGATACAGGGATTTTTCGTTTCCTGCCGCTTCTTCACGCGCTTCGGCGGAATTCAGGACGTCGTACGGACGGGATGCCACCTGCTCTACCAAATCCTGAGGGGGACGAATCCCTTTAAAAGGTTTTATTGTTGCCATGGTTGTCTGAGTATAAATCCATTACTTATTTACGCGGAACTTTTCGCAGCCGTCTTTCAGGAAGCCCACAATCTGTCTGGCAGCGGCAATGCCGGCATTGATATTGGCTTCGGCCGTCTGCGCACCCATCTTCTTCGGTGTGGAGAAGTAACGGCCGGCAAACTTGGCGGCAAATGTATCATTGGCTGCGGGCATTATGTCGGTCATGTACTTCAAGTCGGCACGTTCTTCCATCAGTTGTATCAGCTCGGCTTCATTGATAACTTCCTTGCGGGCGGTGTTCACCAGCAGACCGCCTTTCGGCATCCTGCCCACCAAAGCATAGTTGATGGAGTTCTTGGTTTCCGCCGTTGCGGGAATGTGCAGCGAAACGATGTCGCAGGCAGAATAAAGCTCCTCGGCCGAAGCCACAGCCTTTACACCGTCTTTCTCGATAACCTCTTTCGGGCAGAAAGCGTCGAATGCGTAAATGTCCATGCCGAAACCTTTGGCTATGCGGGCTACATTGCGGCCTACGTTACCGTAAGCATGAATGCCCAGCTTCTTGCCTTTCAGCTCCGTACCGGAAGTACCGTTGTACAGATTGCGGACAGCCATTACCATAAGCCCGAAAGCCAGTTCGGCCACAGCGTTGGAGTTCTGACCCGGAGTGTTCATCACACATACATTGTGGGCGGTTGCGGCATCCAAGTCCACATTGTCATATCCCGCACCGGCACGCACTACGATTTTCAGCTCTTTGGCGGCATCCAAAACCTCGGCATCAATAATGTCGCTGCGGATAATAATGGCATTGGCATCTTTCACGGCTTCCAGCAATTTTGCCTTATCGCCATATTTCTCCAGCAAGGCAAGTTCATAGCCTGCTGCTTCAATTTCTTTGCGAATACCGTCTACTGCAACTTTTGCAAACGGCTTGTCTGTTGCAACTAATACTTTCATGATTCAATGGTATTAAAAAAAGATTCACCACAGAACCGCACGAAGTTTCACAGAGTTTTCCTTTTCATTTCATCTCTGTGGGACTCTGTGCCCTCTGTGGTGAACAAATATTATTAATGAAGTTTCTCAAATTCCTGCATGCAGTCTATCAAAGCCTGTACGCTTTCCTTCGGCATGGCATTGTAGCAAGATGCACGGAAACCGCCTACGGAACGGTGTCCCTTGATACCTACCATACCCTTTTCGGTAGCGAATTTCAGGAAGTCGGCTTCCAGTTCCTTGTATTCGGGAGCCATTACGAAGCAGATGTTCATGCGTGAACGGTCTTCTTTGGCGGCAGTACCCACGAACATCTTGTTGCGGTCTATCTCGGCATACAGCATATTTGCCTTTTCGATGGCGCGACGTTCCATTTCCTTCACACCGCCCTGAGCCTTTATCCAGCGCAATGTCTGCAATGCCACATAGATAGGAACAACGGGAGGAGTATTGAACATTGAACCGCCGTCGATGTGAGTCTGATAGTTCAGCATGGTCGGGATGTAACGGGACACCTTGCCTACCGCATCATTCTTCACGATGACGAATGTTACGCCCGCAGGAGCCAGATTCTTCTGTGCACCGCCATAGATACAGATGTATTTGGACACATCAATAGGACGGGAGAAAATATCGGACGACATGTCGGCAATCATAGGAACGTTTACGTTCAGGTCTTCCTTCAATTCCGTGCCATAGATAGTATTGTTGGTGGTGATATGGAAATAGTCCACATCGGCCGGTACCGTATAATCTTTCGGAATGTAAGTATAAGTGGCTTCAGCAGAAGAGGCAACCTCTACAACCTCGCCAAAACCTTTGGCTTCCTTCATGGCTTTCTTTGCCCATACACCCGTATTGAGGTAAGCGGCCTTCTTTTCGAGGAAGTTGAAAGGTATCATGCAGAATTCCAGACTTGCACCACCTCCCAGGAACAGCACCGAATAGCCTTCCGGAATGTTAAGTAGTTCTTTGAACAGTGCTACGGCTTCGTCCACTACGGGCTGGAAGTCTTTAGCGCGGTGGCTAATCTCCATAAGAGACAGACCGGATCCATTGAAATCTAAAATAGCCTTCGCCGTATCCTCTATCACCTCACGCGGAAGAATGGAAGGTCCTGCGTTGAAATTATGCTTTTTCATTTGAAGTTTGTTTTGGTTATACAATTTCGTTCGTTTATGTCTTTCGACATGGCGAAATTACGGAATTATTTCTGCATTGCAAATCTTTCCTTATAAATTTTCTTCTTTATCGCGTATTTGCCTTACTTTTTATTGGTATATACAAGAAATATACGCCAAACTGTTATGTATACTTAACAAGGAAAGTATTAAAAAGTAAACTGAAAGATAGAAGCTGAAAAAACTTTCTACCGGGAATAAAAACTGAAAAAAAAGTGCATGATTATCAAAAACAAGCTATTTACCCATGCTTAATAACATCACCGGATATGCTTCATAACATACTGTCAACGAGCTTCTTCTATCAAAGTCTTCATCCCCTTGATTTTTTCCCCGCGCAGCAGTGTAAGCAATTGCTTCACTTTGCTGCGACGGACTGCCACGAAAGCATAGTGCTCCTTCACATCCACCTGTCCTACATCTTCGCGCACCAGTCCGCCTTTCTTATACAGGAAGCCCACAATGTCCACCTTGTTCAGTTTGTCTTTCTTGCCTTTGCCTATATATAAGGTAGTCCAGCGGGGTTTGGCAGGTTTCGGCGTCTGCTCCGGCAATTCGAATACGGAGAGCTCCTCCGGAAGATAATCGGGCAGACGCTCTTCGGCATGCAGAAGCAGGAAAGACGAGCCGCGCGCTTCCCAGCGTGCCGTGCGTCCGTTACGGTGCGTAAAGGCTTCTTCGTTGACGGGCATGTGATAGTGCACCACGTTGTCGATGCCCGGAATATCCAATCCGCGTGCGGCAAGGTCGGTCGATACCAGGACGGGGCAACTGCCGTTGCGGAACTTGTAGAGCGCCCGCTCGCGGTCGTCCTGTTCCATACCGCCGTGAAAAGCATCGCAAGGGAATTTCTTCGACTTCAGATAGGCTACCGTACGCTCCACGCTCTCGCGATAGTTCACGAATACCAGTGTAGAACGGTCGCCCAGCGTACAAAGCAGCCGGTACAATGTCTCCAGCTTGTCTTTTTCGGGAGAGATTACCTTCTGCAAGTCCAATCGTCCGGATACGGTTTCGCCCGAAAGAAAATTCAGCTTGACAACCTGCGGTGACGACTCCCCCCCGCCCACTCCGGTGAACTGCGGGATTTCCTCTGCATCCGTTGCCGACAGCAATACCCGTTTCTTCAAGGCAGGCAACTGTCCGATAACTTCCGCCATCTCGTCGTGAAAGCCGAATTCAAGGCATTTGTCAAACTCATCTATCACCAATGTGGTTACAAAGCGGGTATCGAAGTTCTGCTTCCGCAAATGGTCGTTCATACGTCCGGGAGTGCCGATGATAACGGCAGGGTTAATGCCCCTCATCGTACGGTGCTCGTCCATTGCCGGACGTCCGCCGTAGCAGCTCATCGCCTTGAAAGGGACGTTCATCGACTTGAATACGTTTTCTATCTGCAAGGCAAGCTCGCGCGACGGTACGAGCACCACCGCCTGTACGCCCTGCACATCGGCTTTGAGCGATTGCACCAGCGGCAGCAGGAATGCCAGTGTCTTGCCCGACCCCGTGGGCGACAACAGGACGAGGTCTTTATCCGATTGATAGGCATCCCGCGCTGCTTCCTGCATCGGGGTGAGTTGCTCTATCCGTAAGTTACGAAGTATGTCAGATTGTTCCATAAAGTACTTTGGTTTAATGGAGCAAAGATACGAAAAGATTGGCGGAAAACGAGGTGATGGTGTATATATCACTTCGTTCTGCATGAAGTATATTACAATTTATCCCGGTTAAACTCCCGATTTATCCCGGTTAAACTTCAAGTTTATTGAGGATAAACTTTGAGTTTAACCGGGATAAACAAAGAGTACCCACTGGAAAAACAATCAGTATGTACTGAAGAAAAAAAACATATGTGTAGAAAAAGAGCCGGTACAGGCGGAGAAAAAACAATGGCAGCAATATGGCTGACTTAAAGTTCCTCTACCACCCAACGCTCGATATTACGCGTAGTATTACTGAAATTCACCCCTATCTTGAGTACCTTGCGGCTGTCCGCTGCAAAAGGCAGTGCGTACTGCTTGTCGTTAATCTGCTGCAAAGCCTCTTCCGCAGTGCCGTTCAGTTTGAATTCCATTACATAAACGTACTTAGTAGTAACTGCCGGTCTTGGCCAACTGATAAACCCAAGCGGTTTTATCAATATAGAAATATCCGTCTTTGCGAAGGCTCTCGAAATTCTGTATTCCGATAGGATATATTTTATTGCTCATACCGTCCACTTTTTTTAGATTACGATAAAGCAAAGATACTCATTTCTTTCGAACCGCCTCTATCCTATGCCCACAAAAAAACTCCGGCAAGAGCCGCAGCCCTGCCGGAGTTTCTTCACTATTTTACTATTATGTGTCTTTGACAACACCGTTTCCTTATCCGCCGAAGTTGTCGAACATCAGGTTCTGAGCCGGAACGCCGAGGTCGT
>OHMO01000876.1_pt1 | contig 12828 bp, 7 predicted proteins | sample 1569321 | NCBI WGS metagenome assembly OHMO01 (sample SAMEA3879504, study PRJEB24766) | human gut metagenome | biome: human-associated habitat; feature: feces | place: USA | collected 1985/1987
CGTCAGCCCTTATGTATCTTACAGGCAGGGCGACCAGCCCTGCCTCAGCTTATGTGAAAAAACACGGCGTCAGCCTTATGTTACTTGTGTAGCTTATGTACTTATGTCTACCGCGGTAAGCGGCACAAGGGCGAAACCAAAAACTGCATATTTTCCCGACGCGAGACGCGTCGCCCCCATTAGAGCGAGCGTTTGGCGGTAGCGTTGGGTGCTTGAGTCTGTGAGCACTAAACGCAAGCACCAAACGCAAGCACTAAACGCAAGCACTAATGGGGGCGACGCGTCCCGCGTCGGGCTATTTTTCAGCACCCTCGTCCCTCGCGCCCCCATTAGAGGTAGCGTTCTGCGAGCAAGGCGTCAGCCCTTATGTATCTTACAGGCAGGGCGTCAGCACATTAGCACATTACCACATTACCATATTGACGAAAAAATCCCCGCTACGCCACGAGAGGGGGCATAACGGGGATTGGAGTATATATTCGGCCAAGTCGCGAAAAAGGCAAATTCAAAAAACGCGACGCAACCTATATATGCACTTTAATTAGTCGGCCAACTTAGCCTTGATGAACTCACGGTTCAAACGGGCAATGTTAGCGATAGACTCGTTCTTGGGGCATACAGCCTCGCAAGCACGGGTGTTGGTACAGTTACCAAAACCAAGTTCGTCCATCTTGGCCACCATAGCCTTGGCACGCTTGGCTGCCTCGGGACGGCCCTGGGGCAGAAGTGCGAACTGGCTAACCTTAGAGCTTACGAAGAGCATGGCAGAGCCATTCTTACAAGCTGCTACACAAGCACCGCAACCGATGCAAGTGGCGCAGTCCATAGCCTCGTCGGCGTCCTGCTTAGGAATGAGAATGGCATTGGCATCCTGAGGTGCACCAGTACGCACGCTGATGTAACCACCGGCAGCCTGTATCTTGTCAAAGGCCGAACGGTCAACCATGCAGTCCTTTATTACAGGGAAAGCTGCCGAACGCCAAGGCTCAACGGTGATAACGTCGCCATCGTTGAAACGACGCATGTAAAGCTGGCAAGTGGTGGCACCAGCCTCAGTCTTACCGTGGGGTGTACCATTGATGTAGAGCGAGCACATACCGCAGATACCCTCGCGGCAGTCGTGGTCGAATACGAAAGGCTCCTTACCCTCCTCAACGAGCTCTTCGTTGAGAATGTCGAGCATTTCGAGGAATGATGTGTCATCGGGGATGTCGTGCATCTCGCGCGTGTCAAAGTGACCCGCATCCTTGGGGCCATTCTGCTTCCAATACTTGATTGTGAATGATATGTTCTTAGCCATGGCTTATTAATTCTTGTAGTTACGGGTTTTTACTTCGATTGCTTCGTACTTCAAGGGCTCTTCGTACTTAACGGGATCCTTGTCCTCACCCTGGTATTCCCAGCATGATACGTAGAAGCAGTTCTTGTCGTCACGCTTGGCTTCGCCCTCTTCAGTCTGATGCTCTACGCGGAAGTGACCGCCGCAGCTCTCCTCGCGGTGGAGTGCGTCGATGGCGATGAGCTGACCCATGGTGATGAAGTCGTTCAAGCGGATAGCCTTGTCGAGCTCAACGTTAACACCCTCGATGTGAGGAACGAAGAGGTTGGTCTCGAACTCCTTGCGGATTTCCTTCAACTTGGCAAGAGCTGTTACGAGGCCCTCCTTCGAACGGGCCATACCAACATACTCCCACATGATGTGGCCAAGCTCCTTGTGAATGCTGTCAACCGACTTCTTACCATTGATGTTGAGCAAGTGGTTGATGTGATCCTGCACAGCCTTTTCGGTAGCCACAAATTCGGGCAGGTCGGTGCTGAAGCGGGGCACAGTGATTTGGTCGCTGAGGTAGTTCTGAATGGTGTAAGGCAACACAAAGTAACCATCGGCCAAACCCTGCATAAGGGCAGAAGCACCCAAGCGGTTGGCACCGTGGTCAGAGAAGTTACACTCACCAATGGCGAACAAACCAGGAATGTTGGTAGAGAGCTCGTAGTCAACCCAAAGACCACCCATTGTGTAGTGAATGGCGGGGTAAATCATCATCGGGTTGGTATATTCTATGCCGTCGTCACCCTTGCGCACTACCTGGCCGGGCTTAACGTCGGTGATTTCTTCGTACATGTCGAAGAGGTTGCCATAACGCTGGAGCACTACGTCGATGCCCAGACGGCCGATAGCCTCAGTAAAGTCGAGGTATACAGCAAGGCCAGTGTTGTTCACACCAAAGCCGGCATCGCAACGCTCCTTGGCTGCACGCGAAGCTACGTCGCGGGGAACGAGGTTACCGAAAGCGGGGTAACGGCGCTCGAGATAGTAGTCGCGGTCGGCCTCGTTGATGTCGGTAGGCTTGATTTCGCCCTTCTGCAACTTGATGGCATCTTCCTTCTTCTTGGGCACCCAGATACGGCCATCGTTACGCAGTGACTCAGACATAAGGGTGAGCTTTGACTGCTTGTCGCCGTGAACGGGGATACAAGTGGGGTGAATCTGCACGTAAGCAGGGTTGGCAAAGTAAGCACCCTTGCGGTAAGCTGCAATGGCAGCCGAGCAGTTACAACCCATGGCGTTGGTTGAAAGGAAGTAAGTGTTGCCATAACCACCAGTGGCCAATACTACTGCGTGGGCGGCAAAGCGTTCGAGCTTGCCGTTGATGAGGTTACGGGCAATGATACCGCGTGCACGGCCGTCGATAATCACAACGTCCTGCATTTCGTAGCGGCAGTAGAGCTTTACAGTGCCGGCGTGTACCTGAGCCATGAGGGCTGAGTAGGCACCGAGCAAGAGCTGCTGGCCGGTCTGACCCTTGGCATAGAAAGTACGGCTTACCTGCACACCACCGAACGAACGGTTGGCAAGCAAACCACCATATTCGCGTGCGAAAGGTACACCCTGTGCCACGCACTGGTCGATGATGTTGGCGCTCACCTCAGCCAAACGGTATACGTTGGCCTCGCGGGCACGGTAGTCACCACCCTTTACAGTATCATAGAAGAGGCGGTAAACAGAGTCACCATCGTTCTGATAGTTCTTGGCAGCATTGATACCACCCTGTGCGGCGATAGAGTGCGCACGACGGGGAGAGTCCTGAATGCAGAAGTTGAGCACCTTGAAGCCCATCTCGCCAAGTGAGGCTGCTGCCGAAGCACCGGCCAGACCTGTACCTACTACAATGATGTCGAGCTTACGCTTGTTGGCGGGGTTCACCAATTTCTGGTGAGCCTTATAGTTGGTCCATTTTTCAGCAACAGGACCTTGAGGTATTTTAGAATCTATATTAGCCATGATAGGATATTCTATTTTATAAAGTTAAAAGTTTAGGAGTTGAAAGAGTTAAGCAAGCAGCAATAGTCATATCTATTCTTTTCGCTTCTTACCTTCCCGCTCTTCCACTTTAAAAGAATACATTATGCTGCGCAGCAAGCACCACCGCAGAAGGCGAACTTGAGAGCTACTGCAAGGAAGATGAGCATGAGCACAGTAACGTAGATGTTACCGATGCAACGCCAGCGGTTGAACCAAATCTTGCCATTCCAACCGAGTGTCTGCATAGCACTCCAGAAACCGTGTGTCAGGTGGAACCAGATGGCTACAAACCAGATGATGTAGAGCACGGTGAACACAGGATTGCTGAAGGTGTAGGCTATCATGCCATAACCATCGGCAGCATCTTCTACGCCGTTAACATAAGGCATACCAGCGTTGAAGAGTTCGGCAAACATCATGTTGTACCAGAAGTTGAAGAGGTGGAGCAGCATGCCAAGCACTACGATGATGCCGAGCACGAGCATGTTCTGCGATGCCCACTCTACCTTTTCGGGCTTTGAGGTAACGGCATAGCGGTTGTTACCACGGGCCTTGCGGTTCTGCAGGGTAAGAATGATGGCATAAATAAAGTGGAGGGCTACGAGCACTGCAAGGCCGGCGGTAGCCACTACGGCATACCAGTTGGCACCCAACATCTCGCATACCCAGTTGTAACCTTCTTTTGAGAAGAGGGCTACCAAGTTCATGCAACCATGAAATGTGAGGAACAGAATAAGCGCAATGCCAGTTACTGACATGATTACCTTCCGTCCGATGGATGAGTTAGTTAACCACATAAAATGATTTGAATTAAGTTGATATTTAGATTATTAAAATTATCCGGCGCCACACGGGGTACGGGGCATGCCCCTTTTTCCCTTGTTTTGCTGCATATCCTCATAAATGGGGAGGACACACCTTTATGCGTGCAAAATTAAAGGTTTTTATTTGTGTTTACAAGTTTTGCGGGTACAAAAAACGGGCTGTCCGTCCGTTTGGGGTGTGTACGCCTTCGGAGGCTCTGTGCTACCACCCAACGCTACCTCTAATGGGGGCGACGCGTCCCGCGTCGGAAAAATGCAATGTTTATATACTAAAAGAGGCTCACAGACAGCGTAATTACACGTCTGTCTGTGAGCCTTTGCCTTAAATTCCGACGCGGGACGCGTCGCCCCCATTAGAGGTAGCGTTGGGTGTTAGCGTCACACCGATCACAGGGCTATCAGTCTTTGTCCATGTTGCCCCACATGTCGCCTTGGGGGTTGCCCCACATGTCGTTTTGCTTCTGGCTCCAGCGCACATCGGTACTTTCGCCTTTGTTTACTTCAATTTGGGCACCACCGCTGAGGTTGAGCATGGCCTCCTCGGCATAGAGGTGTACTGCAACAGACTGGGGCTGCATATATGTCTTTTTCATATCTTGAATGTCTTTACTTGTGGTTAGTATATTATTAAGCAGGTCTGCAATATAGCCAATCCTTATCAGCTAATTTCGCGCACCGGCTCAACGGGCAACAAACTTGCTGCCATTCTGAATGTAGAGGCCTCCCTTTACTGTGCGTGTTACGCGACGGCCAGTGAGGTCGTAGATTGCTGCGTTGGCCTTGTCTGCCTTAACAACGGCGTTGATACCGGTTACATTGCCACCAAAGTTCATGGCTACGGCTTTTTCACCACCTAATACTGAAGTGGGCAGGTAAGCACGGTTGGCGGGCAGAGCGGCTGAGCCACCTGCGGCATAGAAGCCTACATGATTTTGAGTTGTCACACCGAACACGAGTTTGTCGGTCAATTCAGAGAATGCTATTTCCTTAGTGGTACCTACGAGCTGGTTGTCTGTCAAAGCAGTTGCTGCAGACTTGGTATTGGCTGTGAGCACAATGTTTGCAGCCTTATTGTCGCTCTTGATTACGACACCTGCATTGGCGGGAACAACGCCCTCAACAGCTGTCATGTCGAGTGTACCCGTAGTTGCATTGTAAGCACCACTGTACAACTTGGCATCATTGGTGTTGCTGCTTGCCACCTTGAAGTCGAAGGGCAGGGCCAAAGTAGCGAAAGAGGCTACAAGATTGTCGTTGGTGTTGAGGTCTACTGTAAATTCAGGTTCGAGGAAGAGGAAACAAGCACCGTTGGATTTCTTTATCCAAGCGCCAATGCTTGTGCCGCTGGCTCCACCAGCGTTCAAATAATTATTACCTTCACCTACTGTGCTGTGGCGCAACACAAAGGCTTTGGCCTTTAATTCTTCCTTATTTGCATCTGTTACATTGTCTGGTTCATTGATAACATCACCACCATACACCTTCCACAGGTTGTTGCTCTCGGTAGCCGATGCATCGGTATATGTAGCACCATTGCCACTGGTGGCCTTTACAAAGCATTTGCCAGACTTGTTCATGATTTTGAAACCACTGAAAGGATTGCCCACCATGCGCCAGAGGTCATTTGCTATGCCATTGAGCATGCTGTTTTGATAAGCGGCATTGGCTGCTGAGCGCACAATAGATGTGGTGCTGTTGGTGAACAATTTGCGATCTGCAGTAGATATATTACCTGTAAGGTAGCCCCATTCGGGTGTATCGCTCTCGTTCAGAGAGAACTTGAAGGGGTAGTTGCTTATATCAACCGCTATGTCTTTTGTCGTGGCCTCTGTCACTGTGCCCTCGGGAGCTGTGGCAGTTACAAAGTCGGGCAAATTGCCTGGGGTAGGATAAACCATGCCCGAAACTACTTTAACGCTGTATGTACCAACCTGTGTGCCGTTGATTGTGTAATTGTAGGTGACGGTTACATCACCCTCTTTAAGTTCAAAGAACTTGAACTTGGCTACTTCTTGTTTTGCAAAATCCTTAGTGGCATCATAATGCCAGAACTCAAGTCTATTTGATGCATTAGAAGCATCACTACCACCTAAAGTGAAATAAATGGTTCTTTCATTTACTTTACCAGCAGAAAGCATACACCAAGTTTTGTCGTCTGTAGGACTTTCAACACGCGTAAACTTACCTGCGGTAGCATTAAGTTGGCCACCACCCTGACCATTGTTGGGAGGTGCCGGCAAATAATTACCACCCTTTACCTGCAAACTGATGGTGTTGTCTTCGTTTACAGTGACTATCCAATTGTATGAATCTGATACACTTTTACCACGTAAATCATTGCCAAGGTCTTTAGCATCGGCAAAAGCCGTTTGAGTGCCACTGCCTGACAGGAACGTAGCATTTGAATAATCAGTGGTTTTACCACAGTTTTTGTCAGCTGCCACCAACACTGCATACGATTTACCCGACACGAGTTCTGAATACGGTGTGGCAGTTGTTGAGCAATACTGCTGCGCCCCCGCTGTGGCAAAGAATGCCAACAGCATGCCTAAAAGAGTAATTGTCTTTTTCATTAGCTTGGTTATTTTATAGTATTATAATTATTTCTGAATGGTTATTTACATTTGTTGCAAGTCGGTTGGTCTTACCGCTGCAAATGTAGCTATTAAACCTTAAATACAAACGGGGGGGTAATAAATGTTGTTAACAACCTTAACAAATAGCACTTTTTGCGTTTTACCATGCGCATTATGTACTAATGTGTTGCCTGCGTGAGTACACTTTATGGGTGGCATGTGCACACCTGATTGCTGTGTGGTAAAATGCTAAAGCGCAATGCTTTTCGTCTAAAGCCCTTTATGATACAACACTTACGCCTTGGATTTTTAATATGCAGCGATGTTTTTTGCAGCTGATAGTGTGCTATTGAGTGCACAAAGTGCAGATGTGCTGCCATAAATATTTGTTTGGTTATTTTGCCTGCACCTTGCACTTTTTGATGTTTTTGCACTGATATTCAGGGCTTTCGGGTGTGCAGGTAGCAGTTACTTTTGCATGCACACCTGTCTGCACAAATGTTTGCTTGATTGCACAAGTGCTTGCATGCACACCAAAGTGATGTAGTATTTATGGTTGTGCCAGGGCGGTGTGGGTGCATAGGGTGGTAGAATTTTCCGTTGCTCCGAAAGTTTTTTCTACCTCCCTATGCTGTAATTCGCAGCAGTGCCTGGGGAAATTTATGAGTGTAAGTGCAGACAAATGTTATATACTGAAGTTTCGGATTTAACAAGAGCGGGCTGAAAGCCCAATGGAGCACATAGCCCAGGGCAAGCGAAGCGACACCCTGGGTTTCACGTGTTGGAGCAGTCGCGCCCTGTAAGGGCAAAAGCTTTAACCCTTTATCCTTTATATTGCCTTAGCTGATAGCTGGATTTGCGGTCATAATATGGAGCACCGTATGTATATTTTGTTCAAGAACTGCGCCATAGCTTAAAGCTTTTGCCCTTACAGGGCGCGACTACACCAACGCGCGATACCCAGGGTGCCGCTTCGCTTGCCCTGGGCTATGTGCTCCATTGGGCTTTCAGCCCGTCCTTGCTAAATCCGAAACTTGAGTTATATACTATGCAGTCAGTGCAGGCAAGTGCAAGGTAGTGCAGGCACAGTGTAAGATAAGTATAAGATAAGTGCAAGCAAATGCAGGTTCTGTGTAAGATTAGTGTAGGCAAGTGCAGGCATTGTGCAGGTGTACCTACACTGCATAACTATCTGATTATCAACTTATAAAGAAGCAAAAGTGCAAGGTGCAGGCACTTTTGCATAAATAAGATTATGGGTGGTAATACACAAACGTGCGAACGTACTCAAGCACCCAACGCTACCACCCAACGCTACCTCTAATGGGGGCGACGCGTCTCGCGTCGGTTTTTTCAGCCGCCTCGTCTCGCGTCGGGGAAAAATGCAGCTATTATTTAGTAGAGTTTGTAACGAATAAGGGCTGACACCTCGCGGGAGAAGTGCCAGCCCTTACTTGCTGTTGTTTGGGTGCGTGCACGTTACTTAATAACGCGCTTGCCAGTGTTGGTAATGAACACGCCCTTTACGGGGTTTGCCACACGGCGGCCCATCAAGTCGTAATAAACGGTAGCCTTGCCCGGCTTGACAGCGGGAGTGGCTATAATGCCGGTAGCAGTGCCCTGCAATGCACGGAGGTAGGCGTCATAAGCCTCCTCGAGCGCGGCAATGTCATTGTCGGTAGCCTGTTGCTTTGCGGCCTCGGCTGCAGCAATGGCATCCTTCATGGTGGCGTAGGCGTCGGGGTGCAACACATTGGGGCTGTTGGCATCGAGGCTGTCGGGCTTGCTCAGCATGAACTCTGCCAAGTGCCAATAGCCGCGGTTGTTGCTCGTGGCTGTGACATTGAAACGCAGATACTTGTAGCTTGCTCCCTCGGGAATGGTGAACTGCATGGTTGACTGTTGGCCGGCAGCGGCATTGGACACTGTGACTTTTGCTATATACACAGAGTCGTTCTTTGCCTCGCTGTTGAAGCCCGAGATGGTAAACTCTTTCACAAAATCGGCATTGGCACCTTTACGCTGTGTAACGTTAACCACTATGGCGTTGGCAAACTTGCCCTCGGCGGGTGCTGTCACATCAAACCAGTGCACGCCATTTTTCAGGTTGCCCTTGCTGTAGTCGGTGTGAAAATAGGTGGCAGCATTGCCGTCAATCAAATTGCTGATGGGCTGGTTGTCGCCCTTGCCTGCGGTGCCACCCGAATAGCCGAACTTGCACTCCAACTGGCCGGCATCGGTTATGAGTTTATCGCCAAAAATGTATTTGGTGTTAGCCTCGACAGCTGGCTTGATAGAGTCGATCAAGGCGCCCATCTTTTTTATGCGGTTGGCCAAAGTCCAGTCTATTTGCTGGCGCTCGAAGGTGCGGGTTGCGTCGAAGTCGTACTTGCCACCTGTGAGCGTGGGTATGTCGATGCGCTTGTACACAATGTCGTAACCGCCATTGCCGCCACCCTCTTCGTAGATGAAGGCCAAAGCGTTATCCTTTTGCCAGCTCCAAGTGCTGTAAGCCGATGAGGTGTTGCTTACAACATAGCGGCCGTCCCAATTTTTGGCAAAGTTGGCAGGACTGGCATAGGTTTCCTTGTCGGTGAGATCCTTGTAGAATATTGACACATAGTTACGTCCTGAGGTGGGCAGCGACTGCAGGGCTATGAAGGTTTTCACGCCATCGGCCTTGCGCACTACGGGCACTACCTGCACCTCGCCGTTGCAGCCATTGTTGGCTATCAAGCCTTTATTGGCAGAACTTGACAATGCCTTTTCGCCCCAGCTGCCGCTTATACCATCGTTGCCGCTGAAGGTGTATATGTTGTAATAGCGGCCATTAACATCGCGGCTTGAGAGCAATACGCTGCCATCGGGCAGCTCCTCGGCCTTGGGCTCATCGGCTGTGTTGACAATGGGGGCGTGCTTGAGGCCACCAAGGAAGTCCCAGCTCTCGCCAAAGTCGTCGGAGTAGAGCACCCAGTTCTTCTTGTTACCACCATTCTCCTGTGTTGAACCTACGCAGTAAAGACGGTAATACTTGTCTTTCTTGATATAGCGGCTCTGGTGTATCTTGCCCGAACCTACAAAGAAACCGTTGACGGGGGTACCTGCCGCGGCCAATGGCTCGTAAATGTATTTCATATCGATGTATTCTGGTCCTGTCCACGTTTGGCCATTGTCGTCAGAATACCAACGTGCCCAACCAAGGTGTTTTTCGTCCTTGCTGAAGAAGCCGGGGAAACCTGAGCACGATACTATCATCATACGCGAACTTTCACGGTCGCCTACAATACATGGGTCGCCATAAGCGGCCTTGTCATGTCGCCATGTGGTCATTTGGCCATCGCCCTTAAAATTCTCGGGCATCATTATCTCGCCCCAACTCTGGCCATTGTCCTTTGATATGCGCAGGTGCAAGTCTACTCGTCCGCTGCCTATGTCGGCCTTGCTGTAACGGTAGTCGGCCACTGCCACGAGGTCGCCATTGGCGGCAGTGCCGATGGCGGGAATGCGGTAGGGCACCGCACCGCTGTTGTCGAACACGGTGTAACCTGGCAGTTCGGTGTTGGCAGTCGAGTCGGTTTCCCACGTTACTACAAAGTTTGACACATTGATGGCATGATTGGCATCGTTCATGGCAAAGGCTACCACCGATTTGTCATAAAGGCCCGTGGCCTTGATGTGTTGCACAGCACTGCTGCTGGTGAGTTTCTTACCGTCGGGGCCCGTCACGCCACAGGTTTTGGCAGGATCTGCTGCGGTGAAGTCGAAACTGTAGCCGGTTATTACCCAGCCACTTTGGGCGGTGAGGGTGTATTTGCTGTCTGACTGGTTGCCACGCCAGCACTGCATGATGCTGTCGGTGCAGTCAGCCACGCTGATGTTGTTTACCCCGCAATCGAGCTTGATTTGCGGCGATTTCTGTGTACTTGTCCAAGCTGAGCAGAAACCACTCGTTTTATTTAGTGTGCCTGTTGAAGTGTTGATGGCCAGTTTGCCCGAGGCAAAGGCGGGCTTTACCTTGCCATAGGTCACCTTGAGGTTGGTCAGAGCGATGGCTTTGTTGTCGCCACTGAGTTTGAAGGCTACTACGGTGTCGGCACTCAGTCCCTTTACCTCGACGTGTTGCGCCTCGGCCGTACTTTTTACGGCGGTGCCGCCAATGGGTGTCACCGTAACGGCACTGCTGCCTGAGGCTATGGCAAAGTCGAAACTGACGCCTGTTATGACGTAGCCTTTCTCTACAACCAGGGTATACTCGCTGTCACCACCACGATGGGCCACAATGGTTGCGGCATTGCTGCCAGCCACGTCCATGTTGTTTTGAGCCTTTTTGTTACTGAAACTGATGAGGCGGACAACTGGCACGTTTGACCAGCCTTTGTAGTTTTGCCAGGTTGAGGCGTATAATTTATTGGTACTGAATGCCGTAAAATGCCCTGTGGACATGTTGATGCTCATCTCGCCAGTATACTCGTAGTCGGCAGCAACTGCCTCGGTCTGGCCTGCGGGGGCAGGGATCGGAGCACTGCTATGGGCTGTAGCATAAAGGCCGGAGCTGCATAGTAGTGCTGTGATTAGTAGATTTCTTTTCATGTAGTTGCAGTGTTTGTTAAGTGATTATATGTTTTTCTGTTGCAAAGTTACGCAACTTGCTCTTTTTATAACACATTTGTGAATATGTTGTATAACACATGGTTACACATGGCAAGCTGCTTGCGCACTATGGTAATGTTGTCTGGTTAAACGCAAATATGCGAACAGACGCAAGCACTAAACGCAAGCACTAAACGCAAGCATTAAACCCAAGCACTAAACCCAAGCACATAACTCAAGCACTAACGCTACCTCCCAACGCAAGCACTAAACGCAAGCACTAATGGGGGCGACGCGTCTCGCGTCGGGAAAAGATGCAGCTATTATCAGTAGAGTTTGTATTCTTTCCTTTCATTATCCCCGACGCGGGACGCGTCGCCCCCATTAGTGGTAGCGTTTTCTATCAGATTTACAGGTTAAAAAGCGGATTTGAAGCCATGTAAAGGACTGTTGTGCCAGGGATTTGCGCTCTAATGGGGGCGACGCGTCTCGCGTCAGGGCATTTTTCAGCAGCCTCGTTCACGTACTGTTCCACACCATGCAGCCCCGTTTGTGCAGGTCAATCACCATCGTGTTGCGCACCAGTTTGCTCACGGGCACACCCCCTTTGTCCGCCTGGTCGCGCCGTTGCACTTCGGGCGTGCGGTCAGGCACATTATAGCGCATGTCGCACAGTTCGTCCATCAGGGTGATGGTTTGTTCGGTCAGACCGCAGTTCGTGGTGCTGCCAGTCGCTTGCGGTGCGCAGTCAGTGTCGTTGCCCATGCGTTTTTGCTGCTGGGGCGTTTCAGTGTTTTTAGTTTGTGGTTCCGGGCTTTGTCCGATAGCGTCTATCAGTTTGTCAACGCCACGTTTCACAATGGCATCGGCATAACGCAGCATTTTGTTAAGCATTCGTTTCATGGTAGTTACTACAATTTGGTTTAGTACAAAAGTAAAGTGCTGCAAAGGTAACACCAAGATATTGCACCCATCAAAAAAAGTGTACAATTTGTACACAAATATTTGCTCCCTCCCCGTCTGCCTACATGTAAAAGAGTGCGTGTGTTTTTACTGCCATCTTACACTTTTTGTACGTAACAAGTTGATACACAAAGGTTTCAAGTGTGTAAGATGATTTCAAAGTATCTTACACACCCTTGCATACATCTTACACACTTCACCCCGCTGCTGCACAGTCGGTTTTGTCGTATGCAGTAGATAATACGGCATAGGGGAGCAGAAAAATCTGTCGGAGCAACAGATTTTTCTGCTCCCCTATGCCGTAATATCTTCCTCCCGTGTTTGTACCGTGTGGCAGCATGAGGGGTGTGTAGGTGGCGTGTAGGTGGCATTTGTTGTATCTTACACTAAGTAAAGTGTTGACAATCAATAAGTTGTGACGTGTTAGTGTAAGATGTAAGATACTCGGTATGTAAAGTTATTGTAGTATAGTAAAGGTCCCGCTACCACAAAATGCTACCACAAAACGCTACCACCAAACGCAAGCACTAATGGGGGCGACGCGTCTCGCGTCGGGATAATTAAAAGGAAA
>OHMO01000879.1_pt1 | contig 12767 bp, 9 predicted proteins | sample 1569321 | NCBI WGS metagenome assembly OHMO01 (sample SAMEA3879504, study PRJEB24766) | human gut metagenome | biome: human-associated habitat; feature: feces | place: USA | collected 1985/1987
TCAATGTGAAAATGACACCTACTGATTGTATAAAATAATTTTGAACACCTACTTACAACCCACTATGGCAGATAAAACAATCAGCGACGATAAATATTATTACGTCATCAGCGAGGTGGCGCAGATACTCGGCGTGAGCGAGACCTTGTTGCGTTATTGGGAAAAAGAGTTTCCGCAGCAGATAACGCCCAAGAAAGGCTCACGTGGTGTGCGTCGTTACACCAAGGAGGACATAGAGAAGATACGTACCATTTACGACCTTGTAAAGGTGCGCGGCCTTAAACTGGCTGCTGCACGTGAGGTGCTCAAGCAAAACAAGCAGGGCACTGCCCAACCGCTCGAAGCCATACAGCGCCTGCGCAAAGTGAAGGAAGAACTGGTGGCCATGAAGCGTGCCCTCGAAAGTATGTAAATTGGGTTAGGAGGTTAGGGGGTTAGGGGGTTAAAAGATTACTCTTGGTTATCTAATTCATAAAGGTGACTTTTTAACCCCCTAACCCCCTAACCTCCTAACCTTTTTTCCCCCCCCCCTAACCCTAATAAATGTCAGCAAAATCAAAAACAGTATACGTATGTTCAGAGTGTGGCATGGACTCGCCCAAATGGGTGGGGCGGTGCCCATCGTGTGGTGCGTGGAACACCATGAAAGAAATGAGCATACGACCCGAAACATCGGCCGCCGTGAGCGAGCGCCAAGCCCGTCAGGCACTCACCGGCATAGACAAACACAGTCCACAGCCCGTGCCCCTGTCGCAAGTGTCGGCCACCGAAGAGCCACGTATGCTCACCCACGATCACGAACTCGACCGCGTGTTGGGCGGAGGCGTGGTGCGAGGCTCCATGACACTGATAGGCGGTGAACCCGGCATAGGCAAGTCTACACTGCTGCTGCAAACCCTTGTGCGTATGCAAGGCTACAAGGTGCTCTACGTCAGCGGCGAGGAAAGCGAGCGTCAAATAAAGTTGCGCGCCGACCGCATATCAGACCGTTCAAGCGACGTGTTGCTGCTGTGCGAAACGCGGCTCGAACACATCTTTACACACATCAAGAATGTGCAGCCCGACCTCGTCGTTATCGACTCCATACAAACCATGTCGGTCGAAACCGTCGACTCGTCGCCAGGCTCCATCACCCAAATACGCGAGTGCGCCGCCTCACTGCTTAAGTATGCCAAGGAGAGCGGTGTGCCCATCATATTGGTGGGCCACATTACCAAGGACGGTGCCATAGCCGGACCAAAAGTGCTGGAGCACATAGTCGACACCGTGCTACAGTTTGAGGGCGACCGTCATTACATGTACCGCATATTGCGCAGCATCAAAAACCGTTTCGGTTCAACCTCCGAACTCGGCATTTACGAAATGTGCAGCAACGGACTGCGTCCGGTTGACAATCCGTCGGAACTGCTCCTAACCCAAGGCGGCGACGAACTCAGCGGCATAGCCATAGCCGCAGCCATCGAGGGCGTGCGCCCCTTCCTTATCGAGACACAGGCCCTTGTGTCGACCGCGGCCTATGGCACCCCCCAGCGCTCCGCCACCGGGTTCGACCTGCGCCGTCTCAACATGCTGCTTGCCGTGCTCGAAAAGCGTGTCGGTTTCAAACTGGCACAGAAAGACGTGTTCCTCAACATAGCCGGAGGCATACGCGTCACCGACCCCGCCATCGACCTCTCAGTCATCGCGTCGGTATTGTCGAGCAATGTCGACACCGCCATAGAACGCAATGTGTGCATGGCCGGCGAGGTAGGTCTGAGCGGCGAGATACGTCCTGTCACGCGCATAGGCCAGCGTGTGGCCGAGGCTGCCAAGTTAGGTTTTACACGCATACTCATTCCCGAGGGCAATGTCAAAGGACTCGACACCCGGCAGCCTGGCATCGAAATTGTGCCAGTAAGCAGAGTCGAAGCCGCCCTGCGCGAACTGTTTGCATAGCAGATAGCAAGCCGTTTGCGCCACGCACCATTATGCCAATAAGAAAGACACCCGTTCACCATATCCATAAGAACAACTATGTATAAAAAAGATAACAACTATAACCGCGGCAACCGTGACGCCCGGCGCGAGGGTAAAAGCAATAACGCCCGCCGCGACCGCAAAGGCGACCACAAAGGCGACAGCAAGCGCACCGGCCAGCGTCACGATGCCCCCCAGCGCAAGTTCCGTCCGCAGGCCCCCGGTGAGCGCAACCTGACCCCGCTGCCCACCATGACCATGGACGTGACCGACAACCGCCACATCACATTGCGTGTGCCGCCCCACATAGCCTATAACGAGGAGGCACTCAAGCAGTATATAGCGCAGGAGCGTGGCATAGATGTGCGCACCATCAATGCCCTGCGCATACGCAAACGCAGCATTGATGCCCGCCAGCGCACCATTTTTGTCAACCTCACCGTCGAGGCTTACGTCAACGAAATGCCGCCCCAGCTCGACTTCGAGCCCGTCAGCTATCAAGATGTGAGCCGCGCCCCCCGTGTGGTGGTGGTAGGTGCCGGTCCTGGCGGACTCTTTGCAGCCTTGCGTTTGATAGAGCTTGGCAAGCGTCCCGTGGTGCTTGAGCGTGGCAAAGATGTGCACGAACGCCGCAAGGACATTGCCCTCATATCGCGCGAGCACAAGGTCGATGCCGAGAGCAACTACTCCTTTGGCGAGGGTGGGGCAGGAGCCTTCTCCGATGGCAAACTCTACACCCGTTCGAAGAAACGTGGCAATGTTGACAAAATATTGCGTGTATTCTGCCAGTTTGGTGCCAGCACCGACATCTTGATTGATGCCCACCCCCACATAGGCACCGACCGGCTGCCACGCATCATCGAGGCCATGCGCAACCAAGTTATAGCCTGTGGTGGCGAGGTGCATTTCAACACTCGTGTAGATAGTCTGATCATCGAAGGCGAAACCGTTAAGGGCGTCACCTGCCATAACGGACAAGCCTACTACGGTCCCGTCATTTTGGCCACGGGGCATTCGGCGCGCGACGTTTACCGCTATTTACACGCGCAAGGTGTGGCACTCGAGCAAAAAGGCATTGCCGTGGGTGTGCGCTTGGAACACCCCGCCACACTCATCGACCAAATACAGTATCACAACGCCAATGGGCGTGGCAAGTATTTGCCCGCAGCCGAGTATAGTTATGTGGCACAGAGCGGCGGCCGCGGCGTGTATAGCTTCTGCATGTGCCCGGGCGGCATAGTTGTGCCCGCAGCCAGCGGACCGCAGCAAATTGTGGTGAACGGCATGAGTCCCTCGTCGCGCAATTCCGCCTGGAGCAATTCGGGCATGGTGGTCGAAACACGTCCTGAGGACCTCGACGGCGAGCTTGCCCCCTTCCTTACCGAGGCCATGGCCGATGGCACCTTTGCCGAGACACACCAAGACATCAACAATCCGGCCAACCCTTTGCGCATGATGTACCTGCAAGAGGCACTCGAAAAGGCATGCTGGCAACAAGGCAACCGCAGCCAAACCGCCCCCGCGCAGCGCATGGCCGACTTTGTTAATTGTCGTTTGAGTTACGACCTGCCCAAGTCGAGCTACTCGCCCGGTCTGGTGTCGTCGCCCCTCCACTTTTGGATGCCGCGTTTCATCACCACGCGTCTGATTGAAGGTTTCAACGCCTTTGGCCGCCGCAGCCGTGGTTTCCTTACCAACGAGGCCATCGTTATAGCTGTCGAAACGCGCACCTCGGCCCCAGTGCGCATTTTGCGCAATCACGAAACCTTGTGCCATGTCGGCATCAGCGGACTCTATCCCTGTGGCGAGGGTGCCGGTTACGCGGGTGGCATAGTTAGTGCCGCTGTCGACGGCGAACGTTGTGCCGAGGCTGCTGCCGCGCAAATGACCATGTAGTGTAGAATACAAGTGCTGACAAGTGCAGACAAGTGTAGACGAGTGCAGACAAATTAGTGCATACACTCACCCCTACAATTTTTAATTTGCCGTTTTGTCTACACTCTACACTCTTAGAGGTTAAATCTTTGATAATCAATTCGTAAAGGCGTGTAGACAAATGCGGAAATTGTATGCACTACTGTCTGCACACGCCTCTGCATCATGCGGACTCACCACAAAGGGAGAGCGGTTTTACGGCATAGGGCGAGCAGATTTTCTGTCGGATAAACAGATTTTTCTGTCGCCCTATGCCGTAAAACCGCTCTCTTTTTGTGGTATCGCATTGTGCAGAAGTGTGTGCACACAATGGTGTATACGGTTTTTGATGTTGCCTACACTGCGCAACATGCTGAATATCAATGATTATTGCGCGTTTCGTGCAGAGTGCAGACTGTTTGGCAAAAAAATAAATGTAGGTGTGTACACTGAGGTTTTTGTCTGCACTATGCACTTTTTCCCCTTACAAAGAATTAAAATCCATTCCTTATTGTGTTATAGAACATATATAGGGTAAAAAAATCATATTTCGGCAAAAAAAGTTGCCCGAAAACTTGCATGGTAATAACTAAGTCCGTACTTTTGCATCGTAATCATAATTGTAATCATTACAAATAACCGACGAATGGAAACGAACACGACGCTCAGCTATCTTCAAGCCCATGGCATCAAGCCCTCGCTGCAACGCATGGCGGTGATGACCTACTTGATAGAGCACCGTACGCACCCCACCGCCGACGAAATTTACACGGCACTGCACCCCTCCATACCGACCCTGTCGAAAACCACGGTGTACAACACCCTGAAGTTGCTCACCGAAAAGGGGGCCGCACTGCAGCTGACCATTGATGAGCGCAACTGCTGTTTTGATGCCGACACCTCGCCACACGCACACTTTCTGTGCACACATTGTGGCCGCGTGTATGACATGAAGCTTAATCAGGCCGAATTGATAAAATGCGCCTGTGTGCCAGACAATTTTCAAACGGAGGACGCCCAGCTTTACCTGCGCGGCTGCTGCCCAAAGTGCGCCGCACTGAACAAGGATAATTAACTCAACAACGAAACATAACAACCGTTGCCAAGGCTCCCACCCACGGTGTGGCAAGGAACGAGGCAACAACAATCTACTAAAACTCAACTCATTATGAAAAAGAAATTTATTTGCACAGTTTGTGGTTACGTATACGAAGGTGAACATGCTCCCGAAAAATGCCCCATGTGTGGTGTGCCCGCTTCAAAGTTCAAGGAACTGAAGGAGGACGGTGCCATGCAGTTTGTGGCCGAACACGAAGTAGGTGTGGCCAAGGGCTGCGACGACGAGATGATTAAGGACCTCAACGCTCACTTCAATGGCGAGTGCACCGAGGTGGGCATGTATTTGGCCATGAGCCGCCAGGCCGACCGCGAGGGCTATCCCGAAATAGCTGAGGCTTTCAAGCGCTATGCTTTTGAGGAGGCTGAGCACGCTTCAAAGTTTGCCGAGTTGCTCGGCGACTGTGTGTGGGACACCAAGACCAACCTCGAAAAGCGTATGAACGCTGAGGCTGGTGCTTGCGAGGACAAGGCCCGCATTGCCAAACGTGCCAAGGAACTGAACCTCGACGCCATTCACGACACCGTACACGAAATGGCACGTGACGAAGCTCGTCACGGCCGCGGTTTCGAGGGCTTGTACAAGCGCTACTTTGGTAACAAATAAGGCTTCACTTGTGTTGCCCGATTTGAAACTTTAATATTTCACGAGTCCCGCAAACTGCATGTTATAGCACCGCTACGACTGTAAGTGCGGGACTCTCTTTTTTTACAACTTGACTAATATATATTGATATGAAAACACTTAAAGGAACCCGCACCGAAAAGAACCTCGAAGCAGCCTTTGCCGGCGAATCGCAGGCTCACACCAAGTACCAATACTATGCCTCGAAGGCCAAAAAGGACGGCTATGTACAGATGGCCAACATCTTTGAGGAGACCTCGCGCAATGAGAAGGAACATGCCAAATTATGGTTCAAATATCTGCATGGCGGCGCAGTGCCCGGCACACCCGACAACTTGGCCGATGCTGCCAATGGCGAGAACTATGAGTGGACCGACATGTATGCCACCTTTGCCAAGGAGGCACGCGAGGAGGGCTTTTACGAGATAGCCGCAAAGTTTGAAATGGTAGGCGCCATCGAAAAGGCGCATGAGGAACGCTACCGCCGTTTGCTCAAGAACATTGAGGACGCTATTGTGTTCAGCCGCGATGGCGACAGCGTATGGCAGTGCTCTAACTGTGGCCATATTGTGATAGGCAAGAAGGCTCCCGAAATCTGCCCCGTGTGCAACCACCCGCAGAGCTATTTTGAGCTGAGAGCCGAGAATTACTAATTGAAGTTCCAGATTCAGGCTCGTATGGCCTGAAACGCGCTGCGATAAAACGCAAGCACTAATGGGGGCGACGCGTCCCGCGTCGGGATAGAGAAAGGATGAAAATACGAACGCTACTAAATAATAGCTGCGTATTTTCCCGACGCGAGACGCGTCGCCCCCATTAGTGCTTGCGTTTCTTCAAGCACCAAACGCAGCCACAAAGCGCTACCACCAAACGCTACCGCTAATGGGCGCGACGCATCGCCGCATTGTGTAATTAAGGCATACCCAAAAGGGGGTATTTTGGCTGTCGCACAGCCTTGGCTTGTGCATAAAATACTATTTTTGTATTCACAACTTGTGTGGGTGAATTTGCCAACCAATATCTCCAACCAATCATTACTATCATTATGCTGAAAGATATCATACACCATTGGCGTACGCATTGGGCCATGCGCGAGGGGTCGTTGCGTGGCGGGCTTGACATACTGCGCCACATCGGTCCCGGACTGCTTGTGACGGTGGGCTTTATCGACCCCGGCAACTGGGCGTCGAACTTTGCTGCCGGTTCGCAATTTGGCTATGCGCTGCTATGGGTGGTTACGCTGTCCACCATCATGCTCATTGTGTTGCAGCATAACGTGGCACACTTGGGCATTGTGACGGGGCAGTGCTTGAGCGAGGCCACCACACGCCACCTGCCCCGGTGGGTGAGCCGCCCCGTGCTGTGGAGCGCCATGGGGGCATCGGTGTCAACCTCGTTGGCCGAAATATTGGGCGCGGCCATTGCGCTGCAAATGCTCTTCGGCCTGCCCCTCATTGTGGGGGCCGCCATAGCCACGCTCACTTGCGGCGTGCTGCTCCTCACCAATTCGTACAAGCGGGTGGAGCGCGGCATCATAGCCTTTGTGTCGCTCATAGGTTTCTCGTTTCTGTACGAACTTACCCTGACCGACACACATTGGGGCCAAGTGGCCGAGGCCATGGTAGTGCCATCGTTGCCGCAGGGCAGCATACTGGTGGTGATGAGCGTGTTGGGAGCTGTGGTGATGCCACACAACTTGTTTTTGCATTCCGAGGTAATTCAGAGTCGCCAAATACACCTTACGGGTGCCGACAAAATAAAGCATGCGTTGAAATATGAGTTTTACGACACACTGCTGGCCATGACCATAGGTTGGGCCATCAATTCGGCCATGATCATACTGGCGGCAGACACCTTCTTTGCACACGGCACCTTGGTGGACGAGTTGCCCAAGGCCGGTGCACTGCTCACCCCCATGCTTGGTGGCGGTGCGGCCGTGGTGTTTGCCATAGCCCTGTTGCTGGCCGGCATATCGAGCACGGTGACGAGTGGTATGGCGGCAGGCTCCATATTTGCGGGCATCTATAATGAGCCATACGATGTGAAGGACGTGCATTCGCGTGCGGGCATATTGATATCGTTTGTAGGTGCTTTTGTGTTGTTGCTCTTTATTGGCGATGCCTTTAAGGCGCTCATAGTGTCGCAGGCCGTGCTGAGTATGCAGTTGCCATTTACTATGTTCACCCAAGTGCGGCTCACGTCATCAGCCAAGGTGATGGGTGCTTATCGCAACAGCCGTTTTACCACCGTGCTGCTTTACGCCTTGGCGGCGCTGGTGAGTGGGCTTAATGTATATTTGCTTTGGTCGCTGGCTTGCTGATATGCCAATGTGCTAATGGACTGACGCCGTAGTGTTTGCTGCTGATGTGATGCTTTTGTAAACGCTACGGCGTCAGTCCATTAGCACATTAGCGAGCGTAAGCGAGCGTCACATTGGCACATTAGCACATTGACGCGAGCATTGCGAGCATTAGAACTGCAACAAATTTTAATATCTCGGTCAAAATCCTTAACTTTGCAGCACAATTACTAAATCACTTATAACTAACTCCTTTTAATGAGTAATTCTTACTTTGCGCCGCGCTTGCTGAGCGAGTTGCGGCATTACAACAAAGCCAAATTTGCAGCCGACCTCATGGCCGGCTTAATTGTTGGTATTGTGGCACTGCCATTGGCCATAGCCTTTGGTATAGCTTCGGGCGTATCGCCCTCGCAGGGCATATTGACCGCCATTATTGGCGGTTTTATTGTGTCGGCCCTTGGCGGTAGCCGTGTGCAGATTGGTGGCCCTACGGGTGCTTTCATCGTAATTATCTACGGTATTGTGAGCGACCCCAATTTGGGCTTGTCGGGATTGATGCTGGCCACTATGTTGGCGGGTATCTTCTTGATATTGTTGGGTGTTTGCCATCTTGGCACCATCATCAAGTTCATTCCGTACCCCATTGTGGTGGGCTTTACGAGCGGTATTGCCGTGACCATATTCACCACGCAAATAAAGGACCTGTTTGGCTTGACCATTACGGGCAAAATGCCTGGCGACTTCCTGTCGAAATGGTTGGTGTACTTTCAGAATTTTGACACAGTAGACTGGGTGACCACAGCGATAGGTGTGTTGAGCATCGTGATAATAGCCCTTACGCCCAAGGTGTCGAAGAAGGTGCCCGGCTCGCTCGTGGCCATTATTGTAATGACCATAGGCGTTTACTTTTTGAATACCTACACCGACATGAAGGTGCTCACCATCGGCGACCAGTTTGGCGAGATAAAGGCAAGCATTCCCTCGCTGCAGGTGCCCAACCTGAGTTGGGAGAGTGTGAAGAGCCTATTCCCCACAGCCATGGTCATTGCTGTGTTGGGTGCTATTGAGTCGTTGCTTTCGGCCACGGTGGCCGATGGTGTGTGTGGCGACCATCACAACTCAAACCAGGAACTCATAGGCCAGGGTGTGGCCAACCTTTGCACACCGTTGTTTGGTGGTATACCGTGTACGGGTGCCATAGCCCGCACCATGACCAACATCAACAATGGTGGCCGTACACCGGTGGCAGGTATTATTCACGCTGCCGTGCTGCTCGTCATCTTTTTGGTGCTGATGCCTTTGGCTGCTTATATCCCGATGTCGTGCCTGGCCGGTGTGCTGGTAATTGTGTCGTACAACATGAGTGGCTGGCGCACTTTCATGCAGCTGATGAAGAACCCCAAGAGCGATGTGATAGTGTTGTTCATCACCTTCTTGCTTACCGTTATTTTCGACCTCACCATAGCCATTGAGGTGGGCTTGCTCATAGCTTGCTTGCTGTTTATGAAACGTATGGCCGAGTCAACCCAAATCAAGGTGATAGCAGACGAGATTGACCCCAATGACGAGACTGATGCCGAGGTGCACGAGGAGCATTTGCGCATTCCGCAGGGTGTTGAGGTATACGAGATAAATGGTCCCTACTTCTTTGGCATAGCCAACAAGTTTGAGGAATTGATGGCCGCCATGGAGGATCACCCCAAGGTGCGCATTATTCGTATGCGTCGTGTGCCGTTTATCGACTCAACGGGTATTCACAACTTGCAGAACTTGTGTGAGATGAGCCATCGCGAGGGCACCCACATTGTGCTTTCGGGTGTTACGCCCAATGTGTACAGTGTGCTTGAGCACAATGGGTTCTGCCACTTGTTGGGCAAGGATCACATTTGTCCCAACATCAATGTGGCGCTTGAGCGTGCCTCGGCCATTGTGAAGCGTAAGATTGACTAAGGGGTATTACTACGATATGGAACCGCTTGACGGTTCCTAAGGAAAAGGCTCACAGACAGGTTTTTTATTAGTCCTGTCTGCGAGCCTTTATTTTGTGTTTGAACATGGCATTATTCTCGTGGGACGAGGCTGTTGAAAAATGCCCCGACGCGGGACGCGTCGCCCCCATTAGAGGTAGCGTTTTCTATCAGATTTACAGGTTAAAAAGCAAATAAGGAGCCATGTAAAGGACTGTTGTGCCAGGGCATTGCGCTCTAATGGGGGCATTCTATGTTATTGACCAAATTTTTGGCAAGTTTTTTTGTTAAAGGATCTGTTGGATACCGATGTTAGCATACAACTATTGAGCTAGTAGTTGTGGTCGTATGAGGATCCTTTGATACGTCCATATCTGAATAGATTTTGGAGTCACGTACCATTGCAACAAGAATCTTGAGCATTTTGTTCTTGCAATTGTTAAATACTATACCGATCGCTTTCCCTCGTGCCATAAGCCTATCATGATAAGCTTTTATGCGTGAGTTATACCTAATTGCACAAAGCGTAGCTTCGGTCAAAAGCGCTTTCAGCCAAGAGTTGCATTTGGGGCTTACATGTGTACCTCTCCTGACGGAAGTACCAGATTCGTTCTTAAAGGGAACAACCCCCCAATAAGTAGCAATCTTGCGGTGGTTAAAGTTGAACTTGGTGAAGTTGTCTGTATAGACTATGAGCGCGACTGCATTAATCAAACCGATACCTTTCATGGAAGTCAGGATATTGAAGTTTTTTGCGTATTCAGAGCTGCTCATGACAACATCGAGAATCATTCGCTCAAGTTCCTTGAGTTCTTTCCGTAAGGATTCTTCTAGGCGTTTGAAAAACTCGTTTATGCTACTTGCTATGTTGGAGTCCTGCAGCATTAAAGGATTCTCCTTTGTGTTAGTAATTTCCGCTTTTAAGAAGGATTTGAGTCTATCTCGCTTAGCAAGGAGTGTCTTAAGTACACGCGTTTCGTCCTTGGGGCGTACGTAAGGTTTCATCTTATCATAGAAACGTGCAGCGTAAGAGGCAATACGCAGAGAGTCTGTCTTGTCGTCTTTCCCTCTTACATCACCCATGCCACGTACGATATTCATGCTATGCTCAATCCATATGATAAAGCCACGATCTGTCAATTCATCACTGAAGAGTGTGCTATATGTACCAGTGTTTTCACCACAGAAGATGATTTCTCCGTCTTGTGCAACCTTTGACTTGGCCCAAGCAATCAGTCCATCAACTCCTTTCAGGTTGTTTCTAAACTTCTTGTACGCAATGAGAGTTTCTGGTTGTTCTTTCTGTACGATACTAGCATCTACTGTTTCTTTGGAAAAATCGATTCCAATAATGAACTTTTTCATATCTTTGTATGGTTGTTTAAAGGTAGCGAAAGCTGTGATGACTGCCACTCTAACTATTTTTATGAGCATTCTATTTAGTCTTTGCAGCTTGGTTGGGAGGGATCTTAATGCCCCCAATAGTCTCTACGGACTGGCGACGGTGTATTTTTCCTCCCAACCAGCTATTCCTTTACTTTACTACGACAAAAGTAATAGAAAAAGCTTCTAACTACAAAGTTCTATTTAACAATGTTTGCAGGTTAGCGGCTGCGCCGCTTAACTGCTGCAAACTTAGAGTTCTATTTAACAATGTTTGCAGGTTAGCGGCTGCGCCGCTTAACTGCTGCAAACTTAGAGCGACGCGTCTCGCGTCGGAAATGATTTGCAACGCTACGCGGCGTCAGCCCTTATGTCTCTTAAGGCCACCCGGACGATAGTCCGTGGCTGTCCGCCGCGCAGCGGCCTTTATGTTACTTATGCAAACTTATGTTCTTATGTTCCGCGCTAAGCGGCTAACACGAACGTTATATCTTCTGTTCTTTTGTCCTTATGTTCTTATGTCTCCCGCGTTAGCGGCCAACACGCCAAGCAACAAAGCAACTAACAAGTCACGCTACGGCGTCAGCCCTTATGTCTCTTGAGGCCACCCGGACGTTAGTCCGTGGCCGTCAGCCGCGCAGCGGCCTTATATGTATCTTATGTAAATTAAGATGAGAATTTCCAATCACATGCCCACGAGATAAAAAAGGGACCGCAGCAAAACATAAATCAAGCCCGCTTCAGTTTCCTATATTGGCAAATGTTGCCAATATCCCGTATATTTGTGGGAAAACAGGCTCTAACGCCTAATTAAATTAAATGCTTATGAAAACTGTAGCAGGGCTTGATGTGCACAAAGATAGTGTATATCTCTGTATTTTGCGAGAAAACGGGGAGAAAATAGAACGCGTATACGGCGTTTTGACTCCACAACTCGATTCCATGCGCGATTTTATGGCAGAAAACGAAGTCAGCGAAGTCGCAATGGAAAGCACAAGTGTGTATTGGATTCCCATCTGGCGCGTACTTGTTGATTCATTTGAACTCAAGTTGGTTAATCCTTACTTTATTAAGCAACTTCCTGGGCGTAAAAGTGATGTCAAGGATGCTCAATGGATTGCGGAATGCGTCATGAAGGAACTAATTCGTGGAAGCTTTATTCCACCTCCTTTAATCCAACAACTCCGCTTGTACGACAGACGAATATTCGAGTTGAATGCGGAATTAGTAAGAAAGTATTCCAAGATTGATGCGATATTGCAGCGATGTAATATTCGTTTGAGTAACTATGTGTCCAATACAGATTGCAAGAGTTACAAAAATGTTGTCAAGCGTATATCTGAAGGTGTAACTTCACCGCAAGAACTACTTATGCTCGTACACAAACGCATTATAAACAAGCATGGCGAGGATACGATACTGGCAGCACTTACAGGTGTCGTTTCCGAAGCTGAAATAGACATGCTTGCACAATATGTTGCAGAATCAGCCTTATTGGAGGATA
>OHMO01000893.1_pt1 | contig 12615 bp, 11 predicted proteins | sample 1569321 | NCBI WGS metagenome assembly OHMO01 (sample SAMEA3879504, study PRJEB24766) | human gut metagenome | biome: human-associated habitat; feature: feces | place: USA | collected 1985/1987
AAGATTCATAATTAATTTCCTTTCTTATCAAAGGATAAGAGTACTAGTTAAGAACAAAAAAAAGAGTTAGGTTAACTAAAATGGAAACTAAAAGGCAGCAAGTGAGTGTTACTTCAAATGCTACCTTTATTGATTAATAATAGGTGTTTATTTCATTCTGGTAAATGTTTCTGTAAAGTCTCCACTATGACGGTGTTCTGGTTCAAATTCAGGGTCAGTTTGTACATTATCATATTTGATATGTAATATCATTTTATCAGAAGTTAAAACTTCAATTATTGGATTTCCATAATCAAAGTGTCCAAATTCACCATCAGTTTGAGTTATAACTAAAGTATTTCCATTCAACGACATTATTTGACTACCACGGTCAGGCTTCCATTGTGAATACGAGTAATCATGTCCAGTCACAGAATATTTATTGTCTTCCAATTTCTTGATAACCAATTTACTACAATCCTCGTCAGGATTATAGGGGTTATAAGAATCGTCCCATTCATCTTTTTCAGTTTCTTCGCTGCAAAGTTCCCATCCTGCACTACGCACCAATCCCCAAGTTCCCTCTAACTGGCTTACATCAATGTCTTCATCATCATCGCTACAAGCTGCAAAGTTCAAACTCATAATAATGGCTACTACTGCCATACCAATAAATCTTAGTGTTTTCATTTTAATCTAACGTGAATTCGAAATAAGAATAAATATATTTTTCTGACAATTAGAAACATAGCGATAAAATCCTTAAATTTATAGTGTCCAATTATAACATTTAAACGATTACCACTATGTTTCCAGAGTCTAAAGTTACAGAGATTTATTGTATGGCCGATGATTTTTGCAAGGAATTTACATTTCAACAGGAAAAATATATGATTGAGTATAAGAAGACCAATCATCGTAACAACCCCAACCGTATGAGTGATGCTGAGATTATGGTTATTCTCATCCTGTTTCACTCCGGTGGTTTCCGCAGTTTCAAGCATTACTATAAGGAATATGTCTGTAAACATCTGAAACACCTTTTTCCGCGTCAGGTTTCTTATAACCGTTTTGTGGAACTGGAGAAGGAAGTATTGCTTCCCATGACCATCTTCATCAAAAAAGTCCTGCTGGGAACCTGTACCGGCATCAGTTTTGTCGACTCCACTCCCTTACGTGTTTGTCGTAACCAAAGAATCCTTATTCATAAGACATTTGAGGGACTTGCCGAGCGTGGAAAATGTTCAATGGGATGGTTCTTCGGATTCAAGTTGCATCTGATAATCAATGACAAGGGTGAGGTCCTCAATTTCATGTTCACGCCTGGAAATGTGGATGACCGGGAACCGTTGAAGCAAGGTGAGTTTCTGGAGAACATCAAAGGAAAACTATGCGAGACAAAGGATATATTGGTCAGGCTCTGTTTGAGAACCTTTTTCTTAATGGCATACAGCTTGTCACTAAAGTTAAAAACAATATGAAGAATTCACTGATGAGTATTGCCGACAAGATTTTGCTCAGAAAAAGAGCCCTGCTCGAAACAGTCAATGACGAATTGAAGAACATTGCGCAGATAGAACACTCCAGACATCGTTCATTCAATAACTTTATAGCCAACTCCTTGTCGGCTATCGCGGCATACTGTTTTTGCCAAAAGAAGCCCGCCATTGACGTAAATTCTGTCAATGTCGGACAACTTGCTATTTTTTGATTTTATTTCGAACCCACGTTAAATAGAGATTGGTTGGCTTCTTGCTAGGTGGTTTTCTTAAATTGAAACGAGCTTGCATCTCATTAATAAAAATCTGTCTTTCCATAATCTTGTTTTTTAAAGTTGTTCTTTAATTCGGTTCTTTGAATGTGTTCTTTTAAAGCAATTCTTTCTGATAAGTATTAATTAGCCTCCCTCGTTAAATATTCTGGCGCACAGTTTGCGCATTTTGAATAAAAACCGTATATTTGCACGCAATAAATTTTAAACGCATAGCCCTATGTCATTTATTGCTGATAAGATTGTAATGGACGGGTTGACTTACGACGATGTATTGTTGATCCCTGCTTATTCTGAAGTTTTACCGCGCACTGTCGATCTCTCGACAAAGTTTTCAAAAAATATTGAGTTAAAAATTCCTTTTGTGACGGCTGCTATGGATACGGTTACCGAAGCGAAAATGGCTATTGCCATTGCTCGTGAGGGTGGTATCGGAGTGATTCACAAAAATATGTCTATCGAAGAACAGGCAAGACAAGTTGCCATTGTGAAGCGTGCTGAGAATGGTATGATTTATGACCCTGTAACGATTAAAAGAGGCTCTACCGTTCAAGACGCTTTGGACATTATGGCAGAATACAAGATTGGTGGTATCCCTGTGGTAGATGACGAAGGTTATTTGGTAGGTATTGTTACCAACAGAGACTTACGTTTCGAAAGAGATATGACTAAGCATATCGATCTTGTCATGACTCCGAAAGAAAAATTGGTGACTACTAACCAGTCTACCGACTTGGAGTCTGCTGCCCAGATTCTTCAGAAGCATAAGATTGAGAAACTTCCGATTGTCGGAATGGATGGAAAGTTGATCGGTCTGGTTACTTATAAAGACATTACAAAAGCAAAAGACAAACCGATGGCTTGTAAAGATGCCAAAGGTCGCTTGCGTGTAGCTGCCGGTGTGGGTGTTACTGCCGATACGTTGGACCGTATGCAGGCTTTGGTAGATGCAGGTGCGGATGCTATTGTCATTGATACGGCTCACGGACATTCGATGTACGTGATTGAGAAACTGAAAGAAGCTAAGAAACGCTTCCCGGATATTGATATTGTAGTAGGTAATATTGCTACCGGAGAAGCTGCGAAAGCATTGGTGGAAGCAGGTGCTGATGCGGTGAAGGTCGGTATCGGTCCGGGCTCTATCTGTACTACTCGTGTGGTTGCAGGCGTAGGCGTTCCGCAGTTGTCGGCTGTATATGATGTAGCGAAAGCCTTGAAAGGTACAGGTATTCCTTTGATTGCCGATGGTGGTTTGCGTTATTCGGGTGATGTGGTAAAAGCGTTGGCTGCCGGTGGATATTGTGTGATGATCGGATCATTGGTTGCCGGAACGGAAGAGTCTCCGGGTGATACAATCATCTTCAACGGTCGTAAATTCAAATCCTATCGAGGCATGGGTTCATTGGAAGCAATGGAGAATGGCTCAAAAGACCGTTATTTCCAAAGTGGAACGGCTGACGTGAAGAAATTGGTTCCGGAAGGCATTGCTGCCCGTGTTCCCTATAAAGGTACGCTTTTCGAAGTGGTTTATCAATTGACAGGTGGTTTACGTGCAGGTATGGGATACTGTGGCGCTGCTAATATTGAAAAACTTCATGACGCGAAGTTTACCCGTATTACCAATGCAGGTGTAATGGAAAGCCATCCGCACGATGTGACGATTACCAGTGAATCGCCTAATTATAGTCGTCCGGAATAATAAATATAAACGGTGAACTGTTAACGGTGAACGGTGAACAGGCTGTATGAATCAGCAGATGTTCGCTGCTCACCGTTTATTGTTTGTAAAATGAGAATTGATGATGAATAGATGTTTGTTGCCACTATGTGCCTGTCTTTTGGGAATTCTGGCTTTTGCGCAGGAAAATCCTGTGCTGATGCGTGTTAACGGGAGAGAGGTTTCCCGTTCGGAATTTGAATATTCGTATCATCATTATAGGGCAGGTGGGGGGAGGGATCTTTCCCCTAAAGAATATGCACTGCTGTTTTCTCAGGCAATACAGAAAGTTGAAGCTGCTAAAGCTATCAGACTCGATACAACTGCTGCCTTTCGCAAACAACAAGAAGAGAATCGGATTAAGTTGATGGGGGATTGTCTGGTTGATAAACAGACGGTAGATAGCTGCGTTCGTGTTTCCTATCAGAAAATGGCACTGAAAGCACGTACTGGGAAAGTGCAAGTAATGCAGATTTTTAAGTATTTACCACAGACAATAACTTCCCGGCATTTGGAAGAAGAAAAAGCTCGGATGGACTCTATTTATCAGGCTATCCGGAATCAGCTCGGATTGGATTTCTCTGCTTTGGTGGAACGTTATTCGGATGATAGGCAAAGCCGTTGGATTGAAGGATTGCAAACTACTGTTGAGTTTGAAAATATTGCTTTTGCTTTGTCGAAGGGAGAAATCTCCGAACCGTTTTTTACTCCTGCGGGAATCCATATTTTGAAAGTCATGGACAGGAAGGAGTTGCCTGTGTATGAGGATGTAGTCGATGGAATTGTACAGCGCATATTGCATAAGGAAATTCGGAATCAGGGGATCGGAAAAGTAATAGAGCGACTGAAAAGGGAGTGGAGGTATACTCCGAATCAGACAGGTATAGAGGAACTGTTGACAAAAGGAGATACGGAACGGACATTGTTTGCTATTGAGGGGCAGGAGTATACAGGAGGTCGGTTCAAACAATTTGCTGCTTCCCATCCTATGACTGTGAAACGTCAACTTGAGGAATTTGTAGCAAAGTCTCTATTGGACTATGAAAGTAGAAATTTAGATAAAAAATATCCGGAGGTTCGGTACGCATTGCAAAAAGCGGATGAAGATTATCTTATAAAGGAAATGACACGGCAGAAAGTGGAGTTGCCTGCAATGAATGATCGGGCCGGATTGGCTACTTACTTTAAATTTCATTCATCTGATTACCACTGGGATAGCCCTCGCTACAAAGGTGTTGTTCTTCACTGTGCCGATAAAAAGATTGCGAAGCGGGCAAAAAAGATGTTGAAGAAGTTACCCGCTGATGAATGGATGGATAAGCTCCGGCAGACTTTTAATACATCCGGAGCGGAAAAGATACAGATTGAACAGGGAGCGTTTGCTGACGGAGAGAATAAATATGTCAATAAACTGGTTTTTAAGAGCGGAGATTTTGAACCTTTATTGTCTTATCCTTTTACTATAGTTGTCGGCAAAAAGCAGAAAGGTCCGGATGATTATCGGGAAGTAATAGACCGGGTGCGGAAGGATTATAGAACCTATCTTGACACGTGCTGGACGCGGGAATTGAGGGAGTCTGGTAAGGTTGAAATAAACCAAGAGGTTTTAAAAACAGTTAATAATAACTGATGTAACCGATTATTCACTATCTTCGTACCTTAAATAAGTAGATTTCAGTTGACAATGCGAATATTAGTCCTCTTACTGATTACCCTTCTCGGTTGTGGGGCGTGCAAGGAACAGCGCGACCACAAAGGAAAGATTCCTTTGGTAGAGGTGGACGGTAACTTTTTGTATAAAGAAGATTTGATGTCCGTGCTTCCTGTCGGGTTGTCAAAAGATGATAGTATTCTCTTCGCTGAGCATTATATTCGTAGCTGGGTGGAAGAGATCTTATTGTATGAAAAAGCGGCAAACAATATTCCGGACAATGTCGATGTGGACAAACTGGTGGAAAATTATCGGAAAGCGTTGATTATGCATACTTATCAGCAAGAATTGATAAACCAGAAGTTGACGAATGATATCTCCGAACAAGAAATTACGGATTATTACGGACAGAACAAGGAACTGTTCAAATTGGAGAATCCGTTGATTAAGGGGTTGTTTATCAAAGTGCCGTTGACGGCTCCCCAACTGAATAATGTGCGCAGGTGGTATAAATCTGATAAACAGGATGCTATTGAAAGTCTTGAAAAATATAGTTTGCAGAATGCGGTGAAATATGAGTACTTTTACGACAAATGGGTATCCGTGACGGATGTGTTGGATATGATTCCGTTGAAAGTGGAAGCTCCGGAAGAATATGTGAATAAACACCGTCAGATAGAATTGAAAGATACGGCATTCTGTTATTTCCTGAATGTGAGTGATTATCGTGGAGCGGGAGAGGAAAAACCGTATGAGTTTGCCCGTCCGGAAGTGAAAGACCTGCTGGTCAATCAAAAGCGGGTAGATTTTATGGAACGGGTGAAGAATGATCTCTATCAGCAGGCAGTAAGCAAGAAGAAGATTATATATAATTATTAAATACAAAGAATGAAGAAGTTTGTGAACTTTAGATTTGTTGTTACCCTTGTCTTGGCAGTATTTGCTAATGTGGCAACTTATGCTCAGGATAATGTGGTTGATGAAGTAGTTTGGGTAGTAGGTGACGAAGCTATTTTGAAATCAGATGTAGAAGAGGCTCGTATGGATGCCCTGTATAATGGACGCAGATTCGAAGGCGATCCGTATTGTGTGATTCCTGAAGAGATTGCCGTGCAGAAGTTATTTTTGCATCAAGCTAAGTTGGATAGTATTGAGGTTTCCGAAGCGGAGATCATCCAGCGTGTAGATATGATGACCAATATGTATATCCAGCAGATCGGTTCAAAAGAAAAAATGGAGGAATACTTCAATAAGACTTCGACACAGATTCGCGAAACTTTGCGTGATAATGCGCGTGACGGGTTGACAGTGCAGAAGATGCAGCAGAAATTGGTGGGAGAGATCAAGGTGACTCCGGCGGAAGTACGCCGTTACTTCAAAGATCTTCCGCAGGATAGCATTCCTTATATCCCGACACAGGTGGAAGTGCAGATTATCACGTTGCAACCGAAGATTCCTATCTCGGAAATTGAAGATGTGAAGAAGAAATTGCGTGACTACACAGACCGTGTGACAAAAGGGGAAATTGACTTCTCTACATTGGCGCGTTTGTATTCTGAGGATAAAGCTTCTGCCATCAAAGGTGGTGAGTGTGGATTTATGGGACGCGGTATGATGGATCCGGCCTATGCGAATGTAGCATTCAGCTTGCAGGATCCGAAGAAGGTTTCCAAGATCGTGGAGTCGGAATTTGGTTATCACATCATTCAGTTGATTGAAAAGCGCGGTGACCGTGTGAATACCCGCCACATCCTGTTGCGTCCGAAAGTATCGGAGAAGGAACTGACCGAAGCTTGCGCACGTCTGGATTCTATTGCTGACGATATCCGTGCGAACAAATTTTCTTTTGATGAAGCAGCAGCCGTTATCTCACAAGATAAGGATACCCGTAACAACCATGGTATCATGGTGAATGTTAATGAGCACTCGGGTATTACTACTTCTAAGTTCCAGATGCAGGATCTTCCACAGGACGTTGCCAAAGTTGTGGACAAGATGAATGTGGGAGAAATTTCAAAAGCCTTTACAATGATAAACGAGAAGGATGGAAAAGAAGTTTGTGCAATCGTGAAGTTGAAAACAAAGATCAATGGTCATAAGGCTACCATTGCGGAAGACTATCAGGACTTGAAAGAAATTGTAATGGATAAGCGTCGTGAAGAGATGTTACAAAAATGGATTCTGGACAAACAGAAACATACCTATGTACGTATCAACGAAAACTGGCAGAAGTGTGACTTCAAATACCCGGGTTGGGTGAAGAAGGATTGATGTTTAACAGCTTGATTTTATATGCTGAAACGAAATAAGAAAGATAAACAACAAGACAGGCATAGATGGCTCCTTATAGGCTTTCTATGCCTGTTTGGCGTATGTCTTGTGGCGCAAAATCCCAAGAAACCGGCAGACAAGAAACAACAACCGGCGAATAAGCAACAGTCGGAAAGTAAGAAGCAGCCGGAAAATAAAAAGACAAAGGTTTATTTGCTTCATGCGGATGAGGGACAGGCGGATAAACTGTCTCGTCCGGACGTGCAAGTACTGATCGGTAATGTGAAAATGCGCCATGACAGTATGTATATGTATTGTGACAGTGCGCTGATTTTTGAGAAAACCAATTCTGTAGAGGCTTTCAGTAATGTTCGTATGGAGCAGGGAGACACCTTATTCATCTACGGTGATTATCTATATTACGACGGAATGACGCAGATTGCGCAACTCCGTGAAAACGTGAAAATGATTAACCGTAATACGACTTTGCTGACGGATAGCTTGAATTATGACCGTCTTTATGATCTCGGGTATTACTTCGAGGGAGGAACTTTGATGGATGAAGAGAATGTGCTGACTTCCGATTGGGGGGAGTATAGTCCTGCTACCAAACAGTCGGTGTTTAATCATGACGTGAAATTGGTTAACCCGAAGTTTGTATTGACTTCCGATACATTAAGGTATAATACAGAGAACAAAATCGCAGTTATTCTCGGTCCTTCAAACATCGTTAGTGACAATAACCATATCTACTCCGAGCGTGGATTCTATAATACATTGACCGAGCAAGCCGAACTGTTGGACCGTTCCATTCTGACCAATCAAGGAAAGAAATTGGTGGGCGACAGTCTGTTCTACGACCGTGTTGCCGGTTATGGAGAAGCGTTCGACAATGTGAAGATGACGGATGCCATCAATAAGAATATGCTGACAGGAGATTATTGTTTCTACAATGAATTGACTGACTCCGCCTTCGCAACAAAACGGGCTGTGGCTATCGACTACTCACAGGGGGATAGCCTCTTTATGCACGGAGATACTTTGCAGCTAGTGTCTTACAATCTGAATACCGACTCGTTGTATCGTTTAATGAAAGCTTATCATAAAGTACGTATGTATCGTACAGACGTGCAAGGAGTATGCGATTCACTGGTTTATAATTCGAAAGATTCTTGTATGACCATGTATACCGATCCGATTCTGTGGAATGACGGTCAGCAGTTATTAGGTGAGGAAATCAAGATTTATATGAACGACAGTACTATTGATTGGGCACATATCATCAATCAGGCATTAACGGTGGAGATGAAGGATTCCATTCACTATAATCAAGTGTCCGGAAAGGAGATGAAGGCTTATTTCATAAATGGTGATATGCGTCATATCGAGGTAGTCGGTAATGTGCAAACGGCTTTCTATCCGGAAGAGAAAGACAGTACCATGACGGGATTTAACTGTTTGGAGGGCAGCGTGCTCCATCTTTATATGAAGGATAAGAAAATGGAAAAAGGGCTGTTTGTCGGCAAATCTAACGGAACGATGTATCCGATGGATCAAATCCCTCCTGACAAACTGCGTCTCCCTACTTTTTCCTGGTTTGACTATGTCCGTCCGTTGAATAAAGACGATATTTTCAACTGGCGTGGCAAACGTGCGGGAGAAACGTTGAAACCGACTACTGACAGGCGTCCAAAGACAGATAAGCGTAACTTAATTAATATGTAGCAGTATGGGAATGTTTAATTCGATGAGGAAACCCCGTGGCTTTAATCATCAATACATTTATGTAGACGAGCGTAAAGAGAAACTCGCCAAGATGGAAGAGAACGCTAAACGCGACTTGGGGATGTTGCCGGAGAAAGAATTTAATCCGGAAGATATCCGTGGTAAGTTTATCGAAGGAACTACCCACTTGAAAAGAAGAAAAGCAAGTGGTCGCAAGCCGATCTCTTTCGGAATCATATTGATTATCATTGCCTTTCTTCTCTATCTGTGGCATTATTTAGCAACAGGAAGCTGGAGTTTTTAATTAAAGATTATAAATTAAAAATTAAAGAAGAGAAAGGTACTGGATATTTATTTGAACGGCTGTAACATTGAATTGACGGAATACGATTTCCGGCTTTTAATTTTTAATTGTTAATTTACGAAGTATGAGCGATATTATTCATTTGTTGCCGGATTCGGTAGCCAATCAGATTGCTGCCGGTGAAGTGATACAACGTCCGGCGTCTGTAGTCAAAGAGCTAGTGGAGAATGCAATTGATGCGGAGGCGCAAAATATACATGTGCTGGTGACTGATGCGGGAAAAACGAGTATTCAGGTTATTGATGATGGAAAGGGAATGTCCGAAACGGATGCCCGTCTTTCTTTCGAACGCCATGCTACATCCAAAATACGTGAGGCTTCCGATTTGTTTGCTTTGCGCACGATGGGATTTCGAGGAGAAGCTTTGGCTTCCATAGCCGCAGTGGCGCAGGTGGAGTTGAAGACACGTCCGGAATCAGAAGAGCTAGGGACAAAGCTGGTGATAGCGGGCTCTACAGTGGAGAGTCAGGAAGCTGTTTCCTGTTCTAAAGGAAGCAATTTCTCTATAAAGAATCTGTTCTTTAATGTGCCGGCCCGGCGTAAGTTTCTGAAAGCTAATTCCACCGAACTGAGCAATATCCTTGCTGAATTTGAACGGATCGCTCTCGTTCATCCGGAAGTTGCCTTCTCGCTTTACAGTAATGATTCCGAACTTTTCAATCTTCCCGTATCTCCGTTGCGCCAGCGTATCATGGCTATTTTCGGTAAAAAGCTTAATCAGCAACTGCTGAATATAGAGGTGAATACTACGATGGTGAAAATCTCCGGATACGTAGCTAAGCCGGAGACTGCCCGCAAGAAAGGTGCACATCAGTATTTCTTTGTCAATGGACGTTATATGCGCCATCCTTACTTTCACAAGGCGGTGATGGAAGCTTATGAGCAGTTGATTCCCGCTGGTGAACAGATCTCCTACTTCATTTATTTTGAAGTAGATCCGGCTAATATCGATGTGAATATCCATCCGACAAAAACAGAAATCAAGTTTGAGAATGAACAGGCTATCTGGCAGATTCTTTCGGCTTCTGTCAAAGAATCATTGGGTAAGTTCAGCGCTATTCCTTCTATTGATTTTGATACGGAAGACATGCCCGATATTCCGGCATTTGAGCAGAGCACCTCTTCCGAACCTCCTAAAGTTCATTATAATTCAGATTATAATCCGTTCAAGGTTTCGGCTGGAGGCAGTGGTGGCGGTTCATATAGTCGCTCCAAAGTGGAATGGGAAGATTTATACGGGGGATTGACAAAGGCTAGCAAAATGAATAATCCGATGCCCGAGCCTGAGACAGATTGGGAAAACCCTTTTAGTGGTGAACAACAATCGTTTGTCACGGAGAAAGAGGGAGAAACGCTGACATCCATAGCTTCGACCTTGTATGGCGATGAGCCTGTGGTGGAGAAAGGAAACCAACATTTGCAATTTAAAGGGCGCTTCATTCTGACTTCTGTGAAATCCGGTTTGATGCTTATTGATCAGCACCGGGCACATATCCGAGTACTTTTCGACCGTTATATGGAACAGATCCGGCAGAAACAAGGAGTATCTCAAGGCGTTCTCTTCCCGGAGATATTGCAGTTGCCGGCTTCGGAAGCAGCCGTGTTGCAAGGTATCATGGATGATTTGGCGGCGGTAGGTTTCGATTTGAGTAATTTAGGTGGCGGAAGTTATGCTATAAATGGCATTCCATCGGGTATCGAAGGATTGAATCCGGTTGAATTGGTGCGTAATATGCTGCATACGGCAATGGAAAAAGGAAACGATGTAAAGGAAGAAATCCAAAATATATTGGCTTTAACATTGGCGCGTACGGCGGCAATCGTTTACGGACAAGTATTGAGCAATGAAGAGATGGTAAGCCTTGTCGATAATCTTTTTGCCTGTCCTTCACCGAATTACACCCCGGATGGGAAAACAGTGTTGACAACGATCAAAGAGGAAGATATCGAACGTTTATTCAAATAAAACAAATTATTTTTTTCTATTCATAAAACCTTTTAGTTCGGTTCGTGTTATTTAATTAGTTAAACAAAGAAAAAGATTTAAATAACCACTTAACTATTAGGTATATGAAAAAGATTCTGATGTTGCTGGCTTTTGTCGGCGTTACGTCTGTCGCTTCTGCGCAGCAGACTATGACGGTAACTGAATACGAAGTGATTCAGGTACAGGATAAATATCAAGTAATAACCAATCCATTCTGGAGCAACTGGTTCTTCTCTGTAGGAGGTGGTGCTCAGGTGCTGTATGGCAACAATGACCATATCGGCAAATTCCGAGATCGTGTCGCTCCTACGTTTAATGTATCTGTCGGCAAATGGGTGACTCCGGGTTTTGGTGTACGTTTGCAATACAGCGGACTGCAAGCTAAGGGATTCACAATGAATGAAACGGCCGATTATGTAGTCGGTGGTCCGAGAGAAGATGGTTCTTACAAACAGAGATGGGATTATATGAACCTTCACGGTGATTTGATGATTAACTTAAATGCATTATTCGGTGGATATAATCCGGATCGTATTTATGAGATCATACCTTATATCGGTGCAGGTTGGGCTCACTCCTATACTCGTCCTCATACCAATTCGGCTACTTTCAATGCAGGTATCATCAACCGTTTCCGCTTGTCGAATGCTGTCGATTTGAATCTGGAATTGAGTGCAACAGGGCTGGAAGGTAAGTTTGACGGTGAACACGGAGGTAAACGTGACTATGACGGTATCTTAGGTGCTACTGTAGGTGTAACCTATTATTTCCCGACTCGTGGATTCCAACGTCCTGTACCACAGATTATCTCTGAAATCGAATTAAGTCAGATGCGTGATCAGATGAATGCGATGGCTGCCGCTAATCTGCAGTTGCAACAGCAGTTGGCTAACGCACAACAACCGGTGGAAATAGAAGACACTGAAGAAGTTGTGATTGCAGATACCAACATTGCCCCACGTACTGTATTCTTCAAGATTGGCTCTGATAAGTTGTCTCCGCAAGAAGAAATGAACTTGTCATACCTTGCTAATAAGATAAAAGAATCTCCGAATACTACGTACACAATCAATGGATATGCAGACTCTGCAACCGGTACTCCGGCTTTCAACCAGAAGTTGAGTCTGGAACGTGCACAAGTTGTTAAAGA
>OHMO01000910.1_pt1 | contig 12405 bp, 8 predicted proteins | sample 1569321 | NCBI WGS metagenome assembly OHMO01 (sample SAMEA3879504, study PRJEB24766) | human gut metagenome | biome: human-associated habitat; feature: feces | place: USA | collected 1985/1987
CTGTAACCGGTTGCATGGGCGATGGTTGTTTTCAAATCCTCAATGGACATGGAAAGCACCAAAGCACTTTCTACCTCGCTGCCAACCTTAATCGGCATAACAGTGGTAATATCCTCAAAGGTTCTGTCTTGGGCAATCCAGGTAATTTCACGACGCTGCGTTGCTACACCATGCAGCGCTTTTTTGATAGGAATATGCTCGTAGTTCAGGAACACGTCCTCCAAGCGCTCATGTCCTTCCAGACGCTTACGGCCGTTTTCGTTGCAGTATTTCACGCTGCCATCCTTGCCCAGCCAGTAAACAGTTACCGGCAGCTGCTCCATCATAATGCGGTTGATGCTCCATGCCTCCAGCATGTTCAGGTGCTGCTCGATGGAATATTTCATCGTCATCAGCAGGCTCAAAAGCAGGTCATAGGGCAAATCGTTCTGATCCAGAGAAAAGAAGGAAATAATATAGCGGATTTTGCCGTTTACACAGATAGGCGCACTGCAGGCATCGCCGGAATGGCTGTCCTTAATCCACATTTCCGGACCAAACATCAGGAAGGGCACGTTATGCTCGCGCGCAATGCTGATGCTAGAGGTACCAACATCCTCCTCCAGCACGCGCATACCCTGAATATCCTCAATAATGCGTTGGAAGAACGGCATAGCGTAGTTTTTGATTACATAGCCGTTTTCATCAATCAGCAGCATGCTCAGGTTGTGGATATTGAAATGCTGCTTGCTCTGCTCATAAAGACCGTCAACGTATTTGACGATAAATTCATGCGTCTTTTGGTGCGCGATAATTTCCTCGCGGCTCAGCTTGTTGATTTTGGGCATGGTTTCGTGCGGCAGATGGATAGCACGGCAACGCTGCCAGCTGTCTGCAACCCACGGATGCACGTTGGGGTCAACAATGCCCTCTTCCATAAACTTTCTGTAATAAGCAGCCAGCTTATCCTTGTTTCTTCTCTCACGAATCATGTTTTATACCCTCCCCCGCTGCCCGGCAGTCGGCTGCCGTCAGCAGAACTTTTATTTATAAACCTCGCCGTTCGTAATCAACACCCGGCGTGCTCCATAATAGCGTTGTTTCCAGTAATCGTCCTTCAGCGACGAAAGGATTACACCCTTGGACGAGGATGCGCTCCAAAATTGTCCGTCACCGGCATAAATGCCCACATGCGATGCGCCTGCGGCGTAGGTAGTAAAGAATACCAAATCACCGGGCCGCAGCTGCTTCTGCGTTACAAAAATCCCCTGTAACGCCTGCTCGTCTGCCAATCGCGGCAGCTTGGCCTTGCAGTCCTTAAACACATACTGCACGTAACCGGAGCAGTCAAAGCCCTTGGTCGTAGTTCCGCCGAACACATAGGGAACACCCTTGTATTTAGCAGCACGGCTGACGATTTCCTTGCCCTTAACCTTGGGGATGCCCTCCTTGGCAAAGGCCTCCCAAGTCAGCTTATGATAGGTTGCATCATTCAGCTCGCCATCCGCCTTCAGCTTGTGCTGCTTCTGGAAGCTTTTCAGCGCGCTGCTGGTAGCCTCCGTCATGCGTCCGCTGGGGCGCTCGTCACTGAAGCCCAGCACCTGCAGCTTTTGCTGTGCCACCTTCAGGCGCCAGTTGCTTTGCTGCACCTGCACCTTGGACTGCTTTTCCTTCGTTTTTTTAGACTTTTTCTTTGCGGTTTTCTTCGCCTTTTTCTCAGGCTTCGCCTGTTTGGGCGCCTTCACTTCGGCAGCAGGCTTGGCTGCGGTATCGGCTTTGACGGCAGCAGGCTCCGGCACCGCCCTAACAGGCTGCGCCTTGCTTACGGCCGGCGGCGTTGCCACCGGTGCCTTATGCGGTTTATTGCTGACAATAGGCGATGCAGCCTGTGCCTGCCATGGCAGGCTGCAGGCCAGCATGATTACGGTCAGCACAGAAGCCAGCTTCTTTTTCATCTTCATCAGCCCCGCTCAAATGCAAAATTAAAAATTAATTGTAGTTATATACGTCCCAGCTTTTCAGCTTGCTCAGCTGAGCAATACTGTAATCAATATCGCGCAGCAGACGCTGCTTGTCATGCGGTAGCGTTGCTGCCAGCTGAACGTAGTTAGATACATGGTTGCTGCGGAAGAGGCAGTGCCTGTCCGCAGGTAAATCTATATTTTCTATTATCAGCTTCAGCTCGCGCATCAGTCCTGCCGGTGAAAGCGGATTGAACTTGCCTGCCTCGTACTGCTCCAGCAGCTCGCTGCCGCGGTACAGCATCAGGCAAAGCGCGCTCAAATGCGTCGGCTTGATAATATTAATCGCCTTAGCAGTTGCCAGTGCGTGGCGTTCGCTGCCCTCTGCACCTGCCAGGCCCAGAATAATCATCATAGAAAGCTTCATGCCGCTGGCGGTAACTCTGCGTCCTGCTTCAATCGCCTGCTCGGCATCAACACCCTTGTTGACAGCCTTCAGCGTAGCGTCGTCGCCTGTTTCCATGCCGTAATACAAAAGCTTCAGGCCTGCTTCCTTCAGCTGGCGCAGCTCCTCCTCGCTCTTGCGCAGGATATCCTTAGGCGCAGCATAGCTGGCAACGCGCTGCAGATGCGGAAACTGCTCGCGCAGTACCTGCAGAATCTTCAGCAGCTTGACCGTCGGCAGCACCAAAGCATCGCCGTCCGCCAAAAAGACGCGACGCACCTTGTTCTTGCCGTAATGGGCCGCCAGCGCTATCTGACGGGAAATTTCTTCATCCTTTAAAATCTGAAAGGGAACACCTCTGTACATGTTGCAGTAGGTGCATTTATTATGTGCGCAGCCGCGCGTAACGCGCAAAATAAAGCTGCGTGCCTCACTTGGAGGTCTGAAGACTGGTGTGTCATAAGAATCAAAAAACATTTCTACTATTCTACCTCATTTTACTTTGATTGATTTGGCGCCAGTTTGAGATCTCAGAGATTTTGTAAAGTATAATACACTTTAATATTATTATACTAGATTTTTCGCCATTTGTAACGTCCAACTGAAAACTTTTTGTTACTTTTTTTACAGAGATTTTGTGAAACATTGTCAGAGTGTAAAATAACTGTGATTTCCCGCGCCTGCAGGCAACGGCAAGGACGCTTGGGCAGGCAAAAACGGACGTAACAGCATATACCCGCACACAAAAAAATACGCCTGCGGGCACAAGCAACAGCATCGCCGCAGGCGCACCAAGGAGGCTGGCACAAGTCAGCCTCCTATGCTTCATATTATTTTTTCGGTAAGCATAACGCTTTACAGCATCAGCTTATCATTTGCGTTTTCTGCGCAAGAAGAAGAAGGCAGCACCACCGATGATAATAACGCCGCCGATAATCGTCAGCCAGCCAAAGCCGTCATCGTCATCCTCATTTTCTTCCTCATCCTCGGCAGCGGGCAGCTCTGCCGTGCCCACAGCCACCGGCCATTGGCTCTTCATCTCGCCGTGGACTGCCGTAACGGTAACAACGCCGTCAGCCTTGCCGATCAGCTTGCCATCTTCGATAACGGCAATTTTTTCATCGCTCACGCTCCACTCCGGTGTCACGCCGTCAGCCTCGCCTACAACGTAGGCCTCCAGCTTCAGCGCCTCGTCTATTCCCAAGTGCGCCGGCAGATTCGGAGCCTCCAGCTTCGGCTCATAGGCAGTAATCTGCGTCATAAAAGCCTTTTCTCCCTTTTCCAGCAGCAGCTTGCCGGTAATCGTCGCAGTTCCCGGCTTCACAGCCAAAAGCTGCACATCGCCGTCCACCTTCACTATATCATTATTGGAGGAACGCAAATCAGTTACATTATAGCCTACGCAGCCCGGCAGCGAAGCAACTATGCGTGTACGCTCGCCCACCTTCAGGCTTGCCTCCTCCGGAGCCACCGTCACCAACGGACTAAGCACGGAGGCTGCGGTTGCAGGCAGGTCGGGCGCATCCTCGTCGCCCTCCAGCTCGCCGCTTTCGATTGCATGGCCTTCCAGCTCATCCTCCTCTACGAGCGGTGCTCTTTTAGCCGCCAGCATATTGATCGGGTCACCGTAAATAAGGCTTACCTCATCCTCTTTATCGTTGCGGTACACAGCGCTCAAATCGGCAGCTACCAAAAATTTGGCAATAACCTCGCCCTCATCATCCAGCGCCGTCAGCTGGTAGAACCAGCCGTCCACAGGCTCCTCCGCATAGAGCAGCTTATAATTATCAGCATCCTCCGGCAAGCCCGTCTGCTTTTCCGGCAGGCCGGCAAGCAGCGCGGCGGCCGCAGCCTCGGATACATCAAAGCTGTCCTCGTTAAATCTGTATTCACCCTGAACATCAAGCGGCAGCGGTCCGTCCTGATAGGCGGTAATGCTCTTGTCCTTCAGTACGAAGCGCAGCTCTACCGTATCATTATTTTGGTAATCTACCTCGGCAATACCGTCGCCATCTTCATTAATTTCAAAAACACCGGCAGTAACGAAATCCTCCGCACTGTCCTCTTCCTCGCTGCCACGCATAACTTTCAGCTCATAAAGGTATTTATCATCGCCCAAGGGCTTGATATTCAGCACGCCGTTATTATACTGGCTGCTTTCGGTCCACACATAGCAGCCGGCCGTATTCTTCCAGTCATTTTTGGAGGCGGCGCCTGCCAGCAGCGTCAGGCTGCACAGCAGCAGGGTAAGCATAACAGCTACGATAATACGCATCATTTTTTCTTTCATTATGCTCCCCTCCTCAAATGCTCAGACGGAACTTGGCAGTTTTGGGATTAACGCCATCCATCCAATACTTCACGGTATATACGCCTTTAGCACATTTTTTGCCGCTGTTGCCGCTCGCCCAGCCGTTCCAGCTGAAGGCAAAATCCTGATTGGCATTTCTTGCCTTATATTTCGTGCTGTAGACCAGCTTGTTGTTTTTATTGAAAATCTGGGCATAGCAGGTCTTGCCCGTGGAATTATTCTTTTTGAAATACAGGCGCTGGTAAACATCACCGTTGCCCTTGCGGATAATCTTAGACGCACGGAACTGCATTTTGCTCTGCGGCTTGTAGCTGATGTTGACTGTCTTTTTAACCGCACCGCCCTTGCCGAAGCTGCTGGTCGTTACCAAGCGATATCTGCCCGGCTTCAGGTTTTTCATATCATAGCTGTAGGGTACAAAGCGAAAATATTTATCACCGTCATAGTACCATTTTTTCAGCTCGCGCTGCTTCCAGCGCACAACAACCTTATTATCCTTGTTGAGCAGCACCGCCTTATCCTTCATAGGCCCCTTGCCCTCTACATAGCGCTGCACATTCAGTTTGGTGCCGTTTACCTTAATAGTTGTTTTGTACTGCGTCGCCGCCCACGCCAATGCCGTAAAAGCCACGAGCATCGCCAGACACGCCCCGAGCACTGCCTTCAGCCGTTTCATTTTTCCGCCTCCTAACCGCCGGATATAAAAAGACCCGGCATATACTTCTTCATTTAAAGTATATACCGGGTCAAGAATAACTATAAGTAACCTTTAGTTAAGAGTTGGGGAAAAAGCGCTCCAGCTGATGTCGTTTATTTTTAGCCGCCGCATCAATCTGCAGCTTGGCAAAAATTTTATTGAGATATTGCTTAATCGTCCCCTCCGACAGCGACAATCTTTGCGCAATCTCCCTGTTCATATGACGTGCCGCCGCCAGCTGCGCTATCTGCAGCTCCTGCTCCGTCAGCTCCTGCAGGCCTGCTTCGGCAAAGCGTGCGGACATAATCTGTCCCCGGCCCGCTTCCAGCTGCTGCCCCAGGTGCAGCGCCGCTGCCGCCGCTGCCGAGTATTCACACTGAGCCTCCTGCTCCAGATACGGACGCAGCAGTGCTATGTTCTGTGCCAACGGCAGCACAAGCTTATCCGCCTCAGCCATTGCCAGCGCCTGCTTCAGCGAAGCGCGGCAGCTCGTTACATCGCCTCTGCCGGCAAAGGCCGCCGCCCTTTGCACCTGCAAATACAGCAGGCACAAAAAATTACTGTAGGGACGGCATTCCTGCTCCCAGTCGGACCAGCGCACCAAAAGCTCCGTATACTGCCCTTGTGCCAGCAGGCACTGGGCACTGATATAGTTGCGGCAGGGGCGCGCAGGATAAAGCACCGAAGGCTGCTGTCCGTTTCCGTCCGTCAGCCAGCTTGGGATATATTCCAGCTTGCCCAGCAATGCATAGTAAAAGCCGGCGCACATATCGGCAGTATTCAGCAGCATGCTTTGCTTCCAGGGCTGCAGCTGCCACTGATGGCGGCTGTAGGCCTCCGCCTTACTGCTGTAAACGCCACTGAAAAGATTGCGCTGCATCTCCAGAAAATCACAGCAGATGGTAATACACTCCTGCCCATGCTTTTCCGCCTGATAATACGCCTTCTGCAAAGGCATATCCATTTCGTCGATGTGTCCCTGCAGCAAAAGTGCTTCCGCCTCCGTCAGCTCGGCGGCTCCGGCACCGTGCCAGCCGCTCAACAGATAGTACGGCGGCATGCACTCCTGCATATCCTCCACCGTCTGCCGCAGACTGCAGCCCGTGCGTAAATACAGCCCCAGAACACTGGGCGCGCCGAAGGTCCAGATGCCCTGCTTGCTGAGCGTCTGCGGAGCACCGCTCAGCAGCTTGTAGGCACGCCTGTGATGCTCGCTCATACCGGTGATGCTGTTAAAGGCCAAAAAGCTCAGAATAACCTCCAGCTCGCCGTAATAATTATCGCGCTCGCGCTGGCTGAGGGCAATGTTGCGCTCCAGCGCCGTCACGTACCATTCCTTGACCTGCAGCATTTCTGGCACCATGTTCAGCGAAAACATGCGGCGCATAATAATCAGCACCGCCTGCGGATACTGCCACAATATTTCCGGCGGACATTCGCGCAGCCAGTCGAAAAGATGCTGCCTGTGCTGCGGGCGCATCGACCAGTCGCGCAGCTGCTGCACTGCAGCCAGCAGACCGTCAAAATCACAGCCGCGGTACAGCCAGTCCAGCGCTTCCTCGTACTCCCTCTGCTGTGCGTACCATTGTCCCAAGCGACGGAAGTACCTTTGCTGCTCTGTCTCCGGCAGCAGGCCGAAGGCATGGCGCGTTGCCTGCTTCAGCATATGGTGACACCGCAGTCTGCCGTTGGCCAGCCTGATAATAAAGGCGTTGCATTCCAGCAGCCTGCTTACAGACTCTCTGCAGCTTGTGCCATAGGCAAAGGCCACCTGCTCCGGAGTAAATTCCTCCGGCTGCCCCATAAGCAGCAGCAAACGCTGCTGCTCCGACGGCAGCGGCCGCAGCAGTACATTGGCTATCATCTCATAAACGCTGCCTGTATCAAGGCAAAAGCGCTGATACCTGTCGTAGTTCAAAAAGTTAAGATAGGTAACGGAAAACCAGCCCTCGCAGGCCTCATGCAAAGCATCCAGCTGCTGCGTTGTAAGCTGCAGGCCGCATCTGCTGCTGTATTCCGTCAGCTCGTAACGCTGCAGCGCCAGGTCATGCTTATCAAGGCAAAAGACCTTACGTCCCAGCTCCAGCAGACGGCTGCCGTCAAAAATCTGCCCTCTGCTTACCAGCAGCAGGTGCAAATCAGCAAAGCCTGCCTTGCTCAGAGCAAAGAGAAAATCAGTCGCCTCGCTGCTCTCCAACAGATGCAAATCATCTATAAACCAATAGACAGGCTCCTGCGGCAGCAGCTGACGGAACAGCTCCAGTACCAGCGTTCTTGCGTTAGCATCGGCAGGCAAAGACTGCTGCAGTAGCGCAGCGCCCAGTTCCGTATTTTGCCAGCTGTGGCACACTCCCTGCCAGAAGGCATCGGCACCGGCGCCGTAAATACTCTGGCGCAGTACCTTTTTGCCGCAGCGCTCCTGCTCCTGCAAAAAGGACTGCACTGCCAGTGTTTTGCCGTAGCCCATGGGAGCAACAACCAGCGTTGTTCCCGCTGTCTGCAACTCTGCCAAAAGCTCTTTTATTCTCTTGGAATAATATAAATTATTGAGCCTTTTCATAGTGTTTTTACTTAATTACGTTCTGCGGTGCTCCTGCCAGCCATTTTTCGATGTTGGCAAAAACGATGTCAGCACGTGCAGCCAGCGCTTCGGCGCTGGCGAAGGCCACGTGCGGTGTCAGCACGGTGTTCTTCGCATGGCACAGAGGATGCTCCGGCGCAATCGGCGGCTCGCCCTCAAACACATCAATGCCTGCGCCCGCCAATCTTCCTTCGTTCAGCGCCTGTGCTAGCGCCTCGCTGTCCACAACAGGACCGCGCGCAGTATTCAGCAGTACGGCCGTCGGCTTCATCTTGGCAATAGCCTCGGCATTAATCAGTCCGCGGGTTGCGTCCGTCAGCGGCACATGCAGGCTGACAAAATCGCTGGCAGCCAAAAGCTCATCCAGACTTACATAGCGTACACCGTCAGCCTGCAGCTCTGCCTTCGGAGTACGGCTGTAGGCCAGCACCTTGCAGCCGAAGGCAGCGGCAATCTTCGCCACTCTGCTGCCAATCGCACCGGTGCCCACTACGCCGAAGGTCTTGCCAAAAAGCTCAAAGCCTACCAGGCCATCCTTCGTTCCTGCCTGACGGCAGCGTGCATCACAGGGAACGATGTTGCGGATAACGCTGATAGCCAAACCGAAGGTCAGCTCTGCTACCGCATTGGTGGAATAGCCTGCGGCATTGCACACTAAAATTCCGCGCTCACGGCAGGCAGCTAGCGCAATATGGTCTACGCCGGTAAAGGCCACGGACAGCATTTTCAAATTAGGGCAGGCGTTGATAATCTCCGCACTCAGCGGCTGGTTGGCCAGCATGATAATATCGGCCTGCTGCACACGCGCCAGCAGCTTCGTCTGGTCTGTTTCCTTTGCGGTATAATAAACGAAATCATGGCCTGCAGCCTGCAACGGCGCTGCCAATGCATTTATCTGTTCCATCTTTACGCCTAACGGCTCCATAACTACTATTTTCATCAAAGCACCTCCGAAAAAGTCTGTAAAATCTTTGCTTATCACTTACATATTACTACCGCAGGAATTGATTAGCAAGGAAGAATTTTTCAGGGCCGGTGTCTGCCTTCATGAGTATTTGCGTCCGCAAATACAAAAAAGCCGTTCTTCTTTCGAAGAACGGCATATTTTCGTTGGTGATCCACCCGAGACTCGAACTCGGGACACCCTGATTAAAAGTCAGGTGCTCTACCAACTGAGCTAGTGAATCATTTGTCGCCATAAATTAGCAACATTAATAGTATACAGACTAACACAAGGAAAGTCAAGTACTTTTTAAAATATTTTTGCTGTTTTTTCAGCAGCCTAAGCTTACAGCAGCTCTTTCAGAACGATGGTCTGCTCACGGTTAGGACCAACGGAGATAATACCCAGCTCAACACCGGATACCTCGCTGATTTTAGCCAGATATTTCTTAGCGTTTTCCGGCAGCTCGTCATAGTTGCGGATGCCGCTGATATCGGTCATCCAACCGTCGAACTCTTCGAAAATCGGCTCAACCTTAGCCAGAACGTTCAGGCTTGCAGGAATGCGTTTGAGAACCTCATCGCCAATCTTGTAGCCAACGCACATTTTAATCTTCGGCATTTGGTCGAGGATATCCAGACGGGTAATTGCCAGATAATCCAGGCTGTTCAGGCGTGCGCTGTAACGCAGCATGAAAGCATCCAGCCAGCCGCAGCGACGCGGACGACCGGTTACGGTGCCGTATTCATGGCCGGTTTCACGGATTTGGTTGCCGGGGCCGTCGGTATCCAGCAGCTCGGTGATGAAGGGGCCTTCGCCAACGCGGGTGGTATAAGCCTTAACTACGCCAACAACATGGTCGATGAAGCGGGGACCTACGCCACTGCCGGTGCAGGCATTACCTGCAGTCGGGTTGGAGCTGGTAACATACGGATAGGTACCATGGTCGATATCGAGGAAGGTAGCCTGTGCGCCTTCAAACAGAACGTTTTTGCCTGCGCTGAACAGCTCGTCCATAACAACGCCGGTATCGGCAACGTACGGACGCAGCTCTTCTGCATAAGCCAGATATTCCTTCAGTACGGTATCATAGTCAAACGGTTCTGCACCGTAAATTTTGGTGATAATAGCATTTTTTGCTTCCAGATTAACCTTCAGCTTATCAGCAAAGGTTTCGGGCTCCATCAGATCGCAGATACGGATGCCTACACGAGCAACCTTATCCATGTAGCAGGGGCCGATGCCACCTTTGGTGGTGCCGATTTTGTGATTGCCCAGTGCTTCCTCCTGCAGCTCATCAAGACGTTGATGATACGGCAGAACAACGTGTGCACGGTCAGAAATAACCAGATTGCTGCAATCAATTCCCTTTTCCTTCATGCCGGCGATTTCAGCCAGTACAACGCCGGGGTTGATTACAACGCCATTGCCCAGAACGTTAGTCTTATCATTAAACAGTACGCCGGAGGGCAGCAGACGCAGCTTATAATTAATGTTGTTAACTACAACGGTATGGCCTGCATTGGAGCCGCCGCTGTAACGAACTACAGCGTCAGCCTTTTGCGCCAAATAATCAACAATCTTACCTTTACCCTCATCGCCCCATTGGGCGCCTAAAACTACAACAGATGACATTAGCAGTCACTCCTTATCAAAATTATAAACCAAATCTAGCAAAAATCTCGTCAACGTGGCGCAGCATCGGTTTCGGATCGAAGCAATGCTCAACCTCTTCGTCGGTCAGATATTTTTTGATATCCGGGTCAGCTTCAACGTTGGTCTTGAAGTCAGCGCCTTGCAGCCAACGTGCCATAGCGTTGCGTTGTACCCATTTGTAAGCGTCCTCACGCAGTACACCTTTGGTAACCAGAGCAATCAGCAGGTTTTGGCTGAAAATCAGACCGCCGGTTTTGTTCATGTTGGCAATCATTGCATCAGGATATACCAGCAGCTTGTCGATGATGTTGGAGAATTTACGCAACATATGGTCCAGAGCAATAGTTGCGTCCGGCAGAATAACGCGTTCTACAGAAGAATGGGAGATATCGCGTTCATGCCACAGGGTTACATCCTCCAGAGCTGCTACTGCATAGCCGCGCAGCAGGCGAGCCATACCGGAAACCTTTTCGCAGGTGATAGGATTACGTTTATGCGGCATAGCGGAAGAACCCTTTTGGCCGGGTGCAAAATATTCTTCAGCTTCACGGATATCGGTACGTTGCAGGTTACGGATTTCGGTTGCCATCTTATCCAGAGAGGAACCGATGATTGCCAAAGTAGTCATGAAATGTGCATGACGGTCACGTTGGATAACCTGAGTTGCCAGGCGTACCGGAGTGAGCTCCAGCTTTTCGCAGACATATTTTTCAACAAACGGATCAATGTTGGAGTAAGTGCCTACAGCACCGGACAGCTTGCCGACTGCCATCATTTCACGCGCTTGTTTCAGACGTTCGATGTCACGCTCGATTTCAGCGGACCACAGCAGGAATTTCATACCGAAGGTCATCGGTTCTGCGTGGATGCCGTGAGTACGGCCGATCATAACGGTATATTTGAATTCAGCGGCACGACGGCGCAGAATTTCATGGAAGTTTACCAGATGACGCATAATCAGATCTGCGGATTGCACGGTCATGTAGCACAGTGCAGTATCCTTTACGTCGCTGGAGGTCAGGCCTTTGTGAATGTATTTGGACGCATCGCCTACATACTCAGCCACATTAGTCAGGAAAGCAATAACATCATGGTTGGTAACTGCTTCAATTTCCTTAATGCGGTCCAGACGGAAGTCAGCCTTCGTCTGAATATCCTTCAGCGCTTCGTCAGGCACAATGCCCAGTTTGTTCATAGCCTCGCAAGCCAGAATTTCTACCTTCAGCATGGTACGGAATTCATTTTCGAGTGTCCAGATATTACCCATTTCAGGATGAGTATAACGATCAATCATTTTTGTATGCCTCCCAAGACAATTTTATTCATGAAAAAACATCTGAAAGCCACAGATATTACCTTCAGATTCTTCACTACACTTTGTTGCATAAATATCATATCATTTTCCGCGTCTTATCGCAAGCTTTATGAACATTTTTTGTTGATTTTAGGTAAAATATTCGGTTTTTCTTTGCAGTTTCCTTGTAAGCTTTTTTACACTTATCAGAAAAAATCTTTTGCCAAGAGAATAAATTTCACGCTTTTAACCCCCATCAGGCAATGCTCCATGCAATACTCAAAAAGTCCCGAGATGTTAAAATCCCGGGACTTTTATTATGTCGCTGTATTCTATTCTCAGCTTTCGCGCTTCGTAAAGCCGACAAACTTGGTGAACTGCTTTTGGAAGAACAGATTAACGGTATCTACCGGACCATTACGATGCTTAGCAATAATTAGCTCGGTGTGCTTGTTTTCCGTTTCCGGATTGTAATAATCCTCGCGGTACAGGAACGCTACGATATCCGCATCCTGCTCCAGAGAACCGGATTCACGCA
>OHMO01000912.1_pt1 | contig 12360 bp, 9 predicted proteins | sample 1569321 | NCBI WGS metagenome assembly OHMO01 (sample SAMEA3879504, study PRJEB24766) | human gut metagenome | biome: human-associated habitat; feature: feces | place: USA | collected 1985/1987
TGATAACGACTACCTGATATTCAGGGTAATCTTGTGTAAGTAACGCAGGAAGGTGTTTCTTGAGGTTCTCAGAATCATTTTTAGCGTATATGATGATGGATACGGGGAGTTTATTACCTTCCTCTAAGGTATCATCCGTTCGTCTTGACGCACGTAAAAGGCGGGCATAAGCGATCAGATAATAAAGAGATAAGATAACGAACCCTATTAAGGTGATTCCCAATAGGAAAAGCTCTGTATTATTGAGTAGAAACATAATAATGTGCCAATGTGATTAATATGCCAATGTGCCAATATCATTAATGAGCCAATATGATTAATACGCCAATGTGCCAATAAGCTACTCAAGGTATTTACATTGGCACATTGATCAATTGGCTCATTATTTTATCGTATCGGAATAATAGGCTTTCGGTAAATGGCGGCAGTTGTATTGGGAGGCCATGACCTCGCCATAAGCGCCGGCGGAACGAAGGGCGATCAAGTCGCCACGATGAGCCTTATTCAACTCTACATCCTTACCGAATACATCCGATGACTCACAGATCGGGCCCACTACATCGTAAGTCTCTACTGCCTCATCGCTGCTGATGTTCTCGATACGGTGATAAGCGTCGTACATCGCCGGGCGGATCAATTCCGTGAAACCTGCATCAAGGATAGCGAATTTCTTCGTCTCTCCTTCCTTGACATATAATACCTTAGAGATTAATGTTCCGCATTGAGCGACGATCGAACGTCCCGGCTCAAAATGTACCTGTTGACCCGGACGTACTTGAAGCAGTTTATGAATGGCTGCGAAATAGTTATCGAAAGCCGGGATCGATAAATGATTCGGGTGATAGTAATCGATACCTAGTCCACCTCCGAAGTTTAGGTTCTCCACTGTAACCCCATGAGCTTCCAGTTCTTCCTGTATCTCGTTGAAACGAATTACCAAATTGCGGAAGCTAGACATATCCGTGATCTGTGAACCGATATGGCTATGGATACCGATCAACTTCACATTCTTCATCTCCTTTAATTTATCCAGTACACCTCCTAATTGGCTAAGGTTGATACCGAATTTATTCTCTTTCATACCCGTCGTGATCTTGGCATGCGTATGGGCATCCACTTCCGGGTTGATACGAAGGGCGATAGAGGCTACTTTATTTTTAGCGGCCGCCAGCTCATTGATGATTTCCAGCTCAACGGCAGATTCCACGTTAAAGCAGAAAATATCATTGTCCAGTCCTAGGTTGATCTCCCAATCCGCTTTGCCAACACCGGCAAAGACAATCTTATCGGCAGGAAAACCGGCATCTAAAGCTGCCTGTACCTCGCCGCCACTTACGCAGTCTGCGCCAAGGCCGTTTGCCGCTATGATGGAAAGGATACGGGGATTGGCATTCGCTTTCACGGCATAATGCACGTGGTAACCATATTTCCCGGATTCGGTTTTTACTACGTCTAATGTGTCTTGCAATAGCTTGACATCATAATAATAAAAAGGCGTAGAAAGCTGCTTGAACTTTTCTACAGGAAATGTTCCTTTGAGCATATTATACGAAATTATATAAAGATAAATAAGGGCAGTCTGTAAAAGGCCGCCCTCGTTTGTTTTTATTTGTTGTTAAATAAATGATCGCTTAGAGCTTGCAGCGCTCTCTGCTTGTCCAAGGCCTTGATCAGCAAGGAGACGTTGTAGTTGCTTCCTCCGTAGGAGATCATACGGACCGGGACATCCTTCATAGCTTGTACGATACAAGCCTCGAAGCCGATGTTATCCCATTCTAGGTCGCCAACCACGCAAACGATAACCATATCCTCGTCTACGGTCACGGTTCCGTACTTCTTCAAATCGTCAACGATCTCTTCCAGATGCTTGCGGTTATCGATCGTAACGGAGACACCCACTTCGGAGGTTGTAACCATATCGATCGGAGTCTGGTAGTTCTCGAAAGTCTCGAATACCTTACGCAAGAAACCTGTAGCTAGCAACATACGTCCGCTCTTGATCTTGATAGAGGTAATATTGTCTTTGGCGGCGACCGCTTTGATCTTACCTTTTTCGATAGCGTTTGAGATCAATGTACCCGGAGCGTCCGGCTGCATCGTATTTAACAAACGAACCGGGATGTTGTTCAATTTAGCCGGCAATATACAAGTCGGGTGAAGGATCTTGGCTCCGAAATAAGCTAATTCGGCAGCTTCCTCGAAATGCAATTGACGGACTGGAGACGTTCCCTGTACGATACGAGGGTCGTTATTGTGCATACCGTCTATATCAGTCCATATTTGAATTTCTTCAGCATTGATAGCTGCTCCGATGAGTGAAGCGGTGTAGTCGCTTCCACCCCGTTTGAGGTTATCTGTTTCGTTGTAGGCGTTTTTACAGATGAACCCTTGGGTGATAAATAGTGGAATTCCTTTGTATTTCTTTATTAGTTCCGACAAATGTTTTTCAATGTATTCCATATCCGGTTCACCATCGGGGCCTATACGCATAAAGTCGAAAGCGGAAAGGAGTACATTGCTTTTTTTTTGTTCTTTCAAATAAAAGCTCATTAATGCTGTACTGATGAGTTCGCCTTGTGCAACTATTTCTTTTTCATCGGCAACTGTAAATGAGTTGCGGGTGAAATTCCAAAGTAAGCGAAAGCGATCCAGAATATAATCTATGGCTTGTCGCTTTATACAATCATCTTTTAATAATTTGTTGGCAAAATCCACAAAATAGAATTCAAGCTTAGTGATTTCGTTGTGAGCCTCGTCTATTTCTCTGTTGAAGATGTACGAAACTATTTTCTCCAGATGGTCTGTGGTGCCTGCTGTGGCGGAGAGTACAACTATTTTAGGATGATCATCACTAATCAGATTTGCTACATTCTTCATTCTTTCTACAGAACCGACAGAGGTTCCACCAAATTTACAGACTTTCATTGTTTCTTGTTTTTTAATACGGTTATTCTTGTTTTTATTTTCATAACCACCTTTTCATTTCAGTTCGTTTTTATCAAAATGAAAAGGAGGGAGAGATGTTTCTTATTTTCGAACTATAATCGAAAAATGCTGTTATAAAGCGGATTATACAATTAGTAGACTCTTCTTTGCTGTGACATCTCAGCTATAAAAAATCAAATGGCATGCCAAAGGTTTGGGTGATAAGATGAAAAGACGTATATTTGCGAATCCTGTTTTTACCGCTCTTTTGAATCATGAGTAAAATTCTTATTATCGATGATGAAGCCCAGATTCGTAGCTTGTTAGCACGAATGATGGAGCTGGAAGGATATGAGGTGTGTCAGGCCGGTGATTGTAAATCGGCATTGAAACAATTGGAACTTCATTCTCCCGATGTGGCTTTGTGTGATGTATTTCTTCCGGATGGAAACGGCGTTGATTTAGTGTTGGCCATTAAAAAAACGGCTCCCAATGTGGAGGTTATTCTTCTCACAGCCCATGGCAATATTCCGGATGGGGTACAGGCTATTAAAAACGGTGCTTTTGATTATATCACAAAAGGGGATGACAATAATAAAATCATCCCTTTAATCAGCCGCGCTGTAGAGAAGGCACGGATGAATGTACGTTTGAGAAACTGGAAAAGAAGGTGGGACAGATGTATTCGTTTGATTCTATTTTGGGCGATTCTAAGGCGTTGAAAGCGGCTGTACAGTTGGCTCAAAAGGTATCTGTGACTGATGTCCCGGTGTTATTGACCGGTGAGACGGGGACCGGTAAGGAGGTGTTTGCACAAGCTATTCATTATAATAGTAAACGTGGAAAACAGAATTTTGTAGCTGTCAATTGTTCCTCATTTAGTAAGGAACTGCTGGAGAGTGAAATGTTCGGTCATAGAGCCGGTTCTTTTACCGGGGCATTGAAAGATAAGAAAGGGCTTTTTGAAGAAGCCAATAATGGTACTATTTTTCTGGATGAGATTGGAGAAATGGCTTTTGAATTGCAGGCGAAATTACTCCGTATTCTTGAAACCGGTGAATATATAAAGATAGGAGATACCAAACCGACTCGGGTGGATGTGCGTATTATTGCCGCTACTAATCGTAATCTGCCGGAAGAAATAGTAGCCGGACGTTTTAGGGAGGATTTATTCTATCGTCTTTCTGTTTTTGAGATACATCTTCCACCATTGCGTGAACGTAGTGGCGATATTAAAATCTTGGCGGAGGCATTTGTCCGTAAATTCTCAGAGAAACTTTCTTATTCGGTGACGAAAATGTCTCCGGAATTTCTTGTTGCGCTTAGCCAACAATGCTGGAAAGGAAATATTCGTGAATTACGGAATGTGATTGAACGTAGTTTGATAGTATGTGACGGAGAATGCTTGGATGTATGCGATCTGCCTCTTGAAATACAAAACAGTCATTATGAACGGTCGGATGAAGCGGCCGCTCCGGGAAGTTTCGAACTGGCAGCGATGGAACGGCGGCATATTGCCCGTGTATTGGAGTATACCAAGGGAAATAAAACCGAAACTGCCCGTTTATTGAAGATCGGGCTTACCACATTATACCGTAAAATTGAAGAATATAAACTTTGATGAATGATGCATTGATAGGGTGTGATACTGTTATACCTTTTTAATTAATCCGATATATATCCGTTAGGAAAAGTCGATATGGTACAAGTGTGCCGGGGCTTTTCAAAATAGTGTAATCCTTTTCAAAATGGAAGGGTTACACTATTTTTGTGTGTGCCTGTCGTTGAACCTAATTTATTGATATATAATTGATTATGATATAATCTTCTCTTTTGGCATATATTTGGCATATAGCAAGTCTGGTAAAAACAATTAATAACAATTTAAAAACAAGGTAAAAACATGGGAATAACATTATCATTCATTTTCTGCCTGTTTAGCGGCTTTGCTTGCTTCTGGCTATTTTGGAAATGCGTAGATTGGTTTGAGAATATTTAGAAAGAGGAGAATTAGAGTTATGTATACAATACTATTTGTAATAGGTATCGCAATCTTCGGTTATCTGATGTATGTGCTCATCAGACCCGAAAAGTTTTAAACTACTTTTTATCGTATTAAAGCAATGAATACAGAAATATTAGGTGTGGCTTTGCAAATTGTCCTGATGGTGGTATTGGCCTATCCATTGGGAAAATACATTGCCAGGGTTTATAAGGGAGAGAAGACGTGGTCGGACTTTATGGCTCCCGTGGAGAAATTAATTTATAAGGTATGCGGCATCGATCCGAAGGAGGAAATGAACTGGAAACAGTTTTTAAAGGCATTATTGATTTTGAATGCTTTCTGGTTTTTCTGGGGGATGGTTCTTTTGGTCAGTCAGGGATGGTTACCGTTGAATCCCGATGGAAACGGTCCGCAAACTCCTGATCAGGCATTCAATACTTGCATCAGCTTTATGGTGAACTGTAATTTGCAGCACTATAGTGGCGAAAGCGGATTGACGTACTTCACACAACTATTCGTTATCATGCTCTTCCAGTTTATTACGGCGGCAACCGGTATGGCGGCCATGGCGGGTATGATGAAAACGACCAAGACTATCGGTAATTTCTGGCAATTTCTTGTGGTGAGTTGTACCCGTATTTTACTGCCACTTTCTTTAATTGTAGGTTTCATTCTTATTCTACAAGGAACTCCGATGGGATTTGACGGAAAGATGAAAGTTACTACTTTGGAAGGTCAGGAACAGATGGTTTCACAAGGTCCTGCGGCTGCTATTATACCTATCAAGCAATTAGGAACGAATGGGGGTGGCTATTTTGGCGTCAACTCTTCACATCCCTTGGAAAATCCGACTTTCCTCACAAATGCAGTGGAGTGTTGGTCTATTCTGATTATCCCGATGGCAATGGTGTTTGCTTTTGGATTCTACGTAAAACGGAAAAAGTTAGCGTATAGCATATTTGGTGTAATGCTGGTTGCATATTTAATCGGAGTCTTTATTAATGTAAGTCAGGAAATGGGAGGAAATCCCCGTATCGATGAGATGGGAATTTCTCAGGCCGGCGGAGCGATGGAAGGCAAGGAGGTACGTATCGGTGCGGCTTCCGGTGCACTTTGGAGTGTAACGACTACGGTCACATCCAATGGTTCTGTCAACAGTATGCATGATTCTACCATGCCGCTCAGTGGTATGATCGAGATGTTGAATATGCAGATCAATACTTGGTTTGGTGGTGTCGGTGTAGGTTGGATGAATTATTACACTTTTATTATTATAGCAGTGTTTATCAGTGGATTAATGGTAGGGCGTACACCGGAATTTTTAGGAAAGAAAGTAGAGGCCCGCGAAATGAAAATAGCGACCATTGTGGCATTGCTTCATCCGTTTGTGATTTTGGTAGGCACGGCTTTATCCAGCTACCTGTACGCACATCATCCGGAGTTCGTGACGAGTGAAGGCGGCTGGTTGAACAACCCAAGTTTTCATGGATTGAGCGAACAGCTTTACGAGTATACTTCTTCTGCGGCCAACAATGGTTCCGGTTTCGAAGGGCTGGGAGATAATACTTATTTTTGGAATTACTCATGCGGTATAGTACTTATTCTGAGTCGTTTTATTCCGATTGTAGGTCAGGTGGCCATCGCCGGGTTGCTGGCTCAAAAGAAATTCATTCCGGAGAGTGCAGGTACTTTGAAAACGGATACGGCAACTTTTGGTGTTATGACTTTTGCTGTTATTTTCATTGTGGCTGCTTTGTCATTCTTCCCGGTACACGCATTGAGCACGATTGCCGAACATTTTAGCTTATAAAAAGTAAAAAGGAGAAAGAAAAGTATGAAAAATAATAAATCCGCTTCTTTATTTCAAAAGGAGCAAGTTATGGAAAGCTTGAAGCAGTCGTTCGTGAAATTGAACCCACGGATGATGATAAAGAATCCGATTATGTTTACCGTGGAGATAGTGACTGCCATTATGCTCGCTGTCACGATCCTTTCATTGGGAACAACGGAATACGGTACTTTCGGATACAATTTTGTCGTGTTTGTGATACTGTTCATTACCTTATTGTTTGCCAATTTTGCCGAGGCTATTGCCGAAGCAAGAGGAAAGGCGCAAGCCGATAGTTTGCGTAAGACCCGTGAAGAGACTCCCGCAAAGGTACTCGTAGGAGATAAAGTACAGACAGTAAGCAGTTCGAAATTGAAGAAAGGTGATATTTTCATTTGCGAGGCAGGGGATACGATTCCTGCCGATGGTGAAATAATCGATGGGTTGGCTTCTATCGATGAGAGTGCGATCACTGGAGAATCGGCACCGGTAATCAGAGAGGCCGGAGGTGATAAAAGTTCTGTAACCGGTGGTACGAAAGTGCTTTCTGATAACATTAAAGTGTTGGTTACACAACAACCCGGAGAGAGCTTTTTAGATAAAATGATTGCATTGGTAGAAGGTGCTACCCGTCAGAAAACGCCGAATGAAATTGCATTGACTATTTTATTGGCAGGTTTTACATTGGTTTTCGTAATTGTCTGTATAACCTTGATCCCTTTTGCCGATTATACGAATGTCGACCATCCGGGCACAACGATTTCCATTGCCGCAATTATTTCTTTGTTCGTTTGTTTGATTCCCACTACTATTGGCGGTTTATTGTCCGCTATCGGTATTGCCGGGATGGATCGTGCTTTGCGGGCAAATGTGATTACGAAGTCGGGTAAAGCTGTTGAGACGGCAGGGGATATCGATACCTTGCTGCTCGACAAAACCGGGACAATTACCATAGGTAACCGGAAAGCGACCAGATTTCACGCAGCTCCCGGTATCAATGAGCGTAGCTTTATTGAAGTTTGTTTATTGGCATCCTTATCCGATGAGACTCCGGAGGGAAAATCCATCGTAGAGTTGGGGCGCGAATCCGGACTCCGAATGAGAAATCTGAATACGACGGGTGCTCATATGATTAAATTTACAGCCGAGACCAAATGTTCGGGTGTTAATCTGGCCGATGGGACTCAGATCCGTAAGGGGGCTTTTGATGCGATTCGTCAGATGGTAGAGAAAGCCGGAAATAAATTTCCGAAAGAAGTGGAAGAGGTAATTGCATCTATTTCCGGTAATGGTGGTACGCCGTTAGTGGTTTGTGTAGACCAGAAAGTGAATGGTGTCATCGAATTGCAGGATATTATTAAACCGGGTATTCAGGAACGTTTTGAACGTCTGCGTAAAATGGGAGTGAAGACTGTAATGGTGACAGGTGACAACCCTTTGACTGCTAAATACATTGCAGAGAAAGCCGGAGTAGATGATTTTATAGCAGAAGCCAAACCGGAAGACAAGATGGAATATATTAAAAAAGAGCAGCAATCCGGTAAATTGGTAGCAATGATGGGAGACGGAACGAACGATGCTCCTGCTTTGGCACAAGCCAATGTGGGAGTGGCAATGAATAGCGGTACACAGGCAGCAAAAGAGGCTGGAAATATGGTTGACCTTGATAATGATCCTACTAAATTGATCGAAATCGTGGAAATCGGAAAACAGTTGTTGATGACTCGGGGTACGCTGACTACTTTCTCCATTGCCAATGACGTTGCCAAATACTTTGCAATTGTTCCTGCATTGTTTATGGTGGCCATCCCTGAATTGGCTGCATTGAATATTATGGGATTGCACAGTCCTGAAAGCGCCATTCTTTCGGCTGTCATATTTAATGCGATTATTATTCCGATTTTGATTCCGTTGGCTTTGAAAGGAGTACAATACAAACCGATAGGCGCCAGTGCGTTACTTCGCCGTAACCTGCTTATATATGGTTTGGGTGGCGTGATCGTACCTTTTGTGGGTATTAAATTAATAGATATGGTGGTTAGTATATTCTTCTAAATCGTGTAGTAATGAAAACTTTATTGAAATCATTAAAAATAACTCTTGCCTTCTGTATATTTTTTTCTGTGTTTTACATTTTTGTCTTGTGGCTGTTTGCACAATTTGCCGGCCCTAACAACGGTAATGCGGAAGTTGTAACATTAAATGGTGAAGTTGTCGGAGCTGCTAATGTAGGGCAGGCTTTTACAAAAGATATTTATTTTTGGAGCCGTCCTTCGTGTGCCGGCGATGGTTATGACGCTGCCAGTTCCGGTGGTAGCAACAAGGGGCCTACTAATCCTGAGTATTTGGCCGAAGTAGAGGCACGTATCGATTCTTTCCTGATTCATCATCCCTATTTGAAGCGTAGTGAGGTGCCTGCTGAGATGGTGACGGCCAGTGGTTCGGGTTTGGACCCCAATATTACTCCGGCTTGTGCCTACGTACAAGTAAAAAGAGTGGCCCAGGCACGTGGCTTAAGCGAAGAAGCGGTAAGGGCGATTGTAGATAAATCCGTGGAAAAACCTTTGTTGGGGCTTTTTGGGACAGAGAAAGTAAATGTATTAAAGTTGAATGTAGCTTTGGAAGAAGCAAAAAAATAGTTTAAGGTATGAAGATTTTTAGTAAAGAATTAGTTGTTAGTTTATTAACTGTTACAGTATCTGGTTTCATGGGGATAACAAATGCGAATGCACAGGAATTTACAGTTCAGGGAGATCTTGTCAGTTCTTATGTTTGGCGTGGTATGTATCAGACAGGAGCGAGTTTTCAACCGACCTTGGCATTCAGTGTCGGGGGATTTTCGCTGACAGCTTGGGGATCTACTGATTTTGACGGGTATGCATCCACCGAAGGGATGGCAAATAAAGAGATTGATCTGACAGCTGCTTATACATTTGGTGAAAGTGGTCTTACTCTCTCGGTTGCCGATCTTTGGTGGGCAGGTCAAGGACGTGGAAAGTATTTTAACTTTAAAAGTCATGAAACGGCTCACCATTTTGAGGCTGGGTTAGCTTACACGTTACCGGTCGAAAAGTTTCCTTTATCTATTGCATGGTATACCATGTTTGCTGGTATGGACAAGAAACTGAACGACAAAGGTGAGGAAAAGCAGAATTACTCCTCTTATGTCGAATTCAATTATCCGTTTTCTTTAAAATCAGTAGATTTGAATGTAACTTGTGGTATTGTTCCTTACAAGGCGGCTCGACAATATAATTGTAATGGTTTTGCTGTAACTAATGTAGCATTGAAAGGAACTACGGCCATCCGGCTTACGGATAAATTCTCATTACCTGTTTTTGCGCAGGCCATCTGGAATCCCCGCATGGAGGATGCCCATTTGGTATTTGGGATAACGTTGAGACCTTGATTGTGATTTCAACATTTTTTTTGAGAATCTCATGAATTAGTTGTAGGGCTCGTAGCAATAGTGATTATTGTTACGGGCTATGTCGTTCTTAAATAGATATAGGATGGAGAGAGAAGAAAGTGTACAACATTTTCTGGACCTGATAAAGAAGTCGCGCCGGGGGAAGTTCAAAATTTACATCGGAATGATTGCCGGGGTAGGTAAAACTTATCGAATGTTGCAAGAAGCGCGTGAACTGCTTGATAATGGTGTGGATGTGCGGATTGGTTATGTGGAGACACATGGGCGTGCCGGTACGGAGGCAATGTTGGAAGGTCTACCGGTGATTTCCCGGAGGAAAATCTTTTATAAGGGTAAAGAACTGGAAGAGATGGATTTGGAAACCATCATTCGTATCCACCCGGAGATTGTTGTTGTGGATGAACTCGCCCACACTAATGTGGAAGGGAGTTTAAATGAAAAACGTTGGCAGGATGTAATGACTCTGCTTGACGAAGGCATAAATGTGATTTCTGCTATTAACATTCAGCATATTGAAAGTGTAAATGAAGAAGTGCAGGATATTTGTGGCATTGAGGTGAAAGAACGGGTGCCCGATAGTGTGTTGCAAGAAGCGGATGAAGTGGTGAACATCGACCTTACTGCCGAAGAGCTGATAACCCGTTTGAAGGCCGGAAAAATCTATCGTCCGGAAAAAATAGAGATGGCCTTGAATAATTTCTTTAAAACCGAGAACATTCTTCAGCTTCGGGAGTTGGCATTAAAAGAGGTAGCATTGCGTGTTGAGAAGAAAGTGGAAAATGAGGTGGTAGCCAGCGTCGGGATACGGCATGAACGTTTTATGGCTTGCATCAGTAGCCATGAAAAAAGTCCGAGACGGATCATTCGTAAGGTGGCGCGGCTCGCTACCCGTTATAATACCTCTTTCATTGCACTTTATGTGCAGACTCCGCGTGAGAGTATGGATCGAATTGATTTAGCAAGCCAACGATATCTGTTGAATCATTTTAAATTGGTGGCGGAATTGGGAGGCGAGGTTGTGCAGGTACAATCGAAAGACATATTGAAAAGTATTGTCGATGTTTGCCGTGAAAAGCAGATTACCACAATTTGTATGGGGAGCCCGAATCTCCGTATACCGAAAGTCTTTTCTACCGTATTCGGTTATAAAAAGTTTTTGGCTGATTTAGCACAAGCGAACGTAGATTTGATTATACTTGCAGTGGAATAGATAATGTGCAGATGTACCCGATTTCTTTAATTGGCACATTGGCATATTTGACACATTACTAAATTATTTATTATGAATATAAAAACGAAATTACTTTTGGGTATTGGAATGTTGGCAGGCATGATTATCCTGCTGGTGACGCTTTCTGTTGTTAATTTGCAGATATTGACAGCTACCGAGCCCGATAGTCCGGCAGCTATGCCCGGGCTGGAACGCGCTTTGCTGTGGGTTTCTGTCACGGGAGGAATTTGCATCCTGACGGGACTTTTTTTGTTGTTTTGGCTTCCTCGCTCCATCAGTCGGCCTATAAAAGAACTTAAACAGGGAATTCTTGAGATAGCCAACCATAATTATGAGAAACGGCTCGAGATGAAAGGAAATGAAGAATTTCGTGAAGTAGCCGACAGTTTCAATCGCATGGCGGAACGTTTGACTGAATACCGGGCCAGCACTTTGGCCGATATTCTTGCAGCCAAAAAGTTCTTGGAAGCTATTGTAAATAGTATCAATGAACCGATCATCGGTTTGAATACCGAACGCGAGATTCTTTTCATCAATAATGAAGCATTGAATGTTCTTAACTTGAAAAGGGAAAATGTCATTCGTAAGTCGGCAGAGGAATTATCATTGAAGAATGACCTGCTCCGCCGTTTGATTCGTGAACTGGTAACTCCCGGAAATAAGGAAGAACCATTAAAGATATATGCCGACAATAAAGAAAGTTATTTCAAGGCTTCCTATATTCCTATTAATAATACCGGTGTTGGGCAAGGTGAACCTCATAGGTTGGGGGATGTCATTCTTTTGAAGAATATTACGGAATTCAAAGAATTGGATTCTGCTAAAACCACCTTTATTTCTACGATCTCCCATGAATTGAAAACTCCTATTTCCGCTATCATGATGAGTCTTCAGTTGTTGGAGGACAAACGTGTGGGAGTTTTGAATGAAGAACAGGGGCA
>OHMO01000914.1_pt1 | contig 12355 bp, 14 predicted proteins | sample 1569321 | NCBI WGS metagenome assembly OHMO01 (sample SAMEA3879504, study PRJEB24766) | human gut metagenome | biome: human-associated habitat; feature: feces | place: USA | collected 1985/1987
GATAAATAGGTTCTGCTGCTTTTGCTTCCTGCACTACTTCAATCTTTCGAGTAACTGAAAAAACCTTTATAGTTAGAATCGTAGAACGTGCAATCATTCGTGGATTATCTTCCAATGCAAGCGATATCCTATTTCCTTCGAGTGTTACGCTGCACCATCTTTCTGCATCGGAAGGAACGTGGAAAGAAATTGTCGAGTTATCCATGTTGGATATAATCTCTATTTCTCCTGCTGCTTCTTTGGCCGGCAAAGTAATGCTCTCTTCCGGTGTTATCAATACTGTTGGTGTAATGCCTGGATCACCGTTGACAGTTACCGAATAATAATCGTCGCATGCATTCATTGCTAATGCGAGGACAAGCAACATCGTGGCATATATAAATTTTATCTTTTTCATTATTTTGAATGTTGCTTAAACGGTGATTGATCTCATTATATAGATTCCGGGCATCCTCACAAGAAATCATGTATTTCTTGCCTGATATAAGTGTTATACAAATCAATTCCTTGAGATTGGTGGCATATATGAAAAATCTACCAAGCTCTTTATTTTTATACCATCCATAAAAGCCAAACATTCCACCGCTGCCGCATACTTTCAAGAACCGAGTACTTTCTGAATATATTTCAACTGAAGCAATTTCGTTTAATGGAATATTCTTAGAGGTAAAAAATCTTCTAATGAGCAACTGATTTTGGGTAACAATGATTGATACAGGGCAGTAATATAGTCCCATGACAATCATTTCAATCAGAGCAATGCCGCATACAATGCTAATGGCGATATTGTTACGCTCAGCAATATTATACAAAGGCATAAACGCTATCACAACAACTACAATCAAGATAATTGTAGTTGTCATTACACAAAATCTACTCCATTTACTTTTCTGATGATAATTCTCCATTTTATCAAATGTATTATGTCATTATATTTCCTTTTCTGCAATTACTTCATGTACAAACTCTCCTTCATACCATATTGTAACTGAGGAACCAATGAAACGAAGAAGCACAAAATTAGGGTCTGTCGGGCCTTGCGGATAATGGAGGTACATCCATTCTTCCCACAGCTCTTTTCGTTTTTCATCGTCGCAGATGATTTCCACATGGCCGGTCATTACCATAGATCTGCCTTTCTCGAAATAGCATAGTCCAGCTTTCGGATTTTTTCTGAACTGCGCAACTTTTACAGAATCCGCACCGGTTGACACCCATACTTCATTGATTCCGGCAGAGTGAATTTTGCACATCGGTACCGGACGGGGAAATCCTTCGCCGTCAGTAGATGCAAGAATAAGGTCTTCGCATCGTTCAAGCATTTGGGCTATTCGTTGTTCTAATGATTGCTCCATATTTCTTGTTTTAAGTTCAAATAGTATTTGTTACAGCATTATATTTTACCTGATGTCTAAACCTTAAATATATAAAGACCGTCACGATACAGGCTATGAAATCCGCTAATGGAATACTTAACCAGATTCCTTTAAGTCCCAGATTGAATAGTTCGGGTAATATGAATATCAGAGGAATCAGAAACCCTATTTGACGTATCAATGACAAGATTATACTCGTTTTAGGCTCTCCAATGGACTGAAAGAAATTAGTCAGCGTAGTCTGTACCGCCATGACAGGGAAAGTCCATGCGCATATACGAAGACCGACGATCGCCATTTCGTTTAATGATATGTCATCTGAGAATAATCGGATGATCAGTGTAGTAGCTATTTCGCTTATTAGAAAAATAGACAACATAAAAACTATGGCTATTGTCAAGCCCGTGTTAAGAGTTTTAATAACCCTATCCATCAGACCTGCTCCGAAGTTGAATCCCATTATAGGTTGCATTCCGATACACAAACCTATAATTACCATTGAGAACAACATATAGATACGGCTCACGATGCCATAAGCCCCAACTGCGAAATCGCCTCCATAGAATCCGATTCTATTTATAAGGGCAATAGTTATAGAAGCCGTGCATAGATTTAATATGAACGGGGGCATGCCCAATTTCATGATTTCAGTTGCCAGCCGTAATTTCAATTTGAAGTATTTACGTTGAAAGTGTACTTTGTCGGATTTAAGGCAAAAGAGCCTCACAACCCATACAAGCCCGATAACCTGTGATATTACGGTGGCTATTGAGGCTCCCTTTATGCCCAAGTTCAATACGAATATAAGTATCGGTGTCAGTATAAGATTTAATCCGATAGTAAGCAAAGTAGATTCCAATGATTTTTTTGGAAACCCGTTGCCACGAAGTAGATTGTTAAGGCTTAAAAACAAGAATGTTATAGGATTGGCTCGGAGCAATATTTCAATATATTCCTTTGCAAAAGGAAGTGTGGACTCACTTGCTCCAAAGAATCGAAGTACCGTATCGAGATTGAGGTATATGATCCACCCTGTTAACAGACTGATTATAAAACCTAAAATCACTACATTATGCAATACTTCGGTCGCCTTTTCATATTGCTTTCGCCCAAGACTGATAGAGGTCAATGTAGTCCCACCTATCCCCGCCAGCGTATTGAACGCTATTATACCGTTTATTATCGGGAAAGTGACCGCAAGCCCGGAGATTGCCAATGCTCCTACTCCATTGCCTATGAAAATGCTGTCTGTCAGGTTATATAAAGATACGACCGCCATATTGATTATGGCAGGTATGGAATATTGAAGCAACAATTTTCCAATTGGGGCTGCTTGTAGTTGGCGGTATTTCTCTTGTGACACGTTTTGCATTATCAGGATTGATTTTTAGATACAGGAGATGCCGTACTGAAAAAAATACGGCATACTCCAAGTATCAGATAAGATATGTATGTTTCAGAAGTCTTATTGCTGTTGGTTGACGTAGTATTGGAAAACTAACGTATAGCTTGATTCAGCAGGCACACCTCCGTTCAAACCGGGATGGAATTTGGGAAGCATACGCGCCATGCGCAGAGCCTCGGCATCAAGTGTCTTGCCTGAGCTTTTAACGATTCGGGCATCCTTTACAACTCCGTCTTTGGCGATGGTAATCTGCACGACGGCATCCATGTTAAGAACACCGTCTTTGTATGCGGTTGCAGGGAAGGAGATGTTTTTATTGATAAAGGCTCTAAGCTTGTCCTTGCCGCCGGGGAAGTTGGGGGCGGTCTCTGTCCTAATGAATGTCACGGCATCGTCCGCATCCGCTTTCTCCGTGATCACCACATCGGAATTTCTTTCTGTTACGCGAATGGAGGAATCGGTTTTTTCGCTAATTTTGTAGCGCAAATCCTCCACTGGCGTAGCGGCAGATACCTCGTTGATTACTGCTGACACCGCAGGGGTGGCCAGACCGATTAACGCGAGTGCCATCGCAGGCACCATGACAAAGGCACGCACACGGGCTTTGCCTGTCTGTTTGCTTGATAACATCATAGTTATACGTTTTTTAAGTGAACTGTGATTGAGACAGTTGGAAAGAGTTGCGAACCTTGCTCCAACTGTCTTTTTTATTAGAAACATCTGATACTCTTCTCGTTTTACGCCCGATGCAAGAACACGGCTGTCGGCTTCATACTCATGGAGGGTATGAAGTTCATTGCGCAGAAGCCATATAGCGGGACAATACCAAATAATAATAAACCCTGCCTGCATAAAAATCAAGTCAATCCAATGGCGACATTCTATATGCGCTTTTTCATGGCATACTATCATCTGCCCGAACTCGTACCAGTCACGTCTTGGCATCATGATATATCCGCACCATGCAAACGGGGCGACGCTGTTATGGCGATGAAGTATAATGCGGCAGTCATCCTGTTTTATATGCTCACCTTTGAGAATGAACAGTGCCAGCCGTACCAGTGAAACGAGGAAATAGAGAGTCATGGCAATAACCCCTATAAGGTAAAGTGTGACTATATAATCCCATATCGGAGTGATTTGCTCTGATACCGTATTGGCAATATAGGCAACATCGACCGGATTAAAAGCGATTTCAACATTATTTTCCACAATATCCGCTACCCAAAAAGGATTCAGAATAAACACCGGGAGAATAAAAGAGATACTTACGCAAGAAAGCAACAGAGTCCGATTGAACCGGAAACAGCCCAAGTTGGCAAGGGCGCATTTATAGACCGCCCACACTACTATCAGGAGGGTGCTTGCCAATAATGAATATGCCAAAAGTACGCCTGCCATTGGTATTACTTTCTTTTATCAAATATTTGTGAAATCAGTTCTTTTGCCTCTATATCGCTGCATCCATCGTTTTTAATCAGGAAATTAACAACATTCTGAATAGAATTGTCGAAATACCGTCTTATGACACTTTTCAAATTGTGTCCGCAGTAATCCTCCCGTCCGATTATTGGGAAATATATGAAGCCTGTGCTTTCAGCCTTGTGGTCGAGATAGCCTTTCTGTTCAAGAAATTTCACGAATGCGGCTACCGTAGTCCGGCTTGGACGCGGCTCATTGTGAAGGGCAACGACATCCCGAACCGAGAGTGCCCCGCTTTCCCAAAAGAAGTTCATCACTTCTTCTTCTCTTTCTGTTAATGGTCTCATATCTTTTATTTGTATTTAGTCTAATCAACTTAGACGATTTGATAGCGCAAAAGTAGTCTAATTATTTTAGACAATAAAATAATCGGGCAGAAAAAATTGATTATAGATACGGATAGTGGAGAGAACCGAGTAGTTCTCTCTACTGTAACCTACGTTTTCGGCTCTTTACTTGTCGCCATAAAGCCCGATGCGGTTGCCGACAGGATCGGCGATGATGGCGAAGTAACCCCAACCGTCAACCTGAATCTTGGTCTTGGGAGTTACGAGCGTCGCGCTGTTATCCAACGCAGCTTTCACGCTGGCATCCAAATCTTTTGTCTGGAGATATACCAACACGCCTCCGTTAGAGGGTGCGAAACCGGGAAACGAGGGAGCCGAGGAGATTGAGCATACACTCTTACCTTCTTTCATAAGACAGGCCATTTTCTCATCGCCGAACTGCGACACCTCCAGCTTTTCGCCAAAGAGAGCCTGATAGAACGCCACCGACTTGTCAAAGTCATTGGTGGGGATTTCAAAAAATGCAATCATACTTTTTATTATTTGATTAGTACGCTGCAAAGTTACAGCGATGTAATAGCCTGTGATAGTAAAAAGCGGACATCCGTGTTAAGTTAAAAGACCTAATGATGATTATCCTCAGCTTTATAATTATTCTGCAATTTGTTACTGAATGATTCCCTGAGAGCTATCCGCAATCCGTTCAAAAAAGATTCACGGATATATATTGAGGATGTCGGACAGTTGTCGGCGCATAATCGGCACTGGATACAATTTTTCTCGTCCATCGGCAAAATCGTATCTTTTTGTGCAAATATGTGCATCGGACAAACGTTGATACATTTTCCGCACTTTATACAGGTAGAGGTATTGAGAAACACCACCTTGTTACCGGCTACTATATATGAACTCTTGCGGCGTATCGGTATGCTTTCAGAATATCCTGCAATCGGATTTTTACAAACAAATGCCAAAGGATGCAATTTCCACCGAAGCTTTTCCGAGAACAGTCTTGCCTTGAACATATCCCGCTCATTCGGTCTGGCTTTATTGTAGCCGTCCATCAGAACCCACGGTCCGGTGCGGTCAAATCCTCGGCAGGAAAATTCGCCAACTATAATTCCACCTTTCCTCTCTATGATTTTTTTGAGGGGGCTATGATATGCCCCCAAAAAAGGTCTGCAACGGGTGGAAAATATGAACACATTTTTACCTTTAAGATTCTGACTTGTAACAAATCGTTGAAGTCGTATATCGTGAGCGGCAAAGTTTATAGCGGAGCCAAAGCCGATAAGGTCATAATCCGACAGGTCGATTGACGGATTGCTGTCGATACATACCAATTCGGCAGCAAGGGCATCTGCCATGCTTTGTGCAATTTTTAGCGTGTTGCCTCTGTATGAGGAACGATAGAATATTATTGCTTTCATTTTGCGACTGATATTTTTGTTTCTGGTGTTCCGGGCCCCCCGTTTACGCCCTTATACCCCACAAACATCAAGGTGTTCGTGTCAAAGTAATAGTCACAGCTCCAGAAAGCCGACATAAAGCCGGTAAAACTGACTTCTATTCTTACTGCATTCTTTCCGTCTAATTTCTCATTTCCTTTCTTTGCTGCCGACATGGTATAGAGCTTCATGTTGTCGGGGCGAAAACACTCATATTCCACAGACCTGCCATTTTTCAGAGTTAATCCCGCATTATAGGCTATGTTTTGATACCACGGCTTGCCTTTACTTTTCACCGTCTTTGAAATCTGTTTCCCATTGAACTTGCCGGATATGGAGTACATACCATTATTTAACCTGATTGATAGATTGGTGTTTGAAGAAGTATTTACTATCTTCCAACTCTCGGTTTTATAATCGGTTCCTAATATATACTCATGCTTCTCACCACCTTGTACCGTATATAGGTATATCTTTCCATCCTTGTGTTCCTCCGTCCATTTGATAGCGGTTTTTGTCTTGCCGCAGGTGGAAATATAGTTTCTTTCCTGCGCCATTGCAAAAGCTGTAAGAAACAGCGTAAGTGCTATTGTAATGATATGTTTCATAGACAGTTGTTGTCAAAGATAAAATCCACATATTTGGAAATCATAGCTTCCATTCTTTCCCATGCTTCCGGGTTACTGAAATCTATACCGTTGATTTTGTGATATTGCCTTGTGAAAAGAACGATGTAGTTGATTGCGGATATGATTATTGCAATCGACATATTGTTATCACTGTCTCTATCCAAAAACTTATTCAGTTCCTCCTGCAGTTTATAGCCGATACGTTCCCGTTCTTCAATGATTCCCTTGAAAGACGAATGACCTGACAGTTCCCATACCAGAAGTTCTTGCATGAGTACATTATCTTTTAGATAGTTAAGTTGACACATAAACACATCCTTAACAATCTGCTTTATGTTACCGTCTTTAGCTCGTTTAATGGTGTCAATAAACTCCGAATAGGCAAACGAATAATAGTCATGACGCTTTGCCCATTCCACGAGCAAACCATCCAATCCACCGAAATAGCGATAAATCAAAACCTTATCGCATCCGGCTTGATTAGCTATGCGATTAACTCCGATTTTGGTAAAACCATCGTTCTCTACGATATGGCTCACGGCTTCAAGAAGCCTTTTTTCTGTTTCTTTCAATTCCATCTTATATAACGTCACTAAGTGGTGACAAAATTATAAAAATAATCGGTGACAACCAAATACAAGGCTGTATAAACGCTATTTTTTAGAATGTAAAATAGTCAGAAACAGGAGAGTATCGAGCAATATACTCTTTCGGTGTGTAGCCGGAGAATAGCTTGAATTCTTTAATCATGTGGGATTGGTCGGTGTACCCACATTCGTATGACAGCTGCGCAAAACCTATTCCCTGATTATGCTGCATGACAGATAAGGTGCGTTGCAACCTGACTATACGCATGAAATCTTTGGGTGTCGTTCCTATGTTTTCCGAGAAAATCCGGGAGAATTGCTTTTCGCTCAGGCACGCAATATTCGAAAGTGCCCTGATATTTGTTTGAGTGGAATTGTTGATATGACGTACCACTTCCGCCAGTCGTGGCAGATGATAAGGTGTCCCGTACATCAGGCACTTGTAGAAGTAATTCTCTATCAGTTCAATGCAGATGTCGTGATTTTCACTGTCTTCAACTCTGTGTGCCAAATCACGCAAGGCTGGATTTCCAATGTCCGCAACCGCCACATTCCTGTCACGCAGTAAAGTGACTGGCATATGAAAGAATATTTTTGCCGCATGAGGTTGGAATACCACCACTATCATTTCGATGTCACCGGTTGAAGTCACATCTGAATAACCGCTTTCCTGACCGCAAATAAAACTATGCGGTTGCAATTCATTCCGGTTCGTGACTTTGAGCCTTTCGCCTCGATGGAACACAAGTGATATACAGCCTGTCGGCAAAGTGCGTTGCGACACTATGCCTGAGGTACTATCCTGCAATATCCAGTAATACCGTATAAACGGTTTCAGGGCAGGCGTTGGCTGTATGATTCTGAATGTCTGCATCCCGCAAAATTACAACATGATTATTTTCGATGATAGTAAAAAACGGACATTGGTGTTATATGCCTCACTCAACCGTAAATTCCTCTGAATGATAGCTGTTGTAAAAACGACCGGATACATTTGTTCCGAATCTCTCATAATTTATGTGTTATATGGTGATGTGAGCAAACTCGCGGTTTATCCAGATGGTAGCCTCATTTCCGATAAAGCGAATAAGCACATAGTTCGAATCTGCCGGGCCGGCGGGGAAATAATTTATAAAATACTCCTGCCACATTCGTTTGCGGGTTTCATCATCCGTAATGATTTCGACTGTGCCGCGCAATGCAACACTGTCGCCATAAAACGAGTAGGAAAGCCCGGCTTTGGGATTAAGCCTGAAATCGGCAACCTTTTCGGAGTCTGCTGCGGTCACTACCCAAACTTCATTGCATCCTAACGAGTGAATTTTATCCAACGGCACAGGGCGAGGAAAACCCTCCGCATTGACCGATGCCAGCGTAACCTCTTTGCATTGGGAAAGAAGATGGATCGCTTTTTCAATCAAACTTCTTTCATCTTTCTCTTTCCAACGTTTGAGTGTTGGGAAGATTTGTTGCATTTGAGCCTTTGCCTGTTGGGGCGTCAGATTCCAACCCGTTTCCTTGTTAATCTGGTCGGTAAACTGAGTGCAGAACTCTATCATCTGGCTCATGTTGAAATCTTGGAGGAAAACACCTTCTTTGTAGCAGTAGCCACAATAGTCCTTACTTTTACTGCCGTCTGAATTTGTGCCGATGTTACCCTCTACAAGGGGCATACCGCAGCTTTGACAAAATCTTTGTTCCATATGTTCTATCATCGTTTTCAAATAATCAATTCACTATCCCGTCATCTTTTTTTAAATTTCTCTTTTGCGTATTCGTAGGATTCAAGGATGTAAGGTTTTAATAATTCAAATGTCGCTTCAGATGGGGTTAAAGCGCAAATCCAGCCCATCCACGCATAAACCGGATGCGGCATAATGACATCCTTTGCGGTAAATTCATACGGCATATCAACAATGCCGCCTTTACATGGGCGTTTGGGCAGTTCTCCGAATAAAGTGCGGAAAGTCTGTTTTCTGACTCCTATATTTATTCGCCACACATCCTTGCGGTCAAGGTGGGAAGCTCGATCATTGTCGCCATCCTTTTCTTTTATCGTCAAGATATAAACCCCACGTTTCAACACTCCATCCGGATTATAGAAAATCCCACGCTCGCCCCAACTGTTTACTTCGACCGTCCCTTCAAGGTTGTCAAGGCAATATTTCAAAATATCATCAGGTGCAATAACCATCTTTAATCAAAACATTTAATTAACCTGTACATCGTTTCTATATCCTTCGATGCCATCTCGAATTTTGACTTTTCAATCAGAATGTTCTGGCCGGTCATAATGTAAGAGGGCATAATGCGTATTCCATTATAGAAAATCTCAGTATTACGTAACTTGTAAGTAGATATACTTGGAACGGCATTTTTTTTTGGTCGCCTTCTTGCATATCATATTAAAGGCTTTCTTTGCCACATCCCCCATAAGCATGATAACCTTGACGTTTGGAAACAAAGCAAGCTCTTTTTCCAGATAGGGCAGGCTATCCTCTATGCTCTCCTTTGAAACTGCATATTCGGTTTTAGGAGTCTTGACAGCATTAGTAATGTAAATTCCATTATTCAGAATGTCTTGTACTGAACCTATCTCTATTCCTGCTTTTCTGAACATCGGAATTGTCGTTGACATATACGCGGAATCCGGTTTCCCATAGAAATCATCTTCCGGACATGACGGGACAACCTCATTTATCATGATTGCCTGTATCGTTTCCGGCTCAATATTTACGTCATTAAGCCGTAGATTTTGGGTATCCCCACAGAGTTGTTGTAGTTCCGACTTTATATTCATGATTTACTTTTAATTCAAATGTTAACTATTAAATAATCCTGCTCTCGCTCTGTTATAGTCTCAAATCCAAATTTGCAGCATATAATTATCTTGTTGACCTACGGTTCAACGTTTTCAATCGGTTTAAAGATTCCTTCAAAAAACATTGCAGATTCCTCCGACAAACGCCGGGTTGCAGCTATACTTTGAGCCAACACAACTCCTTTTGAATTGATTCGTAATGGCTTCTCTTTACTCTTCGGATAACCGAATCTAAGAAGTGGCACAACCTCATCAGGAATGAGGCGCGGTTGGATAACACTGCCATTTTCTCCCCATACTGCCCATTCGGCACAGCAATTAAACGGTTCCTGATGCTTGCAATGGGGTTTGTCGCCGGGAATAATCATCGTGAGATTCTCAGGCACACTCTGGAGACTTTTATAAGAAACGTCTTTTGCACAAAAGAATGTGTCAGAGACCTTAACGACAACACCTCCGGGAATAAGAGACCTGTAAGGATTTCCGAGTTCTCTTATGCAATAGTCGAAGGCTCTTTCCTTATGAGTCACTTCTAATCTTGCCATTATGTAGAGATGCCTATCAAGCAATGAGACCGGAAATACGACATCTCCCTCTTTTATTGATGCTATTGACGGCATCCTTGAATGGATGCTGCCAAACACTACTTTTATAGGCCCTTTGTCATCAGATTTTCTTAGTTCGTCCAACCGGTCCTGAGGCCAGTAAACAGTATAATATGCCATAATACGATGTTACTTGTTTCTATTCAAAAAAGCTGCTGCCAGTTCGGGACTGTTCAGCGTCATGGCTGATGCGTCTTCGAGATTTTCAGCGTCTTCATCATCCGAGATTGAAATGAAGAATGTGATTTCTTCGGTGCCTTCTCCGAATATTCCCGAGCCTTTGACCTGCGCCATCGCTGATATCATTGCGCTGAAGAAAAAGGCTTCGCCCGGCAAAGTGGCGTGGTTTTCCCACAGCGATTTGCTGAGTTTCACCAGTTCGCTGCCATGTCCGTCAGAATATCCCCATTCATCCGGATGCCATTTGCTCTCGTCATCGGGTTCTTCGTCTTCGCTTTGAAGGTACTCCAACGTGTTCACAGCGAGAAAAAGAGAGCAGCAATACCTGTCGGTGACCAAGGCGGCAGTGTATATGTGCTCATCATCTATGCGGCCAAGAATTTCGCGCAGGTCAGTTGTAACCGCATCTCTGATTTTTTCAGTCACTTCCTGCCAGAACGGGGCTACGGGAGTGGCTGGTTCTTCTTTTTTCCGCTCGCGGGCTTCAAAGTCGGGCGAGTTGATATAGCCGATATACTCTTTGGCTTCTTCCGAACCGAGTTTTACAGCATCCTCAAAATACTGGTATCCCAACTCAATATCCGCCTCGGTGCCATGTCCGAAGGCATACGCCACGCCGAGTGCGGTGAGCACCTTGACGGTTATTGACTCCCATAGATTGTCGATGTTTTCCCCTGCTTCATGAAGATACTCGAATGCCACATCGTCGTCTTGAACTGTTCCCAGCCCCTCCTGATAGCATAAACCGAGGTAGGCGGCGGTCTGCGTCCGGGTGGTCTTGCTGCATTTCGGGTTTTGGTATGCCTTTTCAAACCATTCCACAGCCTTGGCGTAGTCCTGCTCCACATCACCGAAGCCTTCAAACAGATAATATCCTACCTCAAATTGTCCTGCGGGATGTCCGCATTTGGCAGCCATTTCATAGAGTTGATATGCAAGGTCGATATTCTCATCCACTTCTTCACCGGCTTCGTAGATATGCCCTGCATTGTATGCGGCTTGTGGGTCGCCCCTACGGGCAGCCTCCACATATCGCAACAGCCCACCGTATGAGTCGCCCTTCTCAGTGCGAAGATAATAACCGTAGTTGTTGCAGATTACGGGTGAAATATCCGCCAGCTTCAAGTAATATTTCTCAAAGACATCCTGCGCAATGTCGCAAAGACCTGATTCTCGGATATTGCAGTAATTGCCCCACCCGGCACAAAGCCCGCCGTCGAAGCTACGTTCGTACCACTCCTTGGCTATCGGATAGGCCCATGCGTTATATCCGTTTTCATCTTTGAATTGCTTGGCATAGTCAGGCTCGACGCGCAGATAGTCGCCCCAATAATACACATTGCCGACCATGTAGCAACAGAAGGCGTCGCCACGTTCTGCCTGGCCGAGAATCTCCTCAAACGCCTCCTTAAACGAGGCAAACGGCATATGCCGTTCCACCGAGGGCGTGAGGTTTGAGCTTCGCGCAGCACAAAGAACACCTGTGGCACTGCCCATCATCGCGCTCTTTTGCATCAACTTCGATGCGTTGGCAT
>OHMO01000925.1_pt1 | contig 12261 bp, 9 predicted proteins | sample 1569321 | NCBI WGS metagenome assembly OHMO01 (sample SAMEA3879504, study PRJEB24766) | human gut metagenome | biome: human-associated habitat; feature: feces | place: USA | collected 1985/1987
ATATTGGAAACCATTGCTGGACATGATGTACGAAATGGTGGGCGACCCGGTGAAAGATAAGGAAATGATGGAAAAATATTCTCCGGTGTTCCACGTAGATCAGATTAAAGCCCCGCTCTTCGTGGCACAAGGAGCCAATGACCCACGCGTGAACAAAGCCGAGTCCGACCAGATGGTGGAAGCGCTGAAGAAACGTGGCATCGAAGTAGAATATATGGTAAAAGACAACGAAGGACATGGCTTCCACAACGAAGAGAATAAATTTGATTTCTATCGCGCCATGGATAAATTTCTGAGTATTCATTTAAAGAAATAATAATCATAAAAACAAATTAAGATGGGACGCACGATTAAATTAATACTTTACTATTTTGCTTATCAGTTTGCTGTAGCCATTCCGGGAATGTTCGGATACACAATATGGAAATGCTTTGAAACGCAAAGTTTCGACCTGCATAATGCCCCTACTTCTTTGGCCATTATCCTTTCACTGTTGGGAACCCTGCTCATGGCATGGCATCTGATACATTATAAATATGTAAAACTGGACAAACAGACTCTTGCGTCCCTGCCTCTTAAACCTACCTGTCTCTACATCCTTATGGGAGCAGCCGCCATTATATGGATGAACTGGCTGAGCGAGATGGTCCATCTCCCCAATATAGCCGAAAACGTCTTTGCACAAATGAAAAACAATGTATTCGGTATTTTGAGCGTATGTATCATCGCTCCTATATTTGAAGAAATCTTTTTCCGTGGTGCCATCGAAGGATACTTGCTGCGCAAATGGGAGAATCCCCGTTGGGCCATCCTTGTGTCAGCCCTTATCTTCGGATTGATACACATGAATCCGGCACAGATACTTTTCGCCTTTCTGTTCGGTATTATCTTAGGAGAACTTTATTACCGTACCGGCAGCCTGCTTCCAAGCATCATTCTTCACTTTATCAATAATACTCTGTCATTGATACTGATGAATGTTTTTGAAGAGAAAGATACCCTGACCGATATTTTAGGAAACACCACTGCCGTTCATGTATGGGGAATGACAGGAATCGCCATCTTCTGCCTCACATTCCTGTTATTCAAAAAAGAGGTGAAACCCGTGCAGTGGGCGGTAGAAGCGACCGAACCTGTTCCTGCGGAAGAAACCAACCCACAAAATTGATTAATCCAATAATAAAATATAACGATGAAAAAGAAACTGAATCTGCTTTGTGCCATGATATTTGCCGTCTTATTACTCTCCTTGTCCGAGAATATCTATTCCATGGTATGGGGAGCCATCGAAGGTGGGAAAGCCGGTATGGAAAATAAGGCAGGAGAAATAAATAACCTCCATCCGCTGATGTTGCTCCCGGACAATCTGAGTAGCACTTCTGACTCTATATACAATGAGATGACCGGAAAGAATGTACCGATATGGCAGATACAATCCATGGTGACTGTCGACACCGATGCACCCGGCTGGTTGGCCCTTATCAACACCCTTCTTAGTTTCATCCTCATCATTTTCGGCATCAAAGCTGTCCTGCAATTCATCAAGTTCATTCGCAATATCAACCGCTCGGACATCTTCTGCTGGGCAAATGTAAAACTGTTGCGCAAGTTAGGCACCTCTTTGCTGATTACTTTCGCCACCACTTTGACCAGCACTTATATGCACACTTGGCAACTTTCGCAAGTATTGAAGATACCCGGTTATTCTTATAACTGGCTCAACCCCTTTTCACACTCCAGTCTTTTGCTTGGCGTACTGGCATTCGTCATTGCCGAAGTATTTGCCATCGGACTGAAAATGAAAGAAGAACAAGACCTCACCATTTAAATATAGAACAACTATGAAAGAGAAGAGCAAAGAGCATTCTTTAAAAGAAATGAAACTGATTATGACTTGCCTCACCATCATCTGTTTCTGTTGCACATTCATCACTATCTTTCAAAACGCAATATTGTGTTTCGAATTGGGAACCAATCGGGCTGCCATAGATGCCGGAAAAGCAGCGGCATCCGAACAATTTATCTGGCAAGCATTTCCACAAGGTATCACTTTATTATCCATGGCTGTATGCAGTGTTTTTATCTATCTGATGCTCCGCAATGTAAAGCGCAATCTGATATTTGTAAGAGCCAACGCCAATCTGATATATTATATCGGTCTTATTATCGAGTTTAACGGAATTCTGCAAGCTATCCTGAATGAGTTCGCTCCTGTAACAAACCCAAGACAAACCTATATGATATATATCCTTATTGGAGTATTCATCATCTTTATCGGATATCTGTTCCAGATAGGCATCCGCATGAAAGAGGAACAAGAATTAACCATTTAAGGAACAACCGCCATGAAAGAAAAAGATAAAAAAACTATTTCGATAGTTTGCCTGATAGCCGGTTTCATAATAACACTGTTTGTTGTCCAACTCATCTATACACTTACGTTACGCCAATGGCTGGATCACAAAACAGCAAAAGCCTTTCTTAATATCGGATGGATATACTTCTGTATGTATGTCTATTACAGACTGAGCAAACGCTATACTTCGTGGTGGAACTCGCTAAAAAGAAAAAACAACGAATAATTAAAACCTGAACTATGCCGATAATAGTAAACTTAGACGTAATGATGGCGAAACGAAAGATTTCGCTGGGAGAACTAGCCGAGAAGATTGATCTCACCCCGGCCAATCTCTCTATCCTGAAAACCGGAAAAGCAAAAGCTATCCGCTTCTCCACACTGGAAGCTATCTGCAAAGAATTAGACTGCCAGCCCGGAGACATTCTGGAGTATCGTGAAGAGAATGAATAACCTGACAGGCAACACAGACACTCTAACATAAATTCTCTCATACCTGCCCCCCTCATAACTCTTACAGTGGGAAGGAATAAAGGATTGCTCAATGCAATCCTTTATTATTCTCTCCGGCACCTTTTAGTCAATTTTCTATAAATTGTACTGTCCGATCAAACAAATATTTCATATATGCCATATAATCCCATGATTATCCGTATCTTTGTAACGAATTAGATATTTGAAATAAATGAAGACATTTGAAGAGTTAGGCGTTTCCCCCGAAATCAGGAAAGCAATAGAAGAAATGGGTTATGAAAACCCGATGCCTGTACAAGAAGAAGTTATACCGTATTTACTCGGTGAAGGAAACGATGTAGTGGCCCTGGCACAAACAGGGACTGGAAAAACAGCCGCATTTGGTCTGCCGCTAATCCAGAAAATTAATGTAAAAAACCGCGTACCGCAAGCGTTAATTCTTTGCCCCACACGCGAACTGTGCTTGCAAATCGCAGGTGATCTGAATGATTACTCCAAGTATATTGACGGACTGAAAGTCCTTCCCGTATACGGCGGTTCATCCATCGAAAGCCAAATACGCATGCTCAAAAGCGGAGTGCACATTATTGTCGCAACTCCCGGACGACTTATTGACCTGATGGAACGAAAAGTAGCCAAACTAGATACCATCGGTAATGTAGTAATGGACGAAGCAGACGAAATGCTGAACATGGGATTTACCGACAGCATCAACTCTATTCTTGAAAAAGTACCCGAAGACCGAAATACACTGATGTTCTCGGCTACCATGAGTCCCGAAATCTCACGCATCTCCAAACAATACTTACGTAATGCAAAAGAGATTACCATCGGAACCAAAAATGAAGGAAGCAAAAACGTAAACCACATTGCATATGTGGTACACGCGAAAGATAAATATGCAGCGCTGAAACGCATTGCCGATTATTATCCGCAAATTTACGGTATTATATTCTGCCGTACCCGCAAGGAGACACAGGAAATTGCCGACAAATTGATACAGGACGGTTATAATGCCGACTCGTTACACGGCGAGCTGAGCCAGGCACAGCGCGACCTGGTGATGCAGAAATTCCGTCAACGTCACCTGCAACTGCTGGTTGCCACCGATGTGGCTGCCCGCGGACTGGACGTAAATGACCTGACACACGTCATCAACTACGGTCTGCCCGATGATACCGAAAGCTATACCCACCGAAGCGGACGTACCGGACGCGCCGGAAAGACAGGTATCTCTATCGCTATCATCAACTTACGCGAAAGGGGAAAGATGCGCGAAATAGAACGTATCATCAACAAAAAGTTCATTGTGGGCGAAATGCCAACCGGCAAGCAAATCTGTGAACAGCAGCTCATCAAGCTGATTGATGACATAGAAAAGGTAAAAGTAAACGAGGAAGAAATCGAATCTTTCCTACCGGGTATTTACCGCAAACTGGAATGGCTCTCGAAAGAAGATTTGATAAAGCGCGTAGTGTCTATGGAATTCAACCGCTTTTTAGAGTATTACAGTAATGCACCCGAAATTGAAACGCCGACCGTAACCGACCGCCGCGGTGAACGCGAACCCAGAGAACGCAAGGAGCACGGCAGCAGTCGCGAAAAGACAGAACGCAAAGCAGAAAAGGGATATACACGCCTTTTCCTGAATTTAGGCAAGACAGACGGCTTCTATGCCAACCAAATTATTGAGCTGATTAACCGCAACATGAAGAAGCAGCGCACCACTATCGGAAGAATAGACCTGATGCAAAACTTCTCTTTCTTTGAAGTGGCGGAGAAGCAGGCAAATGATGTTATCAGCGCCCTTAATAAAGTCAACCTGAACGGACGCAAAGTAGTAGTGGAAGTAGCAGGTGAAAACAGTGGAAAAAGCGATAACGGAGGACGCAAAAACAGCAGTTCTCGAAAATCGGCTTCTACTAAGGAGAAAACCGCCAAGTCCGCTTCTCCCAAGGCAGCAAAAGAAAGAAAGCTTAGCCGTGCCGAACGCGGATATACCGAAGAGCGCGGTCCGAAGAAGCAAGATGACTGGAAACAGTTTTTCAACAGCGACAACAGCAAGAAAAAAAGCAGCAAACTGAAAGGGGAAGAACCCGACTTTAACGAAGAAGGCTGGGCACGCAGAAAAAAACAAAAATAAAACCGTTTATAAGAGAAAAAAGGGAGTGTCAAAAACTGATGGTACTCCCTTTTTTTATCACCAAAACATGCGGGAAAAACAATAAGCATTCCTCACCCCAAAATGCTTACTCCACTAATTTCAATTCATTAATCAAACGCGTAGACTTTCCATATTTCTCAATCATATAAAGTACATAGCGAATATCCACCCCAATACAACGCTGTAAATTGGGTTCATAAATAATATCACTGCTCATCGCTTCCCAATTCCCATCAAAAGCTAATCCTATCAGCTCTCCATTTCCATTAAACATACCGCTGCCGGAATTTCCTCCTGTAATATCATTATCGGAAATAAAACAAACATTCATATTTCCATCTTCTGCCGCATAACGACCGAAATCTCTGTTCTCCAGCAAATCAATGACGGAGGGCATGACTTCGAAATCGCTATCGCCTTTGTATTCACGTATCTTATCGAAGATACCCTTGGTCGTTGTATAATAAGTATATTCTAATGCATCTTTTGGCGAGTATCCGCCAATCATTCCGAAGCTGAAACGCATGGTAGAGTTAGCATCCGGGTAAAAATCCTTATCTGATTCCATCTCACGCACAGCCTCATTAAGTAAACGCTCATTCTTTTCTATTTTCATATTATCATCATCTGCAGCCGCACTGAGTTCGTAAGATTTCACCAACATATCAATGACAAACGAAATAGCCGGGTCTTCAAAAAGAACATAAGTACTGTCCTTTTTCACTACACGTTCAAATCCTCGGGGAGTATCCAATTCTGTGTGGCTGTATAAATCGTCCACATACGCCTGATAATCACCTTTGAACTTCTTTTCTATAGTAGCATAAGTTTCCGAAAGGCTCTCCGGCTCTACTACTGCCGCATATTCTTTAAGCATAGCCACAAAAACTTTCTTATCAATGTCCAAATCAATATTGGCATAAAGTTCCAACAATTGACGAACCCTCTCTTCCAAAACCGATTTTTCCGCTTCAAAATCAAAGTTCAGGACAGACCATGCAGCAGTAACCAACTCGGGACCATTGGCAAAACATTCACCAAAATAAGCCATTGCACGGGCATTCTTATAACGATTGCGATAACTGTCTTCCAACTCCGTCAATATCCCGGCATACTTGTTTCGTTCTTCCGGCTTCCGATGAATCCATTCCGTCAGTTGATGTTCCAACCGACGTTTTTTCCCGATAATATTCAGCTTTTTAATAGACTGATTCATACCAATGCTATTCTTCCAATAGTTGGCACTTTGAGCATACTTCGAAGCATATTTTATACGAACAGCATCACTTTTCTCCATTGCATCTTTCCAAATAGCCTGTTTGATAGCACGAACATCTATTCTTGCCATATTATCGGCATTCATACGTTCTTCCACACCATAAGAAGACAAATAACGGCTGGTAGTCCCGGGATAACCCATCGTCATACAAAAAGAACCTTCCTTATAACCTGCCAAGGAAATAGGAGCATAATAATCAGGATGATAAGGAACATTATCTTTAGAATAAGCTGCCGGTTCGTTATGAGTATCCGCATAGATACGAAAAACGGAAAAGTCTCCGGTATGCCTCGGCCAAACCCAGTTATCGGTATCTCCCCCAAACTTGCCAACCGAAGAGGGAGGAGCATAGACTAAGCGAACATCATAATAATCCTTATACACAGACAGATAATATTCATTGCCGGCATAGAAAGACGAAACAACTGCCCGCAGTAAAGTGTCATTCTTCACTGCTTCGTCAGCAATCAGCGTAGAAAGAGAGTCTACAATCAAAGAACGATTATCTTCAGTCACATCTTGCGGTAAGGCCTGTAAAATGCGCTCTGTCACATCTTCGGTACGAACAAGAAAACTGACAAATAAATCGGGATTGGGAAGTTCGTCCGATAACGAATCGGCCACAAAACCATTACGCAGGTAGTCATGCTTCACCGTGCTATGCTGCCGGATAGCATCGAAACCACAATGATGATTGGTGAACACCAAACCATCCGGAGAGACAACCACTCCGGAACAGAAACCTCCAAAACTGACCACAGCATTGGAAAGTGCAGCACCGCCGGGATTATATAATTGCCTGGGAGTAAGATTCAACCCCATATCTTTCATCACTTGTTGAGTCTGCTTGCTCAGGCAGCAAGGCAACCACATACCTTCATCAGCCCATATATATATAGGTAAGAAGACGAGCAACATCAATATTTTTTTCATGGCACGAGTGTTTTGCTTGGTGTCCTGTCTTTATTCCACCACTAATTTCAGTTTCTTTGCTCCGACACGGGCTTTCAGCCATTCGGTTATCTTTTCCTGTTCCTTCTCGCTGGGGTGCTTCGCAAATTTCATCAAAACCAAAGTTAATGTATCCATGCGTGTCGAATCAACGGAAAGTTCTACTGTTTTTGCCATTGCAATGGTTTCGGCCGACGGATAAAGCACCTTCAGTTCAGGAATGATTTTCTTGTCTACCGCATTATAAGCGGCATAAACTTTCAATTCTTCTTCCAGCTCATGTATCTTGTTCTGTTGCTCCAACAAACGCTTTTCACTATTCTTATAGAAATCTTCCATGACCTGGGCCTTCAAGCTTCCTATGTCCATAGCCTCATTATTCATCCCCTGCATGACAATCAATTTCGTACCGGCCAAATTATAATGTTTCAAATTATCTTTAGCAGCAGCAATCTCTGTTGCAGGAACTTCATTACCAATCAGCACAACACGAATTTCCTTATTCTCATACGAAATCTTACGGTCAATAACCTGTGTATCGGGAAAATTCAGTTCTTCGCTGATGAAATTATTGGCAGATGCCGTATAGATGGTATTCTTCACAATACCATATGTCAGATATATTGCCGGACACATGGTAGCCAAAGTAATGATAACAATGTACTTCTTAACCAATTTCTCACGCTCTTTGTCCACAAACTCTTTCCGCTGGAAGTGCATCACGCGCACTCCAATGAAAGTTGCCAAACTAATAAATACCGAATTAATGAAATATAAATAGAAAGCGCCCAAGAAATAAAGCAGGTTTCCCGTTGCCAACCCGAAGCCGGCGGTACACAAGGGGGGCATCAATGCAGTGGCAATGGCTACCCCCGGAATCACATTGCCCTTTTCCTTGGTGGAAAGCGCAATAATACCTGCCAAACCGCCACATAAAGCTATCAAAACATCATAAATAGTAGGCGAAGTTCGTGCCAGCAATTCCGATTGCACTTCATCCAATGGAGTCAGTGAGAAATATAAAGTGGCAGTAATAACACTGAAAACAGTCGCTATCAGATAACTCTTCAACGACCGTTTCAGCAGTTCAAAGTCATTCTGCCCGATAGCCAATCCCACTCCCATGATAGGACCCATCAAAGGAGATATCAACATGGCGCCGATGATTACCGCCGTAGAATTGACATTCAGTCCCAAAGAAGCAATGAAAATGGCAAATATCAGAATCCAAAGGTTAGTACCTTTAAACTCCACTCCATTACGGATAGACTCGACAGTCACAGCTTCATTATCCTTATCTTTGCCCAAATCAAAATATTCATGAAGGAACTGCCTGATATAAGGCATATTCTTCAAATCGTTTTTTAACTTACCTTTAATGTCAGCCATAATTATTTCTTTATAAACCGATTAATAACAGGAATCTGATGCAATGGAAAATCTACCTTTATGATGTATGCCACAAAGAGCATCAGCAACACCGTACGAACAGACAGTAACAAAAAAATGTTCTGAAAAGGAAGGTATTCCGATATACCAAACAATACAAGTGCCAATGCAACATATTTACCTATCGCTTTCAAATCATAATGAATGGGGTACTTCTTCTGCCCCACAAAGTAAGAGAGCAACATAGCTACCGCATATCCGGCAAATCCCGCCCAGGCACATGCCATATAACTGTACAAGGGAACAAAAATCACATTAATCAAGATTAAAACGATGCAACCGGCAAATGAAAAATAGGCCCCCCACTTGGTCTCGTCAATCAGTTTGTACCAAAATGAAAGATTAAAGAAAATACCCATAAAAATTTCAGCCGCCATCACAATAGGTACCACCCGCAATCCTATCCAATAGTCGGGAGCAAGAATGTATTTCAATATATCCAAATAAAACATAACAGCCAAAAAAGCCAATAATGTGAAAATAATGAAGTACTTCATCGCCTGTGCATAAATAATCTTGCTATCCTTGTCCCGGCTCTTTCCAAACACAAAAGGTTCATAAGCATAACGGAATGCCTGAGTGAGCATTGCCATAATCATGGCAATCTTGCTGCAAGCGCCATAGATGGCAAGTTGCGTCTTGGCCTCCACCTTATCGGGATATATATGACGAAAAATAATCTTATCTGCCACTTGGTTCAAAATACCTGCCACTCCCAATATCAGAATAGGATAGGAATATATCAGCATTCGCTTCGCCAATGGCTTGTCAAAACCTCCGTTAAATTTGAGATAAGGAACCATCAGTACCATGATGACCGAGGTGCAAATCAAATTAAAGAAAAAGGCATAAAAAACATCACTACCCTTCATCACTACGTAATAAACTAAATTCAGAGTGATATTGAGCAGAATGAAAAGAAGTTTCAGAGCGGCAAAACGTATCGGACGTTTCTTATAACGCAGATAAGCAAACGGAATGCACTGAAACGCATCCATCGCAATTACCAGTGCCATCATGCCGATATACCAAGGATGGTCGCCATAGCCCATCATGCCGGCAACCGGATGAAGAAACAGCATACACAAAGCGGCAAAAACCAAAGAAGTACTTCCCACCATAAACAGAACAGTGGAATACACACGCTCAGAGTTTTCCGTCTCCTTATTGACAAAACGGAAAAAAGTAGTTTCCATGCCATAGGTCAGAATGACCATCAGCAGCGCAGTCCAAGCATAAACTTCGGTCACCACCCCATAACCTCCCGAAGCCGCAGACATAGCTGCTGCATAAATGGGCACCAGCAAATAATTCAGGAAACGCCCCACAATGCTGCTTAGTCCATATATTGCAGTGTCTTTGGCTAATGATTTTAATCCGGCCATATTTAATCATCAAATAATGTCTTCTGACTATTATAGATACTCCGTCCCAGATGGATGTAAGCGAGTTCTGTCACTTCTCGTCCGCGAGGAGTACGTTTCAAGAAACCTTCCTTTATCAGGAAAGGTTCATAAACTTCCTCAATGGTACCGGGGTCTTCTCCCAAAGCAGTAGCAATGGTGGTCAAACCCACCGGTCCTCCTTTGAATTTATCGATAATAGTACACAAAATCTTGTTATCTATCTCATCAAGACCATAGCGGTCTATGTTCAAGGCCTCCAACGCAAACCGAGCTATCTCCACATCAATCCTGCCGGAACCTTTGACTTGCGCAAAATCCCTCACACGCCGAAGAAGTGCGTTGGCAATACGTGGAGTTCCACGACTGCGCGAAGCAATCTCACCCGCCGCCTGTACATCGCAAGGCACATTCAATATCTTTGCCGAACGGCGGATAATAGCAGTCAACACATCATCATCGTAATATTCCAAATGCAGGTTAATGCCGAAACGTGCACGAAGAGGTGCCGTAAGCAATCCGCTACGGGTAGTCGCCCCCACCAAAGTAAAAGGATTCAAGTCTAACTGAATGCTTCGAGCAGACGGTCCCTTGTCTATCATTATGTCAATCCGATAATCCTCCATGGCCGAATAAAGATATTCTTCCACCACCGGACTGAGCCGATGAATCTCATCAATAAACAGGACATCGTTTGATTCCAAACTGGTCAGGACTCCCGCCAAGTCACCGGGTTTATCGAGTACCGGCCCGGAAGTAACCTTAAAACCGACTCCCAGTTCATTGGCAATGATATTGCTTAATGTTGTCTTTCCTAACCCCGGAGGCCCATGCAATAAAACATGGTCGAGCGCCTCGGCCCGCAAGCGAGCAGCTTTGACAAATATACGTAAATTATCCACTACCTTATCTTGCCCACTAAAGTCAGAAAAATTTAATGGGCGTAAGGCATTCTCAAAGTCACGTTCTCTGCTTGTGAGCTGATGCTCACGTATATCAAAATTCTCTTCCATCTTTTTGTTTCTCGCACAAAGGTACAAAAGATATTATTATAATAGAAAGAAAGATCGAGGAATTCATTTTCAGTCCCTCATCCGTCCTTTATATAAATTCATTATTGTATAAATAATTAATTATTATGGGAGTTACACTAGGTAAGAAACAATTAAACAAAGGAAGAATTTCTCTTTATTTAAATTACAGTCACAACGGCAAGCGCCGTAAAGAGTATTTAGGCATTATTCTAGAACCGCCTGTCACACCGGAAGCCAGAGCGGAGAACAAGAATAAAATATTGATTGCTAAACAGATTCGAGCAAAAAAAGAGCTTGAATTCTTGTCTGTCGAATATGCCTTAAATAAAACTGCAGAAACATTTGAAGATATCCTGCCCGAAGCACCAAGTAACGGACCGGACTTTTTCCGCATCATGAATGAATACCTAAGCACTTATTATAAGAAAGATAAGAAAATGGTAAAATCAACCATTCTCCATTTACGCACATTTAATAAAAAGAAAATCTTACCAATCAACAAAATTACAAGAGAATTTTGTGTAGATTTTCTCGACTATTTAAGATCTAAACTCCGTGGCAATACCCCTATTGGCTATTTCAAGAAATTCAGAATGTGCATCAATAAATGTGTTGAAAAGAAGTTAATTTCTCATAATCCGACAAATGGGATACGGTTATCGCAATTTGACGAAGTAACAAAGGAGATACTGACATTAAAAGAGATACAAAAATTAGCTGTTACTTCCTGCCCAAATAATGAGGTAAAACGAGCATTTCTTTTTTCATGTTATTGCGGATTACGTTGGTGCGACGTCTATCAATTACGATATAAGGATGTTGACTTTCCGGCAAGAAGATTAACCATCATACAACAGAAAGTACAAACACATTCCAAAAGTGCCATTTTGCATTTAAACTTAAACCACACAGCTCTCAAACTTTTACAGAAATGTAATGGAGACAGAGAAGACTTGGTTTTCTCACTTCCCTCCTACTCATATACAATCAGAATTCTTCGTAAGTGGGTAATAGACGCTAATATACGAAAGCATATTACCTTCCACTGTGCCCGCCACTCTTTTATCACAAATATCATGGCAAATGGAGCCAACATTAAAACCGCCGCTTCCCTTGCCGGCCACTCAACAACCAGACACACCGAAAAGTAT
>OHMO01000930.1_pt1 | contig 12209 bp, 10 predicted proteins | sample 1569321 | NCBI WGS metagenome assembly OHMO01 (sample SAMEA3879504, study PRJEB24766) | human gut metagenome | biome: human-associated habitat; feature: feces | place: USA | collected 1985/1987
TCAGTATATTCTTTTACCTCCAGCTCACCGCCTTTGAGGAAAAAATTTAAATCTGAACTGATAACCCTGTTTTTCGATGAATCCATAATGCTATCATCATCTGTACCTGTAAAATGAATAACTTCATTGTCTGAAACATAGATACCATGATGCGTATAAATACCATGCATACGTTTTACGCGTATATGGTCACCCATTACAGGATTCTTCTGCACCCAAATTTCTTCAGTAAATACTGCATCAGTTATCGGCAGCTGCGGAACAACGCTTTCCATAAACCATTACTTCCTTTGCTACTTAGCCAAATCCTTACGCATTTTGAAAATCAAAGAATTGTACGCCTTTTCACGCCTTGCCTTTTCTTCACTATATGCTTTAGCATCTGCAAGGTAAATATCATAATTCTTTTGTTTCAAAGCAGCAAACTCATCTAAGATGGTGTGTGATATTTTCTGTAAATCATTATTGGCAACAAAATTTAAAACTTCGTCAATTTGAATATCAAGCAAGCTATTTGCCCAATTCAAGATCCAGACTCTGTCTTCTGCATTCTTACAGTTGAAGATAATATCCTGCAGCTCTGACTGAAGCATCGCCACAAATTTGTAAAGACTGCTTTCTGTTTCAAACTTCTCCTGTAAATCACCACCAGCCTGAAAAGCAAATTTCTGATAAATTCCTTTGCGTTCGTCCTTGTAAAACTTATCAATCTGCTTTTTATAATCATCTAAAATATGAATAAGCTGTTCTGGAACAGATGTCTTGACTTCTTTATTCGTTGGCATGGAGCCGCGCAAGCCACGTTCAATAACCGGCTGCATTTTTAATTCAATTGCATATCTCAACTGCTGCCAATCTTGATACCAGGCGGACCATATTTCTTCTTCAATGCCATCATCTTCGCAGTCATGCTTCATATCCTCTTTATAGGTTGTTTTGAACACTCTATAGCCTTCAGTCCAATTCTCCCAGATATTGATAGCATTCATGACGAAGGTATGGTTTGCCTCAAAATATTCAATCTTACGCAAAGCATTTTTGATGATTTTGGCAGTATTTTCCGCTAAGAAGGCAAAGCTTACTCTCTTTTCCTGCTCCAGCTCTGCCAATTCACGAAGAGAATTTTCACCTTCATCAATTTCATCAATTCTGTATTCCAAAGCATCTGCCTGCTTCTTCACAGCCAAAATCTTTGTTTTAACGCTGTTCATTCCCAAAGAAAAGTTTTTTTGGAAGAAGCGTTGTCTATCACGCAGTAAGATGTTTTCTGCTTCCGTAAGGTTGGGATTAGCTTCATATTTCTTAGAAAGCTTAAGGCCGATTAAATTGAAATCCTTGATTACCGACGCCTTTTGTTCTTCGTAATAATCCACTTTTTCCATGAGCTCTCTGCACCACTGCTGCACAGCCTGATAATACTTGATGAGAGAAGCATCAATAGCCTTGAGATCATACTTTGCCAGCAACGCTGTGTAATCAAAATCAGATGAAAGCAATGTGACCTTCTGCAGCCCCTTAATTTGCGTTTGCAGTTCTTGTAATTGCGCCAAGAGCTTGGGTTTTTCAAAGTATATTTGCTTATAAAGCTCCGTAACCTCTGCATCATCAAAAATTGGCCATAATTCATTTTTCGTGAAGAGGTCTAGGGTAAATTGCAGACGTTCCTTTTCTGTATAAACCTTGTTTTCAGGAGCTACGTTTTTTTCATAATCTAAGCCTTCTACTAAGCAACTAGTACAAGGTAAATTATAAAATTTTCCAAAGCAACAATCTTTAATTTTTATAAATTTAAATTCATTGTAAAAGCCAAGTTCTTTGCGATGAAACACAAACCAATAGATTATACTACCAAGTTTGGACATAAAACCGCCTCTAACGACATCTATTTTTGTGCATTTCATAAACGGAAATTCTTTATCGTTCATTATACAGCAAAATTCATCAAACTCAGGTAGTCTCCATTTCTTAAAGCCTGTATCGTTATTTTCAGCAAATTTCATAATTGCTTCTTCTATTGCACCAGCAGAATATCCTACGTTATACGGATAATAATCCAAATTTGCCCAAAGTATGCCCGTATTTCTATCCATAAATACCTTTTGTTTATTTTTAAAGAAATACCATCTCTGATTCTTGATGGCCTCAAGAATTTTTTCGACACCATTACCTGGTGCTTCAATTTCACGAATCTTTTTTAACAACCCATCTCTTTGCGCTGTTAATGCCGCTAAATTACTCATAAAATTTACCCTCCTGATTTTTTACTAAACTCTTTTACAGAATACATATTTTACGCTATTTTTATCAATTTAAATCAAAAAAAGCCAACCGCCAATATGTGTCTCCTCAAGAAGCCCACTCCACGCAGGTACATTCTTCAGCAAAACTCATAGCCAACGATTGACTTTTACATAAACCTTCCAACTCATGGAAACCAGCCCCTTAATTTATATTAGCTGCATAAGGCTAAATCTGCTAAGCATTTTCGGTCAACTAATTTAATTATAACCTTTAATATTTTGTTCCAGCATAATTAGCGCCACCTTATTGCAACTGAGGTAAATTCCTACTACTTATTATAGCATATTATCAATATAATAAAAACGAGAAATACCGCACAAATTAACATAAGTGTATTTCGTGCGGCACTTCTTCTACCCCAACAACAAATTAATGCTTCTTTAATCCTATCAAATTTTATTTCAGCAGTGCTGCTTTGGAATCTCCAACTCCACTATTCAGCAGTGCTGCTTTTGAATTTGCAACTGCCTTACTCAGCAGGGCAACTTTTTTAGCTATTTCCTTTTGCACACGCTCTTTGTAATCCTTTAAGGCCGTATCAATGCTGTCGAAAACTTGGGAATCGTAATCTACATAATTTATAGCGTTCTTCAAATCTCCCATAAAATCTTCGCAAGCCTTATATACATCTTTATAACAGTATTTATCTTCATATTTATCATTACCGAAGAAACTCGTGCCTGCATATACTTCCATATCATCATAATCCATATCGATCCGATAATCGCTACGTGAAGTATGCGGAATATCGCGAAGCTCTCTCATTACATCCTCGCAGCCGCGGTCTTCAAACTCTTTGAGCCTTACATTAAGCATATACACAAGTACGGAATCCTTCTCATTAGCACTGCCGCCGGGGAAAACCGCAAATTCTTTAAAGTCTGCCGGAAGCTTAATTCCACCTGCAGCTGCTGCTCCGGCAAATTCCTGCAGCACATCTGCATATTGCTTGTTAATCTGCCCCCAAAAACCGCTTTCATCGAAAGTATAAAACTTTCTCAGCTTATCTTCCTTGTATTGCACAAAAACCTCAAGAATTAATTTCTTATACTGTGAATAGCAGATACGGTCAAATTCATTTTCTGCAGCACTCATAGCTCTGCTTTCGCTGGAATAATCATAACGATATTCTCCCTGCGGATAGGAACAAGTCATACGGTAATCCTGTGCGTGCATTTTGACATCTTCCCTACTAACCTTAGGAACGGTAATCTTTGCTAAAGCGTTTTGCAGGTTTTCCGGCAGCTTGCTTAAGTCTGCGCCTTCGCCTTCCGCTATGCTCAAAGCTTGTACAGGGCAAGCTGCAACAATTTCTTCAGCCTTCGCTAAAAAATCATCACTAAAATAGCCACCATTGGCAGGCACAGCCTTGCCTTCTGCGTCTTCCTGTAACAGTTTTGTTTCTAATAAGCAGTTGCCACAAGCAATGCATTTTTCACTAACCACAAACTTTTTCATATTGATTCCTCCAAATCATAATTTTTTTATATCCTGCATACACTGACTGCCAATTGCCAACGCTTCCTTTGTTTCTTGCGTAACCTTTCCTTCGTCCGTAAGTACAGGAGCATCAATAATTTTTTTCAGTGTAACCGCCAGATTGATACAGCTGCAAAAGGCCTTGCGGTCGTTTTCTGTATAAGCAGCTCTATCCATGCCCTTAGCAGCAATAAGTTCATCTGAATATGTAATAGCTTGCACAAACAACCTGTTTAACTTTGGCAATAAATCAGACACCTTATTGCAAGAATCTATCACGCCGTCTAAAACAGCAGCTAAATTTTCAGCCTGACTGTAGACAACACGCGAACTGCGCAGCTGCGCACCAGCCATTTGCAGCTCCCTTTCAGAATCATTGATAAACGCATTGCCTAAGCCAAATATACCGAAGCCCTTTAAGATACTGACAGCAATTTCTTTATCTGTCATTGGTCTTACTGCTGTCTGCGCTACTGCATGGATAATCTGTATTTCTTCTGTGCTAAAGCTCTGCTGATTTAAAACTGCAAGCATCTTGTCATCACGAAAGTCAATTTTCATGAGCTTGCTATACACATCAACAAAATTCTGCATTGAAGTAATTAATATCGAACGCTTACGGTTGGAAAGCTTCTTCATAGCATCATCTGCTGCCTGCTTCTTGGCTTCCACAAGCCTGTGGGCTTCTTGCTCCATAGCAAAAGCTTTAGCATAACGCTTTTTTGTCCTGCTATCTATCTGCATTGATTTCTCAGCACCATAAAAGCTACTGCCTAAAGCTGCTGCCCCAAGTATAAGTCCGATCATATCATCTTACCCCCTTCATAATGTCAGCACTGCATCTTTATCATCAAAAAAATTGTTAAACTCTTCCAGCGACTGAAAAGCACATTTTTGCTTAAATACCGCCAGAATATCATTCAGGCCCTGGGTAATCGCTTTATCATCTACTGCGTAAACGCCCTGCATAACAAGCTCAAAACCACCATCAAAAGCCGCCGTCATATATGCATCTCTTGCTTTATTGTATTCATCAATCCGCTGCTTTTGCTGCGCTAAACTTTGCAATGCAGTATTAATAATATGCTTAAATTCCGCCTGCCGTTTTTTATCCAACCTACGTTCCATCTGATATTTAGTGACCGCTCTGGTTATTTCTCCCACAACCAGGGAAGTAACCACTGCCGCTACCGGTCCGCCCAAGGCAAAAGCCATGTTCGCTGCCAATACACCTGCAGTACCGCAAACAATTTGCGCAGAGCATTCTTCGCCGCTAATATTGCCATCTAAATAGTTCGCAACAATGCCACCTATTTCTACAGCCATCGTCAGCTGCATAATCGGCAAATTTTTACCTGCAAGTTTGGCAAAATCCTTCGCCCCGGCTTTTTTCGCTACTGCGACAACACCATCCTGCACTACCGAAATACCGGCAGCACTGCCAAAGCTCCTTACAGTATCCTTCCCGACATTTTTTACAGCCTGCTTAATGTCCTGTTCACCTTTCACCAAGCCCACAAGATTAGTCAAGCCGGAAACAGTTACAGTTACAAAGGCTGCTTCCCTGCCGGCAGCAGTTGCCTTCTTTACCGATGGCGCAACTGCATCCAGCTTAGAACTGATAATTTTGCTGTTTTTTATTTCATCGACCGTATTTGCTATTTTATATTTAGTCGCCTGTGTCCGTATATGCGCCTCTGCCTTCACTTCTTCTTTCAGCATATTAACGCTCGTCACAGCATCCGGGCAGTCAACAGCTTTTTTATTTGTCTTGAAGATTTTCTTGCCAAATAAGGTTTCTGATGCATCGTTAATCTTCGCAGCGCCTGCTTCAGTATATTTTTTTGCTATATACTCATGGTTATTTAACGCACCCTTGGACTTGTTCAGTGAAGCATTGGTATTAGCAAGATTTGCATCAGCATTAGCCATTGTTCTTATCTGCTCCGGCGTCAAATCAGAGCCATAACGCCTGATTTGCTCATCTAACGGAACAATGTGGTCAATGTTTGATTGCTTTTCATTAATATGCTTATTAGCATCATAAAAAATTTTATCGCCAGTATATTCGTCAATTACACTTTTTTTCTTACCAAATGACCTGTTCTTATAGCTGTCAGCCGCATTATTGCGTCTGTTAATATCATCTACCTGACTACGCTTTATCTTATCACTCATATGCCGCCTCCAAAATTTATAAAGAAGTATCTTCTACTCCTTCCATTAGCTCACTCATCGTAATCCCTAGCTTCTCGGCAATCTTCATTAAGGTTGAAAGCGATACGCATTTCGTATAGCCGCCGTTTTCAATACGCGATAAATATTGCGGTGTAATACCAACTTCGTCGGCAAGCTTCTCCTGTGTCATGCTCTTCAATTTCCTGTAAAAAACTATCTTGGCACCTATTTTCTTGTATCTCGACGCAAACATTTAGCCCTCACTCCTTTTACCAATATATTATCGCATATTCTCGATTTCATATCTTTGCACAATTTTTTCATAACTTTACATATGGTTTAATTTCTTATGCTTTGCTTTTCGGAATGGGCAATGTGCTTACGTAATTTTATTTTCGCTATTTCTCACTCTTTCTCCTGCATAAGCCGTACAGGATCAACCCCCAATGCCTGTGCCAGCAAAAATATAGACTCCATATTAAAGGGACCCTTGCCACATTCAATATCAGAAACGCGTGCCCTTGACATTTTAGCTTTCTCCGCCAGCTCGCTCTGTGTCAGACTCAATGCCCTGCGATAATACATAATGTTCAAGCCAATAGTTTTATATTTTTCTTCAAACAAACTACCACTCCTTATCTCTCCCCTCTATTATGCACTAAAAAAGTACCTCTTGCTGTGCTTTAAATTTTATATATGTGGAATATATTTGACACCAGCTACGCAGGCTTACTTGACCACCGCCTACATTTAGTATAAGATGAAGCAAGAAACAATAATACCATTATAAAATTTCTTTTTTGTGATATTATAATGACGAAAAAGCAGATGCCGACAAAACATCAGCATCTGCTAGCAACATAAGATTTTAGATTTTTGCGAGGTTATACCTATGACGACAATGCAACGCGCCTTTCCGGCGCCGGTGATTCCCAAATTTTTCACCAATAATATCTGTGGCAATTATCGTATCCGCCGCTTTTTTAACGGTCAGGACGACTTTATCTGCGCCAAAGGTCCATTTCGCACACAAACCGTTGCTTCCCAAAGCGAAGAAAACCTAGCAGCCCCTTCCCTGGCTATAGCCTTCGCCAATATTGACGAAAACGATAAAAAGCAGGTGCTTGCCTTCTGCAATGCCTACGGCCTGCCCTATTCTTCGCAGCGCTGCCTTGAGAAACGTGCACACCTTGACGACGAAAATCACTCTATGCTCATCAACGATTTCAGCTTTATCGACGACACCCTGTATCTGGGAGATATCCTTGCAGAAAAAGACTACGCTGCCAATGATGCCGAGGTTACCTTGAATTACACACTGTTCGAAGTAGACGAAATGGACATTATGAGCCTGCGCCTTTTTGCCCGCTACGTCAAAATCGTCCGCAGCCTGCTTATTGTCCAAAGCTATCTCTTCCGACACGAAGGGACACAGGCTGGCGTTATCTATGCACTTGCCTACCTGCTGCATTACAGCGCGCGTGGCATTCACTACCTGCTGCCGCGCATCGAAGCTCCTACGCTCAAAGCTGCAGAATACTTTGCTTTGCATAAGCGTATTTCACACACGCAGCTGCTCAAAAATATCCGTAAAACTGATGTAGACTACGCCTGCCAGCTGCAAAACTTTCTCACCATTGTAGACAAGCATATGCTGCACACACTTGCTGATTATGACAAGGACCTGCTGACGAAGAAACAGCTTACTGCTATAATTCTCGCTGAAAATGTTCCCAACACAACCATTGACCACGCTTTTGCCAGACGCGTCCTGCTCGACATCATCAACGATAATATCTATACCGCCAGACCGCAAATGGCCCTGGCGCAAGAAAAATTTACCAGCGTTTGGCAATGCAGTTATCTTATGCAGGCAATTTATCTTGATTTGTATCAGCTGCTGCTCAATCCGGGCGAATACCACCGCTGCGCCAATCCAGAATGCAGCAATTATTTTCTCATCAGCGGACGCCGTGCAGACAAACGCTACTGCTGCAATCGCTGTGCTTCCAAAATGGGTAAGAAAGGCAAAACATATAGACCGCATAAGGAAAAATAGACAACAAATTTAAGCAACAAAAAAATATCCGCAACTGTGCGGAGGAAATCGTCTTGATTGGACTTGTATATACTTAATCAAATGCCCGTTATCTGCTATGTTGGCTGATAACAGGCATTAGCTTTTTGATTGAGCGAACAGTCACCTAGGTGCGCCTAATAATGTATGCCCAATAGTCGCTTCTCTTCTGTCTGCCCTAAATTATCTTAGTCACTAATAGGAAGTTCTGTTTTACAGTGTCACGCTTACTTCTTTTGTTTTGTAAACTTATACTTGCCTTTACCTTGCCCGATGACCGCTTCAATCACTCCTGCTTCTTTTAGTTTATTTATGAGATTACCGGCAGCAGTAATAGAGATGTTTACAATGCCTATTATATCATTACGTCCAAATACACCATCGAAGTTCATGTAGGCAAACAGTTTTTTTGCGTTTTCCTTAGTATTCTTGTTTGCGTTCAAACTGTCAATCGCAGCTTCAATTAAAAGGTTTTCAGAAGCAATTAACACCTTTTCTCCGTCAACTGCAACTTTTTTCGGGTCAATTAACACCTTTTCAATTGGAACTTTGTAATTCAGATTGTAGAGCGTAGCAAAAAATGATTTGGGTGTCGATCTGAAAATCGGCTCGACTTCGGGACGGTAATTAACCGCATGACGATAATCTGCCTTGATCTTCTTGAAACCGCTGCCACGACGCTCCATAAAGTGCATACGGCTGAAAATATCAGCAATCACTGGATTACGGCGTTTGGATGCTACATTGTCCATATCAAGCTCTTGTACGATAGAGCCATCAAACATACCGCCTGGGGAATATACTTCCATGCGGTTATCGAAAATATCAATGTGTACCTCGCTGCCGATCTCCATATAGTCACGATGAATCAGCGCATTGACAATTACCTCATGTACTGCCTGTTCGGGGTATTCGGGCATCTCCACTCGTCCATTACCAACCTTTTTCCACCTTTTCTTGGTATTGTTCTTAACGAACTCGGTGCCGTTCTGCAACAAAGATACCAATGAACCGCTGTATTCCTTATCGTCAAGTGCTTCAATAATACCTGAGGCTTTGTTCAAGCCATACCAACGGGTACAGAACAGGCGAGAGTGCCGCATCGGAGATTCATCCGCCAACAACATGCCTGCGTTGGTTAGCATATTGTTTTCGTCAACAAGCTCAAAGGAAATAAAATCGGAATCCGTTAACTCTGTACCTGTTCTCATACGATAAACAGAGCGCAGCTTTGTAAAGGCAAGCGATTCAAATGAATAACGCGTAGAAAGGCTGTCAAAAGACGTATTGCTTCCACGCAAAACAAGTCGCTTCAAATCTACAGCACTTGCAGGGACACTCTCATTGCCGATGCGAACATAGGCTATCCTGTTACCATCGCCTGTATAGTAATAAGGAGTTTCCTGCCCTGACGGAACTCGCAGTAAAACGAACTCTTTGCCATCCTCTGCGTGGATGTTCAAAATCACTTGTGGGGCAGGATCCATTTTAGTTTTGATAGCTTCGCTAATCTTTTCAGATACGTCCTTTGCATCATCTAACCCGACAAGAACTTCATCGTCGGACACACCGAAAAACAATGCTCCACCAATCCCATTGGCAAATGCGCTTACGCTTTTTAACCAACTTTTAGGCTTGCGTTCTTCAAGCATTTCTTTCTTATCATATTCCGTAGCTTCACCTATGAAATCAGATAATTTCATATTGTTAATACCTCGTTTCATTTCCTATCGTTTCAGAGAGTGCGCCCGAAGCACACGCTATCGGTTTTACCTTTCTGCGTTTGGCTCCTCTTTTCTCAATCTTTCCCTTAGCCATTTAGCAATCCTCCATGAATAAATGGTATTGCCCCATAACGGCCTAAAAGATAACCTTTTTCAACCTTAGCATCTTTGCGTATTGAAAAATCATAAAGAGAAAATAAATCTGTAGCTGCTGTCAAATTATCTTTTTCTGTAAACCATATCTGATCTCTACGAAGAATATCTAAATCAAGCAGATTAGTATTATGAGAAGTAAAAATAAGCTGTGCCCCATTAGGATTAGTATCGCTATTATTAAACAGCATTACCAGATGTTTGGTTAGCAGCGGATGCAGATGAGCATCTATTTCATCAGCTACTAGCAATGTCCCCTGCTCCAAAGCTTTCTTGATAACCCCTATAAGCTTAAAATAGCTGTTTGTCCCATCAGACTCCTCTGCCATATTAAGCACATACGTATTCGTTTCGCCAGCATCATCTTGAACTGTATGCACCGTCTCTACATTAAGATAACTTATTGCTCCTTTAGAGAGTTTCAACAACGGATCTACATCTCTGACCTGCAATGACTGAATTCCAAAATCAGCTACCTTCAGCATAGAAGCAATCACACTGCGATAATCACTATCCTTGAGCTGCTCTGCATTAACACCATACGCATCTGCTACTGAATTTTTAGTAATAATCTGGCACGAAGCAAACCACTCCAAAACAGGTATTACTTTGCTATAGCTCCAATTTGAAGCAACAGAAAGATATAACTTATTAGCTGATGTACGCTCTTTCAGCACCGTCTGCTCCTCTATATCGCTCGTAAAACGGTACTTAGAGCAGTTGTTCCGCTCAAATATAAGTGCTTGCCTGCCGTTAGGATAATAATATAAGTATTCTTCTACTACTTCCTTATCCGTAACAGCAAAACCATAAGTATACCTTATCCCTTGAGTAATAAAGATAACCTCAAATCTAGTCGGCTGGCTTGGGGTAAGCTTGTCAAATTTAAAAGGAATACGCTCAATGCTCTTATGCAGCTGTTTTTCATGCGAAGTCAGAACGTAATTAACCATAAACCAAAATGCATTAAGGACATTTGACTTACCAGACGCATTAGCTCCATAAATAACAGAGGATTTTAGATACCGTTTGCCTTTATCCTCAATCAAAGCTTCTTCATGCTCATTATCCTTGCTTGCTAGCATAGACAAGACTATTTCTTTTTTTATGGACAGATAATTCTCCACGCTAAACTGAATAAGCACAATTCTCACCTTCAAAACACTCTATACTATAATTATAGAGCTATTTTTGTGAGATTTCAACGAAAACAGCATGTAAATCTACAGTTTTTCCTTTATTATCCTGATTAATGCATCACTCATTTATTAATCAAACTATTTACAGTGATCAGTAGTATCTACATGATTACCTCTAAGACTAAAAACAGTATTTCCATTTTTATTTTCTACTCAATTCCCTTAGATACTATCTTTTGGAAATTATCAACGGTTTTTCCGTTTTTATTTTCTACTCAATTCCCTTAGATACTATCTTTTGGAAATTATCAACGGATTTTTCGTTTTTATTTTCTACTATCTCTTGTTCTGGCAAACAAAAAAGCTCTCAGATTTCTCTGAGAGCCGATTGCCATAGTTGGCGGAGTGGTTTGGGGTGGCAAACCCTGTGCGGGGTAAACCGCTGTAACATTTTGCAAGAACAAATTCAAGAAATAAAAAAACTCTCAAGCTTACACTTGAGAGCAATTTTTTAGTGGCGGAGTGGGTGGGATTCGAACCCACGCACGGGGTAAACCGTCTAACGATTTAGCAAACCGTCCTCTTCAGCCAGCTTGAGTACCACTCCATTAGACTACTTGTTTATTATAACAGATTCTTATCTAAATTGCAAGACCCTATTATAATTTTTTAATGGCGGAAAGGGTGGGATTCGAACCCACGGAAGGCTTGCACCTTCGCTAGTTTTCAAGACTAGAGCCTTCAACCACTCGGCCACCTTTCCATTAGAATTTTATTATACTTTAAAAACACGCTTACGTCAAGTACTTCTACCGCACCAAGCAATAAAGCCTTATTGCAACGCTTTATCCGTTACTGCAAGCAAACGGTTTTCCAAAGTCTCTGCCTCTGCCAAAAGCTGCTTCAGCTCTGCTGCAGCCTGCGCGTTCCACGCTTCATCCTTGGTCAGTCCCAGGTTAATGCGCACGTTGTACTCCGCACAGCGCAGCGCCGCACGCGCCAACAAACCGCTGCAGGCACCATCCGTAATCACGCCTGGGTTTCCTGATACTACCAACCTGTCTGCCAGCTTCAGTACAGCAAAGGAGCTGCGGGCAATATTCAGCGGTACAGTCGCTGCCTGCTTTGCAGCGGCACGTATTGCCGCTGTACGCGCAG
>OHMO01000944.1_pt1 | contig 12107 bp, 7 predicted proteins | sample 1569321 | NCBI WGS metagenome assembly OHMO01 (sample SAMEA3879504, study PRJEB24766) | human gut metagenome | biome: human-associated habitat; feature: feces | place: USA | collected 1985/1987
TACCTTGGCATTCTTGTCGGCTGTCATCTTTTGGGTGATTTTAACGGCACCTTGGTTGTTGATGACATACTCCAGATAAAGTTTGGCAGAAACGGCTTTCATGTCGTATTCGGCTGTCACCTGTACTTGATTGTCTACGGTAGTGGAAGCCAGGCGGACAAGTTTCAATCCCGGGTTTTTCCATACTGCAAAGCGGTGTTGCAGGCCGGCACCCATATCATTATCGGTCGGAGCACGCCAGAAGTTGGGGGTCAGTGCAGCGCCTTCTTTAATCATTTCCAGCCCATTGACATCGTATTTGCTCAGGTAACCGTTGGCTTTGTTGAACTCAACAGTGAAGTTCTCACCTTTCACAATCAGGTAGTTTCGCTGGTTGTCGATGATTTGGGGAGTAACGATAGCCACATTGGTGGTCTCTACATTCTTCAACTCCATGGCCGGAGCCTTGTAGGGATTCAGAGTGAGCTGGTCTTTGGCAACTGTATGACCGGCAGCCAATAAACCTTCGCGGTTCTTCAGTTTGTAGGATACGTTCAACAGCCATTCTGTGCACTGACAAGTCTTGCCTAAGTCAAGTTTAATCTTGGCGGTCTGCTGCGGAGCGACATTGAGATTATCCACACGTCCCGAACGGATTGCTTTTCCGCCTTTCAGCACTTCCCATTCCATATAGTAGGCAGAAAGGTCGCGGAAGAAGTTCTCATTGTAAACGTTTACTTCTCCCTTGCTCAGGTCGGCAGGAGTAGTCCAGATGTTCTGATAGAAATAACTTACCTCGTGCATGTGGGGATTGGGGTTACGGTCGGGGCTGATCAGACCGTTGTCGCAGAAGTTGTTGTCGGATGCATCGAAGCGGTTGAAGTCGCCGCCGTAAGCATAGATTTCAACTCCGTTCTTGCCTTTCCAGCGAACGGACTGGTCGACGAAGTCCCAAATGAAACCGCCTTGCAGGTTCGGATATTTGCGGATGATGTCCCAGTATTCTTTGAATCCGCCTTGAGAGTTACCCATGGCGTGGGCATATTCACACTGGATGAGCGGTTTGGTGGCATCGGTACGCTGACCGTATTTTTCCATGCCTTCATAGCCGTAATACATCGGACAGAAGATGTCGGTGTGCTCTTTCAAGCCGGCTTGTTCGTACTGGCAGGCACGGCTGGGGTCTTCTGCCTTTATCCATTTGTAACATGCTTCGAAGTTGGGGCCGTCTCCGGCTTCATTACCCAATGACCAGAAGATGATGCTGGGGTGATTGAAACCACGTTGAACATTACGCTGGTTGCGTTCCAGATGTGCTTGCTTGAATGACGGGTTCTTTGCCAGAGTAGCTTCACCGTAGCCCATTCCGTGAGATTCCACATTTGCTTCGGCTATTACATAAATACCGTATTTGTCACAAAGGTCGTACCACAGGTTGTTGTCCGGGTAGTGGCAGGTACGCACAGCGTTCAGATTGTATTGTTTCATGATTTGAATGTCCTGAAGCATACGTTCGGGAGATACTACATATCCTCCGTCCGGGTCGAGCTCATGACGGTCGGCTCCCTTGAAAAGAACAGCTTTTCCGTTGACCAGGATTTGACCTCCTTTCAGTTCAATTTTGCGGAAACCGACATTTACGGGGATAACTTCATTGCTTCCCTGCATGCTGGCACGCAAAGTATATAAATAAGGAGTCTCGGCACTCCATTTATTCGGATTTTCTACGTTCATGGTCACAGTGCCGCTTCCTTTGGCGGTAGCCGTGGCTACTTGCTTGCCGGTGGCATCGACCAGTTCCAAATCGACGGTTCCGCTTCCCTTCAGGTCGAGCTTCACAGCCAATGAGCCGTTTTTATATTCAGTATCCAAGTCGGGAGTGACGCGGATATCCTGAATGCGCTTCTTGTTGCGTGCATACAGATAGCAGTCACGTCCTACACCGCTGAAACGGAAGAAGTCCTGGTCTTCCAGATAGGTACCGTCGCACCAGCGGAATACCTGAAAGGCGATTAAGTTCTTTTGTCCCGGTTTCAGGTAAGGAGTCAGGTCGAACTCGGCTTCCAGCTTGCTGTCTTCGCTATACCCCACATAACGTCCGTTTACCCATATATACATATTGGAAGTGACGGAGCCGAAATGAGCGATGATATCTTTCCCTTTCCATGAAGCGGGAACAATGATTTCGCGGCGATAAGAACCGACGTGGTTGTTTTCGGTCGGAACTTCGGGAGGATTGTTCTTAAACTGGTTGCGCCATGCATAGCCTACATTGACATAAATAGGGTCGCCGTAGCCGTTTAATTCCCAAACGCCGGGAACCTGCATATCGTCCCAACCTTTGTCATTGAATGTTGTTTTCCAAAAGTCCATGGGGCGTGCGTCTGCATCTTTCACCCAATTGAACTTCCAGGCGCCGTTTAGCGTCATATAGTTGGCTGATGATTCTTTCAGTCCTTTTTTAGCTGCATCGGCATTTTCGTAAGCAAAGTAGTTGGTGTGCATCGGGGCGCGGTTTACCGCATTTACCTGCGGGTTGCGCCACTCATTGGACTGTGCGCTTGCTGCGAGTGCAAATACGGTGAACAGTCCGGTAAGAAGTTGTTTTTTCATGCTATAATAATTATAAAGGTTTTGTGCAAATATAGTGAAAAACTATAGTACTTATGGGCATAGACCGGGCAATATTTGTTATAATTGTACTTATTTTATAACTTATTCTTAAATATAATGGCATTTTTGAAAGGTATATGGGGAAAATGGCAGCATTTGCTGCACGATGACAAATGGAAGCATAAAATTTATGTAGTCATCTTTGAGAGCGATACTCCGGCAGGGAAATGGTTTGATGTGGCGCTTATCGGGTTTATCGTGCTTAGTATTCTGGTGGTGATTGCCGAAAGTATTCAAGGTTGGTCAGCAGTGATCGGGCCTTATTTGCGGTTTTCGGAATATGTCTTTACTTTCTTCTTTACCGTGGAATATCTGTTAAGGCTTTATTGTTCTCCCCGGCCGCGCAAGTATGCTTTAAGTTTTTTCGGTATTATTGACTTGCTGGCGACTTTGCCTCTTTATATAGGCTGGTTCTTCGGCACGGCGCGGTATTTGCTGGTAATCCGCACTTTCCGGCTGATTCGGGTGTTTCGCATCTTTAAACTGTTTAACTTTCTGGACGAAGGAAACTTGTTGTTGCATTCACTGACCTATAGCAGCCGCAAGATTATTGTTTTTTTCCTCTTTGTGCTGATATTGGTCATCTCTATCGGAACATTGATGTACATGATTGAAGGACAGCGTCCCGGCACGGCTTTCGATAATATTCCCAATAGCATTTATTGGGCGATAGTTACCATGACCACTGTCGGTTATGGCGATATCACTCCCGAAACCCCTTTAGGGCGTTTCCTTTCGGCAGTGGTGATGCTGATAGGCTATACCATCATTGCTGTTCCCACAGGGATTGTATCTGCATCAATGATGAAAGAACACAGACGCAGGCAAGTCCTGAAATGTCCGCACTGTGGAAGAGACGGACACGAAGAGGGAGCAGCCTATTGCAAATATTGCGGAGGGAAGTTGGAATAAAAGAAACTGTCATTCCACTACCCATCTTTTATCATGCGGGACAACCGTTTGGGGGTTGTAATACATGCCCTCTTTGGTGGGTATTTTCAGCTTATAAGTCCTTTTGCTATGATTGGCTAAGCTGTTTTCCCTCAACCACGGGTTCATATTCTTCAGGATGGCCAATGTGATTCCTTTGCTGCGGGCAAAGCGGGCAAGGTTTGCTATTCCTTCTGTTACGGTTATTTCGGTATAAGGGATGGCAGGGTATAAATCAGATGCTCTCAGCCGGAAACCAAAAGCAGTCGGGTCGGAGAACATAATTTTGGCAGCGAGGATACGATATACATAGCGTGCGGTTTCTTCCACCAATTGCAAGTCCAGTGAATCATCTACATCTTGTTTTGCCAGTTGGCTGGCAATTCTTGCCTGTCCGGCATTATAAGAGGCGGCCACTGCCACCCAGTCTTTGTATTTGGCATAAGCATCTTTCAGATAGCGGCAGGCAGCACGGGTTGCTTTTTCCACATGATAGCGTTCATCTATGTTGGAATTGACTTCCAGTCCGTAGTCTCGTCCGGTCTCTTGCATGAACTGCCACAGTCCGGCGGCTCCGGCAGAGGAGCGTGCGATGGGGTTGAGGTTGCTTTCTATTACCATCAGATATTTAAAGTCATCCGGGATTCCGTTTTCCTTCAGTATGGGTTCTACGATAGGGAAATAGCGGTTGGCTTTCTTTATCATTTGCAGGGAGGTGCTGTGCATATAGGTAAATGCCAGCAGTTCGCGATCCATACGCTCATGGCGGTCGTATCGGCTGAGGTCTATCGTTTTTCCACAGAAAATGACACTGGCCGGCACTTCGGGACTGCTGTATTTCAGTGCGGTGATACCTAAATCTTTTTTTATGGCTGTACTTGCTGTGTCTTCCTGTTCTCCTTTCGGAGCAACGCAACTGCTGCCCACAAGGGCAGGTGAGATTGTGACCAAAGCAAAAAGCATGGCTGCGGTTATGTTCAGTGTATATTTCTTCATCTTTTTTCTACTTTCTTCCGGCGGTGGTACCATCAGGTTATTTTTATATCATGGCAAAGATAGCTTTTTTGCCTTATAATACCTATATTTATTTTTGCAAAGGTGTAATTTATCGTTTGGTGTTGTGCCTGTTGATAATTTACGATTTGCAGTGATGAAGCGGATTAAACGGGAAAAGAGGTAGCAGAAGAAAGGATACTGACTATGCTCTTATTTTGTTCCGCTTATTTTTATTGTAGTAAATATTCTTCGGATATGTCTTATTTATGGAATATATTTTTCTATCTTTACAGCCATTAAAGGACTGGAGTCTCTAAAAAGTCTAATACATGTGAAGGTAGGGTAGCAGGTTTTGACTTTTCAGAAATGGATACTCAGCCATAGTACGAAATCAATATCGAAAATTATGATAAAGAATAAAGCTCAAAAACAAAAGCTGCTATCCCCGGAAGCATATATTAAGGAGAAAGCAAGACAGTTGCCGATAGTAGAGTGCTATATAGGAACGAAATGGGATTATATGGGGGAAAAGACAGTTATTGTCACTCGTCAACATCCGCAAGGACACTTTACGATGGGAGTTTATTTGGTGGATATTTATTGTAAAGGTTTGCTTCATTCCGAATATTTCTTCAATATGAATCATGACGATTATGAAATGATGGTGAAACGTATCGATATGGATGAGGACTTGAAAAAAGCAGCGTATGCCGATGCCCATAAGTTGGTGTATGGTGCTATTGATTTTGCCGAAGCTGTAGGAATAGATTCTGAGGATTCTTTCGATATCACGAAATATATTCTGGATGAAAAGAAGGAGGATATACCGTTTGCTGAATTTGGCAGAAATGGTAAACATTACCTGCGTGCCGATACAGATGAGGAAGCTGAACTTTATATACCTATTATAATGGAGGCAATCGGCACTGATTTTACTTACAGTATAGAAGGAGTGACTGATGGAGAAGTGGATGCAGCAGAGGTGCCTTTTGGTGATTTTGATTTCAGTGAATTGAATTATGATGAAGAAGAATTCGACAAAATGTTTGAGAAACTGAATAGGGAATCTCAGGATTGATGTTGCATAGTCTGTTAGATTATCACCTGTAGGGGGCAAGCATATCTCGTCCCTACAGGTGACAATAGCAGCGTTATCAACGTTTTGATACCCTTTCTTCTTATTCTTATTTAGGTAAATTGAAAGCGACAGACATTTCTTTCATTTGTTCCTGGCTCATGCCGTCGGGTTCAAAGCCCATGTTCTTTGCCGCGATATAAATCAATGCTGATTTATTCAATACATCAATTTGGTCGAAGGCTGCCATTACATCGCGGTCCACAGCAAAGATGCCATGCTTTTCCCACATGACGACATCATAGTCTGCCAGTTCCTTGATAGTGGCTTCTGCCAGTTCTACTGAGCTGGGAAGCGCATAAGGAATCATGCCTAGGCCGCGCGGACAGAATGCTTTTGTTTCGGGAATCATACTCCACAGCAGGTTAGTGGCTACATCTTTTTCCATGAATTTCTTGTTGTGCGACAAGGCAATCAGTTCGATGGGATGCGTATGTACGGATGCTTTATAAGGAGAACCTTTACTGATGAGGTAATTATGCACGCTCAGATGAGAAGGAACTTCAGAGGTGGGCTGAACCGGTTTGTCGGCTATAATAACGTAGCTTGCGCAGTCATCCAGAATGCGGATAACAGAACCGTTGTCCATGGGGCGGCGAGCTAAATCACGCATACGCATGTTGGTTCCTTTGCAATAGAAATAGCATCCTTTCAGATGAGGCAGTGTAACGCCGATTTGTTTTACTTCACTGATGGCAGGCATATTGCGGATTTCGTCGTCTGCGTATTCTGTGATGTTAACGGTGATATTTCCTCCGTTGCGTTCTGCCCATCCTTTTTGCCATAAATAACCGGCAACTTCTGCTACTTTATTTACTTCATGTGCCAGCTCGGGGCGATTGTCTAAAATTGATTTCATATTTCTTTTTGATTTGATTGTTCTGTAATTTACAAATATAGCAAATATTAAATATCCTCTCTGTAACAGGCAAGATATTTATGATAAGCTTCTTCCCATTGGGTTGTATTCTGCGGCTCGAAGGAGACGGTCTCTACAGAGGTACTGATGAGACGGCGCATGGCGGCAATGTCGTTTACCAGTCCGTTTGCTTTTGCCTGCAGCATGATATTGCCGATTGCTGTTCCCTCACTCGGTCCTGCCATGACAGGAACACCCACTGCATTGCAGGTGAATTGGCTGAGTAGGTTATTGCGTGAGCCTCCGCCGATTATGTGTAATTTTTCGATAGGGAATGGCGCAATCTTTTGCAGCACACTGAATATCTGTTTGTAGCGCATGGATAAACTATCAAAGATGCAACGGGTTATTTCTCCGTATGTTTCGGGGACAGGTTGACCGGTCTGTTTGCAATATCCGGCGATAGCCTTGATCATGGATGCCGGATTTTGGAAACATGGGGCATCGGGATTGATAAGACTGCGGAAAGCGGGTGCTGCCAAAGCAGCGTCAATCAATTCGGTATAAGAATAACTGTTGTTGGTTGTTTCCCATTCCTTGCGGCATCGTTCGAGTAACCACATACCGCAGATGTTTTTCAGGAACCGGGTAGTACCTTCCACTCCTCCTTCATTGGTGAAGTTCTGTTCGTAGCTTTCTTTGTTGATAATGGCATCTTTTACTTCGATACCCATCAGGCTCCATGTGCCTGAGCTTAGATAGGCGAAATTCTCGTTCTGAGCCGGTACTGCTGCCACAGCCGAGGCGGTGTCGTGTCCGGCTACCGAGATGACGGGAACAGCTCCCAGACCGGTCAGTTTCTGTACCTCTTCTGTCAGTACTCCGATTTGCTCTCCGGGGAAGACAAACCGACCGAATTGTTCTTCTCTGACTCCCACTACGTCCAGCAGTTCTTTTTCAAAACGTTTGGTGCGCGGGTTCAGTATTTGTGAAGTAGAGGCAATTGTATATTCGGTGACCATTTTTCCGGTGAGCATATAGCCCAATGCATCGGGCATAAAGAGAATTTTGTCTGCTGCTTCCAATGCGGTGCAATGATTGCGGTGTAGTGTCGATAACTGGAATAATGAATTGAAATTCATTATCTGAATGCCGGTAATATCATATACTCTTTCGCGAGGAATGTGCGTGAAGTATTCTTCGGGTGCTCCTACTGTATGTGGGTCACGATAGCAATAGGGATTGCGGAGCAGTTCGCCATCCTTACCGATAAGTGCGAAATCCACCCCCCATGTGTCGATACCGATGGAACGGATGGGAATGTTGTCTTTGGCTATTGTTTTGAGCCCGTTGATGATTTCGCGGTAAAGGGCATAAATGTCCCAGTAACAATGACCGCAGGCCTCTATTATATGATTGGGAAAGCGGGTAACCTCTTTCAACTCTAATTTGCCGTCTCCCAGGCAACCTAAAATGGTTCGTCCGCTGGTGGCTCCCAGGTCTACTGCAAAGAAATAAGTGTGTTCCATGTTTCTGCAATTGATAATTTAAGGAATTAATGATACTGCAAAAATAACTCATTCTTTTAAACTGTTCCTCTTTTTTTGATATAATAACTGTTCGAATGCGTGGTAAATGCCCTAAAACATATTATTCTTACTTTTCTGGTAACTTCTTTGGTGAAATGACAGAATATCAATACCTTCGCTAAATGAAAAATGTATGAAGGTTTAATTAAGAATGAAAAAAATAGTCGGACATCTTATTGTTCTCTCTTTATTATGCTTGATAAATGTTAATCCGGCAAAAGCGTGGGATGCTGAACGACGGCAGCCCCAATCTTATGAATTGCAACAAAAATATATCCATTCATTCAGGCAAAATGCCGGCTTTATTCATACAGAGAGGAATGATAGTATCGCTCTTTTTGGGGACAGTCTGACCACTGTATTGGATTCTATAGGCAAATATGATGAATATTTTGAATTGAAGAGGGTCGTAATCCGTTCGCATATTCTTAGGGGGGAGAGTCGCATTGCTGTTGCTCAAAGTGATATGATGTACTCCAAAGCTCAGGCAATGAACCACAAATTCGGAATGGCAATGTCGCTCAGTGCAATTGGTGAAGTGTATAGTCACATGAACCGGTTGGAGGAAGCGGGAACATCACTTGAAGAGGCTTTAAAGCAGTTAAAAGATCCTTCGGATAATCAGATTCTTACAAAAATACTGCTGATGCAATTGGTGGATAATCTTCTGCATTTGAAGAATATTGGGAAGGCTAAATTGTATATAGAGCGCATAAATGAGTATTTGTCGGAAGATTTATCTCCGGTGGAACAGGCATTGTTTTATAATTATAATGCTTACTATTGTATTCAGGCGGGGATGCCGGATGAAGCCGACAACTACTTAAAGGAGGCTTGGAAGTTAGAACCGATGCTGCCGGTGGGGATTATCCGGCATCTGTTGATAACCGAGGCGGCTTATTATGAGAGTAAGGAAGAATATGAAAAGGCGTTGGATGTTTACGACCGTTTCTTTAAAGGAAAGGCACCGCAGAGCAATCGCGGATTGTATATTGATGCAATGCGTAATAAGGCAGAATTGTATGTTATGATGGGGAAAGAGCAGGAGGCTTTTAAACAGTTTGCTAACGTATATGCTTATGTGAAGTCTGTATTTAATAAGAATTATCCTAAGGAGATTGACCGGCTTTGCACTCGTTTTCAGGCAGATCGGCTGAAGTTTATGAATGAACACCGGCGTACTCTGTCCAACCGCTATTATGTGACCGGAATTGCTGTTTGTGTCTTGGTGCTGTTTTATCTTATTTTTCTGAGTTGGAAGAAAATATTCAAATTGAAGGAATCAAAAAGAAAGCAGGAGGAGATGAGGCGGAAGGCAGAGAATGCCATTCGCAAAAAGAATATGTTCCTTTCTAATATGAGCCATGAAGTGCGTACGCCGTTAAATGCTATTGTGGGTTTCTCCACTTTGTTGGCGTCGGAAGAGGATATGGGCATGGATGACGACTCCCGTAAGCAAGCTTGTGAGATTATCCGTGTCAATTCGCATCAACTGCTGAAACTGATAAATGATATACTTGATTTGTCGGATTTTGAAGAAGACAATATTCACTTCAATATGAAGGAGCATGATGCGGTAAAGATATGCAATGAAGTAATAGAAACCATACGCGCCTCTTATAAACTGAATGTAAGGTTGGAATTTGAGACAGCTCTTGCTTCGTTGAAGCTCGAAACGGATGATTCGCGACTGAGGCAGGTGTTGATAAATTTGTTGGTGAATGCTGTTAAGTTTACTAAAGAAGGTTCTGTTGTGCTTAAACTCGAAAAGACAAATGACGGGACAGCTCTCTTTTCGGTGGCGGATACAGGTTGCGGCATTCCAAAGGAAAAGCAGAAACTTATTTTCGAACGTTTTGAAAAATTGAATGAGTTTGTGCAGGGGACCGGTTTGGGACTTTCTATCTGCCGGCTGATAGTGACGTTCGTAGGTGGTAAGATATGGATTGACGGAGATTATACCCGAGGGGCACGTTTTTGTTTCACTCATCCGTTAAAGTATAAATCGACACTATTATAAGCAGAGTATCATAATATGAAGAAAATTATAACACTGGTATCTTGTCTGATTTCGTTTTCATGTCTCTTTTCCCGGGGATGGAAAGGGGATGATACGATTGCTTTTCGTGACAGTTTGATGAGGAAGGTGGAACATTTACCAGCAGATACTTCTCGTTTGTCTGTGTTGCTGGACGCGGCATATTTGCATCAGAATCCTCCTTATAATGTGTTTTTTGCCAAGTGCCTTTATGAAGAAGCACGTAAGCAGCAGAATATCTATTATGAGAATTTGGGTGCCTATTATCTGGCTGTCTGTTATGATAAAAAACATGATTTGGACAGTATCACCCTTTGGGTGGATGAGTTGCAGGAACTTGCTTCCAAGATAGGCAAGTATGATTATTATCTGGAACAAAAGGCTGCTATCAGTCGCGTGCTGGCTTCTAAAAAAATGAATGAAAAGGCGGCTTTTGTGGCTTTCGATCTGTTCATCCTCAAACGCCCCAATGCCGAGAAGGATTATACAGCCGAAGAAATTGCCAAGGCGAAAGCCCGTTTCGAACAGATGAGCGAAGACGACAAGAAACTTCTTGTCCGTAATATGATTGCCGGTCTTCCCGGTTCCGAAGAGAGTTTCACCGTTGAGCAATTCCAAGAAGCCCTCGACAGATACAATGATATCGATGCCGAAAAGCTCCGTGCCAATCTTATCTTCTTCTTGAAAGAGATTGCTCCGGTGGCCGATGAGGTGGGGGTGAAGTTGGTGATCCATCCGGATGATCCTCCTTACTCCATTTTGGGTCTGCCCCGTATCATGAGCACGGAGGAGGATTTCATTAAATTGATAGAAGCGGTTCCTAATGAATCGAACGGCCTTTGTCTCTGTACCGGTTCTTTTGGTGTACGTGCCGACAATGATCTTGCCGGAATAATGGAACGTCAGGGAGACCGCGTTAATTTTGTTCATCTGCGTAGTACCCAGCGTGATGCCGAAGGCAATTTCTACGAAGCCAATCATCTGGAAGGAGATGTGGATATGTACAACGTCATGAAAAACTTGTTGAAGTTGCAGCAACGTCGCAAATGTTCCATTGCCATGCGTCCGGATCACGGCCATCAGATGATTGATGATTTGAAGAAAAAGACCAATCCGGGCTATTCATGTCTCGGTCGTCTTCGGGGACTGGCAGAATTGCGCGGGCTCGAAATGGGCATTGCAAAATCTATTTTTGATAAAGAGTAGTTAAGTAATAAGTAGTTCAGACAAGTCATTTCTACTTGACTACTTAACTACTTGACTACTTAACTACTTAACTACTTGACTACTTAACTACTTGACTACTTAACTACTTGACTACTTACTACTTGACTACTTACTACTTAACTACTTACTACTTGACTACTGAGACTACTTAAGAACTGAAGTGTACATTCTTATAATAAAGAGTGTACACTTTTTATTTGTACTTTTGATATTAATCGTATATATTTGCTCCCGCTACAATCTCAAATTACATAATAGTTCAACTCGATATCACTATGAAACCACTTTATCAGGAACTCCCGTTTTCTGTGGAACACTACATCAACTTTTACAGGGAAGATCTGCCTTATTTCATTGTTCCGTGGCATTATCATCCCGAAATAGAGATCATGTGCATAGAGCAGGGAAGCGGTACCCGCTTTGTTGGTGATCATATCGAAAATTATGAAGTGGGCGATGTCTGTATCATCGGACCTCAGTTGCCCCATGAATGGAGGAATGACAAAGAGTTTTTCGGAGAAGGAACCGGATTGCGTTCCGTATGCCTGTGTGTGTATTTCCGTAAAGAGCTGTTTGAGGGGGTCATGATTAATTTGCCCGAATTCATGAATATCCGTAATCTGATAGAACGTTCCCGGCGGGGGATAAAATTCACCGGAACCGCCCGTGACCGTATTGCGG
>OHMO01000977.1_pt1 | contig 11789 bp, 8 predicted proteins | sample 1569321 | NCBI WGS metagenome assembly OHMO01 (sample SAMEA3879504, study PRJEB24766) | human gut metagenome | biome: human-associated habitat; feature: feces | place: USA | collected 1985/1987
CGCCAGGCACACACTTATTACCCCGCTTTCCTTTACAAAAACGAAGAGCGTGTATATCTGAAAAACAAAGTCATTAACCCTCACCTTGCCCGACTGGGAAAAGATGAAGACCCCTACGACCCCCAAAACTATAAAAGATTCGAGCAGGAAGAATATGCCAACGACTTAATATTCGACGAGTTAATGTCCTTCGTGGATGAGAACAAGCAAAAGCCTTTCTTCCTGATGTGGACCACTCCCCTGCCTCACGTCTCACTTCAGGCACCCGAAAGATGGGTTCAGCATTATGTCAAGAAGTTTGGCGATGAAGAACCTTATACGGGAAAAGCCGGATACGGGATATGCCGCTATCCCCATGCCACTTATGCGGCCATGATTAGCTACTTCGACGAGCAAGTGGGCAAACTAATCCAAAAGTTAAAAGCAGAAAACCTGTATGACAACACCTTGATTATTTTTACTTCCGACAACGGCCCCACCTTTAATGGCGGCAGCGACTCGCCGTGGTTCAACAGCGGCGGCTGGTTCAAGTCCGAATATGGTTGGGGCAAATGCTTCCTGCACGAAGGCGGCATCCGCGTCCCGGCCGTCATGGTGTGGAAAGACAAAATCAAGCCCGGTTCGGAAACCGACCATATCTGTTGTTTTCAAGACGTCATGCCGACACTTGCCGAAATAATATCCGTCACTTGTCCGCCCACCGACGGCATCAGTTTCCTGCCTACCCTGCTCGGCAACAAAGCCGGACAAAAGGAACATGAGTATCTTTACTGGGAATATCCCGACCCGAAAATCGGCAATAAAGCCATCCGAATGGGTAAATGGAAAGGAATCATAACCAACATCAGGCAAGGAAACACCGAAATGCAACTCTATGATTTGGATGCAGATCTGCGCGAAGAGCACGACGTGGCAGCACAACATCCCGACATTGTTGCCAAGTTCAGACAGTTGATGGAAGAGTCTTCCACCCCCGACCCCAACAGAGTAGGACTATAAATTTACGACCATGAATACAGCTTTTCACTGCATACTGCCTTTGGCATGCTTCTCCGGCTTGGCCGCCCACGCCGGAGGGCCAAAGCAAAATACGTCCAAGCCCAATGTCATCCTGATTTATGCAGACGACTTAGGATATGGCGACTTGGAATGTTATGGAGCCAAAAACATAGAAACTCCCCACGTAAACCGCCTTGCCTCCGAAGGAATCCGGTTTACGAATGCACATGCCACTGCCGCAACCTGCACGCCGTCTCGTTACTCCCTGCTCACGGGTGAATATGCCTGGCGCAAACCGGGAACGGACATAGCAGCCGGAAACGCGGGAATGATTATCCGTCCCGAACAATACACGATGGCAGATATATTCAAAAGTTCAGGCTATGCCACCGGTGCTTTCGGCAAATGGCATCTGGGACTGGGTGACAAAACCGCACAACAAGACTGGAATGCTCCCCTGCCTACGGCTCTAGGCGATTTAGGATTCGATTATTCTTATATCATGGCTGCCACCGCCGACCGTGTGCCCTGTGTTTTCATCGAAAACGGGCAGGTTGCCAACTATGACCCTTCCGCCCCGATAGAAGTCAGCTATACGCACAACTTCCCCGGTGAACCCACCGGAAAGGATAACCCGGAATTGCTATACAACCTGAAACCGAGCAACGGACACAACATGTCCATTGTGAACGGCATCAGCCGCATCGGTTTTATGAAAGGAGGAGGCAAAGCCTTGTGGAAAGACGAAAACATAGCCGACTCCATCACCGCCCATGCCGTCAGCTTCATTGAGCAGCACAAGGATGAGCCTTTTTTCATGTACTTTGCCACCAACGATGTGCATGTCCCCCGCTTCCCACACGACCGTTTCCGAGGAAAGAACCCGATGGGACTGCGCGGAGACGCCATCGCGCAATTCGACTGGACCGTCGGCCAACTGCTGGAGGCACTCGAACAGACCGGATTGGCAGAGAACACACTGATTATCCTGTCGAGCGACAACGGACCGGTAGTGGACGACGGTTATGACGACCAGGCAGAAAAGTTGCTGAACGGACATAAGCCAAGCGGCAACCTTCGAGGCGGAAAATACAGTGCCTTCGAAGGCGGAACACGCGTACCCGTCATCGTTCGTTGGCCCAAGACCATCAGGCAACCGGAAGTTTCGGACGCACTTATTTCACAAATAGATTGGGCGGCCTCTTTAGCTTCGCTGGTCGGGGCACGCCTTCCCAAAGGAAGTGTTCCCGACAGCCAAAACCGAATGAACACGTTGCTCGGAAAGGACAAGACAGACCGCCCGTGGGTAATAGAGCAAGCCTCCAACCATGCACTGTCCGTTCGGACCAAAAACTGGAAATATATCGAGCCCAGCAGCGGAGTGCCATTCATGTATTGGGGGCCCAAAATAGAAACCGGTTATCTGGAAACGCCACAGCTATATAATATGGAACAAGCAGGGGAAAAAGAAAATCTGGCAACGCAGCACCCCGAAAAGGTCTTCGAACTGGAACAAATCCTAAGAGAAGTACGCAAAGAAAACAGATAAGGAATCATAACTCCACTCACAAAAGTCTCCAAACACTTTCCCAAAGATGTCACCATTATTTAGGAAAGTGTTTTTTCATTGCTCAGCAAAGCTACCTTCATCAAAAAATGTCAATCATTCTTTTTTATCAATTGATAGATATAGTAAATATTTTCCTTATTTTTGCATGACAAATCAGAAGATAAACGCATGAAATTTACATTATTAGTCGTAGGACGCACAGTCGAGAAACACTATATCACTGCCATCAATGATTATGTGGAACGTACCAAACATTTTATTTCCTTTGATATGGAGGTTATCCCCGAACTGAAGAACACGAAGAGCCTGAGCATGGAACAGCAAAAAGAAAAAGAAGGCGAACTCATATCGAAAGCATTACAGCCGGGGGATGTAGTGGTACTCCTGGACGAGCATGGAAAAGAATTTCGTTCTGTCGAGTTTGCCGACTGGATGGCAAGAAAAATGCATACGGTAAATAAAAGACTGGTCTTTATCATTGGCGGTCCTTATGGGTTCGCTCCGAAAATATATGATATAGCAAAAGAAAAGATATCACTGTCCAAGATGACCTTCTCTCACCAAATGATACGGCTCATTTTTGTGGAACAACTCTATCGGGCCATGACAATCTTGAACAACGGACCTTATCACCACGAATAAAGAAGCAAATTTATCAAACCTTAAAAATAATATCTATGGCTGAAAACAACACTCCATTAAATATAGAAAAAGTGGTTTCTTTTATCAAAGAAGACATTTTCTCCAAAGAGTATCATTGCCCGTATACAGACGCAGCAATTGTTTTGGAAACTCTCAGAAAGTTACATGAAGAGCATGATTTAAAATGGATTGAACAAGCAGCCCGATATTATGCTTTATATAGCCACAATCTCCTTCAAGACGAAGAAGAGGATCCTCAATATCATCAAACAGCCTACCGGCTATACACTTGGATAAGCGAAGGATCACGCTATCTGCAAACAGTCTACCCTGAACAGTTAGCTGCCAAACGAGAGGAGATGGAGCAATATATAGAAAGTTTACGTGCCAGACGCAATGCGCTGAACCTCATTAAAGACAAGCAGGCAGACTCTTTTATCCGTACAATGCTTTATAAATTGCAAGCAAGTGATTATCTGCTATACGCCTCTCATAAAATAGAAATGTTTCTCTATTTTCTGGCCTATGACAAATCCTTATTGAGAAAGCAATTACCCATAATTGCCGAAACAATCTATCTGCTAAAAAAGAATGGGGTGATAAGCGACAATCACAATGCTACCCTGCAAAACATATTGAAACTGGAAATAGAACAATATGAAATTATTATTTCGGAACTTTGGTATACAAATGCACAATGTGTATTGCAAACAAAGATAGAGGAAGCAATCCATCTCATTGTTTTATCATTGCTCAGCAATAAAGTACCTTTCGAAGAAACCGATAATACCAGAATCCTATCAGCACGCATATACAGATACCTGTCAAGGCTGGACACTCCCTTTAGTTCTCAGCTGAAAAACAAAGCATACACGATGCTCACCGGTGAAAGCTCTTTGGAAAAAAGACTTGACTGGGAACACCTGTTAAACTTCGAGCTGAACCGATTTATAGCTCAAATGGTAAATATACGCATTGACGAGCTTAATATGCCTGCCGAACCGCAAGATAACAAATGGAAACAATATAGCAATGGACATAATACACTGACGCTCGACAAAGACGGATTTACACTCAGTACCCTGTTTCCACATAGCGCACATACATGGAAAGGCAGAAAAGAAAGAGCTGCGTTGATGGAAAACAGAGTTTTTATTGCCTTATTCAGTAAACCTACTTACCTATTCAATAATTGTAAAAGCATTGCCGAACTGCAACTTTACTGGCATCAACTGACGGAAGACTATCCTTTATATGAGTGTAACCAACCGGAGTCTCTTCAAAATAGTTCTATCTTGGAAACTTCTTTCACAGAAACCAAAGATAGCAATACAAAATATCCTTCTGCAAATGAAGAAATTACCATTGGAATTATCGGACCGGACCGCACCAGGCAATATCTGGAAGGAGTCATACTGGATGAACAATACCGAGGAGTGAAGGCTATTCTTCCATTAACACAAATCAATGCCTGTTACTTTTGTATTGAGAACTTTGAAAACTACTTCTCAAGTAATGATACTTATAAAGTAAAAGTATTAAGCAGCAGTAATGAAGGAGTCAGGGTTTCACTGGCATCGCGCTACAATGAATTTGTATATGCGGAAAATGTAAAAAGAAAAAAAATACCGGCTATGATTGCCGATTGTGAAGGGAATAAAATCAAATGGCTTCTTATTACAGGAGCTACTTCTACCACCCCTATCAATAGATGGATTAAACCCCGGGTAGGAGATATATACCAGGTAGAATTTCCGGATAACAACACTTTTCTAAACAATAATATCAATATAGGAAAAGTAAAAGCTGATATCTCTGCGGAAGCATTCTACCAAGAAGTACACACTCACCTACAGGAGTTTTTCACCCATCTGAGAGAATATCAGAACAACACCCTTGAGCGGCAAATTAAAGAACAGACACTGAAACTAAAGAATAACCCTTTTGTTAATGCTCTGCAAAAGATAGATATACAATCTGTTCTCAGCTCGGATGTAGCGGAAACCTACATAATGGAAGAGGAGCAAGAAACGGAAGAAAAAACAAAGAAGTCAGGAAAAGCAGAAAATAAAACATGGCCGATTAACGAAGAAGTTGCCAAAGAGTTGATTTTCTGTCTCGACCAACTATCCAAAGAGTTAAATGAGCCCAATGAGCAATTTAATGCTTATAACTTTCTGCGACTGTTGTGTCTCTTCTCCGGTGAAAAAGAAAAAGCCACTTATTATGGACTGTGTGCCGAATACATTTATAATATTAACCAAATAGCTATCCTGCCATCCGGCGAACGTTTTTCGCATGACAATATTCAGCGATTCAATATTCTATTGGCACGTATGGAACAATTAGGCATCAAACAATATGGAATTACGTTTGAATTCTGTCAAAAAATTGTCCATATTCTCTCTTTAATGGCAGATAATAACACCGACCGTCTGAAACAGCTTATGCAAAGTGAAGACCTGACTATTGCCGAACTGGCCCGCTATTTTTGCATGAGTACACTCCTTTCCAAAGAAGATACCGAACTGCAACATATCATCTACAAAAACATCAATTCCCTACTTGGTATCAAGGAACAGAAAAAAGAAGAAGCTCCTTCCATCCCTGTTTATTTCGGACACGAAGGAGTAGAGCGCGAATTTAAATCATCGGCATTTGGTCACGCCAAAAAAGATGCCCGCGAAGATCAAAGTATGGTGTTGGCTCGTGTTATCGCTTCATTTATGAATACCGATGGAGGTACTCTTTATATCGGTGTAAACGATAAAGGATATCTGACTGGAATCCAAGAAGACCTGAAGCTGGTACACAACGACTGCGATATCTATCTGCGCACAGTAAACCATAATATTATCTGCTTATTGGGTGAAGGGAAAGAAGATTATAACCGCTATCAGGAATACATACGTTGCAACTTTCAAGAATACGGCAAAGAACGCATTGTGCTGGCTTTCCGTGTAGCACCCATCAACGAGGTAGTAAAAGTCAGCGGTAAGATTTATACCCGTTCGGGAAGTTCGTGCATCTGCAAACCGGAACAAAATATCCATGAATTCATAGCAGCACGACGTAATCTGAAATTAGACTCTGTAGCTCGGAAACCGGAATTTCCAACCCTGTTCTCTGCCGAAAGAAACGAATATATCTTTGACGAGTCTGCTCCGGTAACAGCTACTCCGGATATCACTGAGAACAATTCCCATGAGAGCATTTCACTTTCTCTTTTTGACAATCCGCAAGAAGAGAGTATAAATGCGCCCGGCCCAGTCATTGCAGTCCCCACTCCAAAGAAGAAAAAGGCTACTTTCAATATTCAAACATCAGTCTTACGTCCCAACCCTCTACAAAAGAAAACGGAACTGGGCTATAACAGTAATTTCCAATTCATATCATTCTTCAATAATGGCAAAATAGCCGGTTCCACCAGTCCCAAAATCGGAATATGGGGAGAAGATAGTGGAAAAGTAATCTGTTCGTATGATACAGAAGGAGATGAAGAGCTATTGGTCAGTGTCTTTAAAACAGGAGAAATCGGCATTTCCAACTTAAAGAAAGGCTTTTCACAACTTAATTCTCCTATCGTCTTTGTCGATAATGTCAATGAATTGTTCTTTTGCAGCCCGGCATCAAAAGACAAATTCCTGCTTTTGATAGCCGAAAAAGACGGAGTCAAACGCTATCGCATTATCCGCCTAAGTGATTTTGACAAGCCTTTGGGAATACAACCCAAACTATATACCCTCTTGGTACCGGATAAAGGAAACTATATATTTGCTGAGATATTGGACAAAAATATAATGGAAAAAATAGAAGATGACAAGATAACGCTCAATAGTTTTGACCAATACAATGCCGGACACTACTGGGAACATACCTCTTATAAAAATGGTTTGGATACCATTAGCAAATTATGCAACCTTCCCTACTAAAAGGGAAAGGTTGCATAACCTTTATTTTTTTCCTATTTCAAAATCTACACATACCGGTAAGTGATCGCTAAAACCACCATGATATTTCCTCCCCCAATAAGTACGGAAAGGAATGTCACCGCCGTATTTTTCGTCTTCTTCCAATAAGAATGGGAATCTCACGATCTGTGCTTTGTCGTAAGAAGTCCGAATACCGGCATGTCCCTGCAACAGGAAACCGGACACAATCAATTGGTCAAGTATTCCCCACTCACCACGGTAACGGTAAGTCCCGTCTTTACGTCCATCCATCAGATTGTATAACTTCGTAGCCTGCACTTCTCCTTTCGGAGCAACGGCACCCAGTACTTTAGCTATCGAATTATTGGTAGGATAATCATTGAAATCACCCATAATCAAAATATTGGGATGCCGGCGGACATTCATCAGGGAATCAACCGAAGCATGCAGTATCTGTGCGGTGAACAAACGATAAGGTTCACTCTTTTCCTCACCCCCGGAACGTGAGGGCATATGACAGACAAATACATCCAATGTATCACCCGACAACACCTGCCCTGTCACATGAAGAATGTCACGGGTAGGCGTCCTGTCAATCTCTTCGTTCGGAATACGAATGGAGTTTTTGCCAAGCAATTTAAAGCTTCCACGCTGATAAAGCAATGCCACATCAATGCCACGCTGATCGGGAGAGTCAGTCATGACATACCGATAACCGGCTTCACGCAAAGGCGAATATTCAGTAAGGTCTTTCATGCAATGGTCATTTTCCACCTCGCACAGACCAACCAAATCCGGCACATCCTTCACACCTGTCGCTACAATCACTTTGGCTATCTTTGCCAGTTTATCATTGTATCTTGCCCGAGTCCATCCTTTGGGAGCATCAGGTAAAAACTCATTATCGTTTTTTAATGTGTCATGCTGACAATCGAACAAGTTTTCCACATTGTAAAACATGACTCTGAAAGGTTCTTGAGCATAAGCAACCCCGACCAAACAGCATACGCATAGAAATAGGATGATTTTCCTCATGTCTTATTTATTAGAATTATTTTTCAGGTACATGTACCAACACATCCAGCAAATGGCGCCAGAATTTGTCTACCGTCGGTATCAGCATACGTTCATCCGGTGAATGAACTCCACGCAAAGTCGGTCCGAAAGAAACCATATCCAACGAAGGATATTTCTCCAGGAACAAACCGCATTCCAGTCCGGCATGAATAGCTTTTACTTTCGGCTCCACACCAAACAATTTCTTATAGCTGTCTACAGCAACTTTCAGAATAGGTGAAGACGGATTAGGTTTCCAGCCCGGATATCCCTCACCTGTAGTCACTTCAGCACCACCCAGCATAAAAGCAGAACGAATCATTTCGGACATATCCTTGCGAGAGGACAAAATAGCACTTCGCTGGCTTGTCACAATCTTTATCTTTCTGTCTGCCTGCTTGACAGAAGCCAGATTAGAAGATGTCTCCACCAGTCCCGGAATATCCTGGCTCATCGTATACACGCCGTTATGAACAGCATAAACCGCTTTCAGCAGACGACCGGCGGTTACCATATCAATAGCCTCCTTACAGGGAGCTTCGGAAGACAGCTCGGTTTTCAGATTAGGTTCGGTCACTGCAAATTCATTCTCTATCTCAGCCGTATAAATATTTAAATCCACACGCACCGACTCTTTATCCTTCATCGGAACCGCACAAAGTGCCCGTGCTTCACGCGGAATGGCATTGTGAAGATTTCCTCCGTCTATTTCACACAAATACATCGGATATTTAGCAGCCAGCTGAGTCAGGAAGCGAACCAATAATTTATTGGCATTGGCTCTTCCTTTATTTATATCATCACCGGAATGGCCACCGGTCAAGCCCTTTACTGCTACACTAAAATAAAAATAATCTTGTGGTGCAGGAACCGGCTGATAAGCAAATTCAGCCGTCGTGTTAGCTCCTCCGGCACAACCGATAAACAATTCACCTTCGTCTTCCGAGTCAAGATTAATGAGAATATCTCCACTCATAAATCCTTCTTTCAACGCAAATGCACCCGTCAATCCGGTTTCTTCATCTACTGTAAAAAGACATTCCAACGGTCCGTGCTCAATATCGTCAGATGCCAATATAGCCAACTCGGTAGCTACCCCTATTCCATTGTCAGCACCTAAAGTCGTACCTTTTGCCTTCAACCATTCTCCGTCAATCACAGTTTCAATCGGATCGGTCAGGAAGTCGTGCTCCACATCGCTGTTCTTTTCACAAACCATATCTATATGTGATTGCAGAATCACCGTCTTCAGATTCTCTCTACCCGGAATTGCCGGCTTCTTAATCAACACATTTCCGGCTTCATCCGTCTTGGTTTCCAAACCGTGTTTCTCACCAAATGCTTTTAAATAAGCAATTATTTTCTCTTCCCTTTTAGAGGGACGGGGTACCTGGCATATTTCTTCAAAATAATGAAAAACAGAGGCCGGTTTCAAATCCTTTTTATCCATATCTATAATTGGTATTAGTGCAAAATCTAATTGTAGTTTTGCAAAAATTAGTTAAATCAATATATTTAACCGACTCCTTCCTCTTTTTTAATGGAAAAAGAGAAAGCTAAGTCACTTCAAAAGTCTATATTTGCTCTGCAAATGTAGAGTTCTGTTCGGAAATGCTCAAATAAATTTGGCATTTCGCTCACCTTACACTAACTTTGCACCACAAAAATAATAGAAATGCTTGATACTCTCTTTATAACAGTGTTAATAGTTGCTATATGTATAGCATTATTATGTATAGGAATCTTCATAAAAGGAAAGTTCCCCAATACACATGTCAGTGGTAATAAAGCACTTCGGAAGAAAGGAATCGGATGTGTACAGTCACAAGACCGTGAAGCACAGAAAATAAATAAAAGAGCGATTCCCGAAGTAGAGAAACAAGGCAAAGAAGAAAAATAACTAATAAAAACATACGTAAAAAAAGATTATGAAAAGAACAAATTTCATCCTGAATGGATTTTTAGCGTTGGCCACCGTGCTGGTATTTGCACAATGTACCGACAAAAACAACAATGCTTCTACTACTTCTAATGTTGCTCCCGTTGCGGGTGTTGCCGGTTCTTCCAACATGAAGATTGCTTACGTAGAAATCGATTCACTGCTCACCAAATATAATTTTTGGAACGACTTGAATGAAGCCATGATAAGCAAGGAAGAAAACATCCGTACTACCTTGAATGAAAAAGGTAAAAAACTGGAAGCCGAAGCCAGAGAATTTGAACGTAAACTTCAAAACGGAGGTTTTGCAAGCCGTGAACGTGCAGAACAGGAACAGATGCGTTTAATGAAACAGCAGCAGGATTTGCAGGCTTTGCAACAGAAATTGAGTGCAGAACTTGCAGATGAGAACCAAAAGAACAGCTTACAATTGCGTGACTCTATCAACTCATTCCTGAAAATATATAACCAAAACAAAGGTTACGATTTGATTATCAGCAATACCGGCTTTGACAACTTGCTATATGCAAACCCTGCATACAACATTACTCAGGAAATCATTGACGGATTGAACGCACGTTATACTTCGTCTACAACAAAGAAATAAATCGGGAATATCCCAATCAAAAAAAATAAGAATCCGAAATGGTCAGGCTGTTTCGGATTCTTATTTTTTTAGCCTGTCATTCAACAAAAAGCTTTCTACAGGCGTTTATTATATAAAAGAAATTAATAACGAAAGGAGATTAATATGGAAAAATTCGATGATTTAATTACCTCAAATATCCCTGTACTGGTAGATTTTTATGCCGAATGGTGCGGTCCGTGCAAAATGATGAAACCCATCCTGGAAGATGTAAAAGCGATGAAAGGTGAAAAAGTAAGAGTAGTCAAAGTAGATGTGGACAAACACCAAGAATTGGCTGCTTACTACCAAATACAATCTGTTCCCACACTCATGATTTTCAAAGATGGCAAGCAGTTGTGGAGACAAAGCGGTGTGCTACAAGCCAAAGAGCTAAGCGAACTGTTGGCACAATACGAATAACCGACGAAGAAAAACAATAAAAAAGACCGTGCAAAACAAATCTGCACGGCCTTTTTATTTATAATAAACTTATTATTTCTTGAAATATCTATTGTACAAGCCTTCGAAGCCCTTACCATGACGAGCTTCGTCTTTAGCCATTTCGTGAACTGTATCGTGGATAGCATCCAAGTTCAGAGCTTTTGCACGAGTAGCAATACGCTTCTTGTCAGCGCAAGCACCTGATTCTGCATTCATTCTCTTTTCCAAGTTAGTCTTAGTATCCCATACGCAGTCGCCCAGCAATTCAGCAAATTTAGAAGCGTGTTCAGCTTCTTCCCAAGCATAGCGTTTGAAAGCTTCAGCAATTTCAGGATAACCTTCACGGTCAGCCTGACGGCTCATAGCCAGATACATACCAACTTCTGTACATTCACCCATAAAGTGGTTGTTCAAATCTTTAATCATTTCTTCGTCACAACCTTTAGCAACGCCAATTACGTGTTGGTCAGCAAATTCCAAACCACCTTCTGTTTCTACCATTTCGTTGAACTTAGAAGCGGGTGCTTTACACAACGGACACTTTTCAGGAGCTGCATCACCTTCATGAATATAACCACAAAC
>OHMO01000978.1_pt1 | contig 11783 bp, 8 predicted proteins | sample 1569321 | NCBI WGS metagenome assembly OHMO01 (sample SAMEA3879504, study PRJEB24766) | human gut metagenome | biome: human-associated habitat; feature: feces | place: USA | collected 1985/1987
CTGGGGTATGGTGAGATGATAATTGGTACTGTTTATGGAAACTTGTCAAATGACATTAAAACATATCCATTGGGGACGATTGCAAACGATGTGATAACGTTCCCTGCCAACTCTCTCTTTATTCAGGATAATGATGGCGCAGCTCCCGCCAGCAAAAATCCAACGAAATTATATTTAAGCATTGATGTTTATAAAGCGAGTCTTACAGCTGAATAATAGCTGACTTTGACAAATTGAAATCCCCTTGCTCTTCTCAAAAGTAAGGGGATTTTTATTCTGGAGATTAATAGTTGCCGAGTATCGAACCTTTATTATATAAAAATATATATTTATGAGACGTAATCTGTTTTGGCTTTTTCTTTTTTCATCATCGTTGTTATGGGCAGATAATGTAACCGTGTCGAGAGCGGAGCAATTAGCCCGCACATTCTTCGGAAATCAAGAAACAACCCGTTCCGTTGAAACGAAATATGAATACATATGGAATGGTGAAAGCGCGCAAACGCGTGCTGATGCCATACCGGCCTTTCATGTTTTCAATCGTATTCCTCAAGGAGGATTTGTTATTATTGCCGGTGATGATGTGGCAGTTCCTGTATTGGCATACAGCAATACTGGAAAATTTGAGGTTGAAAACATGCCATCTAATTTACAAAACTGGATGACATACTATCGGGAAGAGATTAATTGGAGCAGAGCACAAAATAGGGTTCCGTCTGCATCAATAACAGCACTGTGGAACAGTTTGGAAAATGGATACTTATCAGACAATGCAGAAGATGAAGTGCTGTTGGAAACCGCTCTATGGAACCAAGGCACTCCTTATAACAAAATGTGTCCGCCGATAGATGGGATTATAGCTCCAACGGGTTGTGTAGCAACTGCATTGGCTATCGTCATGAAATATAACCGTTGGCCGGATAAAGGAAATGGCGCTACATTTTCATATACGACACGAACTTATGAAAGAACCGTTTCTGCAAATTATACGGCAACTTACGATTGGGACAATATGCCGGATATTTATGAAGAAGGTGTTTATACTTCGACGCAAGCCAATCAGGTGGCAAGGTTGATGTATCACTGTGGTGTACTTTCCCAGATGGATTATACGCCTAAAGAAAGTGGAGCTTTCACTTTGATAGCCGCCCGGGGAATGGTAGATTATATGAAGTATGATAAAAGTATGACTGTACTGGAAAAGGAATGGTACACAAGTAACGAGTGGGATGCTCTGTTAAAAGCGGAATTAAATACCGGCCGCCCTGTGATTTATGGTGGAAGTAATAGCCAACGTGAGGGGCATCAATTTGTTTTTGATGGTTACAAAGCCGACAGGTATCATGTAAATTGGGGATGGGGCGGTATAGCTAACGGGTATTATTTATTATCAACGCTGGAACCTGACCAACAAGGTATAGGAGGTAATTCCGGCGGAGGATTTTCTATCGGACAAAATGCAATAGTAGGTATAAAAAAAGCAGAAACCGGTTCAAGCTATCGTGATATGTTGGCCTTTTTTAAAGGAAGTTCAGGTGGAGTTACTTATAGCGGATTATCTACGACAGAAACAAAATTCTTACCTAATACTCAGTTTGATGTAATGGCTGCGTTTATAGCGAATTATGGTCTTCGCAATTTTGCCGGTACCATAGCTTTAGCATTGGTTGGCGAGAATGGGGATGTAAAAGAGTTTATATCCAGAGAACATGCCATTTCTAAATTGGAGGCAATGGATGGTAGTAGTGGAAGTATGCCCGGTAGCGGATATTCGCTCACCTGTACCATTACCAAAACCCCGGAAAGCGGTGATCGGATTTGGTTAATGTATCGTGCAAATGATGTTGAAACATGGAGTCAAGTGCAAGGAGGTCGGGATGTAACTACAGAAATTGTAGTAAAAGCAGGAGGAACAGGTCTGAAAAAAACGGAACAGAATAATATATCGAATGTTATCGTCACAAATGATAATAACCGGATTTTTATAAAATCTCCTGTAACAATGACAATGTTGATGATCTATGATATGAAAGGACAATTACAAAAGGAAATCGAATGCCCGGAAAACGTAGAGTTCAATTTTTCATGCGAAGATTATGATTCCGGCATATATATACTAAAGGTAATTACTACCGAAGGAGTTAGTTCCGCTAAATTTATTAAGAATTGATTGCTGATTTAAGGAGGATATAAACGAATAACGTTTATAATATCTTACATAAAAGAAAGGGTAATTATCGCATTTCGATAGTTACTCTTTTTATTGTTCTGCTCATTTATAAAGTAAATTAATTAGTAACGGACATATTATTAGTGACTTAAAAGTATATCTTCAATACGACACAAATAAGATAAGTAATTTATAATCTACTATAATACAGGTGGTTATATTAAAAATAAAGTACTGCAATAGTAGAAATGGCTAAAATAAAGTTTTACTGCAAAATAGTTAACGCTTTTATTTTCAGAAAGTTATATTCTTTTCAATATTCTTTTATTAGTTCCTCTTGTTCTTGTATCTATATGTATATCAGTATAATAACATACTGATAGTTCTGCAAAGACTTTGCAGATTTCTTACATCGGAATGCAGACACAGGAGGTAACGATCAAACCAACTGTAAAGGTAATATTAAAATCTGATTCACAGATGGTTGATGAAGTTGTAGTTGTAGCATATGGTTCTGCAAAAAAGAGTTCATTGACGGGATCTGTAGATATTGTAAAAGCGGATCAATTAACAAAAGTTCCGGTAAATAGTGTCGATCAGGCATTGCAAGGAAAAGCAGCCGGTGTACAAGTTACGGCTTCTACCGGTAGACCAGGTGCCGGAGCAAATATTAAGATTCGCGGTACCAGTTCTATTTCTGCAGGTAATGACCCGCTATATGTAATTGATGGTGTACCGGTTTCTTCTACTGATTTTGCGGCTCTTAACTCCAACGATATAGAATATATGTCTATATTGAAAGATGCTTCTGCTACTGCTATATACGGTTCCAGAGGTGCTAATGGCGTAATCCTTATTACTACTAAAAAGGGACAAAGTGGAAAGACAACTGTAAATGCGAAGGCTTTATTTGGAATTTCGACCAGAACATTGACTGACGGTGATTTTACAATGATGAATGCACAGGAGAAACTACTTTATGAGCGCCAGTTGGGTAGTGGTCAAGGAGCTTCAATGACAGATGAAGAAATTGCAGCTGCACCAAATACCAATTGGGCGGATGAAGTTTTCCGTACCGGCTTTACTCAATCATACGAACTGAACGTATCCGGTGGTACGGATGCTACCCGTTTTTATATTTCCGGTCAATATTTTGATCAGGATGCAATTGTGCCGGGTTCGTATCTGACTCGTGGTACCGTTCGTGCTAATATCGAACACAAAATTAAAGATCGCTTGAAGATTAATTTCTCTTCATCGGCTGGTGTATCTAAGGAAGGATTATTGAGAACTGACCGTAATGCATTGAATCCTTTTAATTATATTTATAGTGCAAACCCATATGATGCACCTTATAATGAAGATGGCACTTACAATACTGACATAATTGTCGGTGGTGTACCTTTGAATATATTCGAGAATATCGATAATAACCCATCCTATATCAATAAGTTGAAAATGCTTGGCGCTTTCAGTCTCGAGTGGAGAATTTGGGACGAGATTAAATATACTACTGTTGCAGGTATTGATTATACCCAAAATCTGCAGTATCAGTTCAATCATCCGGAATCTCAATTGTCTCAAATATTAGGTTCTCCTTATGGGTATCGTCGTGATTCATATGCACATAGAGCTACTTGGGTATGGACGAATATGTTGAGCTATGATAAAACGTTCAATGATGTGCATCAAGTGAAGGCTATTGTCGGTATGGAGGCACAATCCAGTAATTATCGTGATATTGCTGCTGCTGTCAGCGGATATCCTACCGGAAAATTGGATGCCATAGATATTGGTGCAACCGATAAAGATGTTGAGGGTATTACTACAGATTGGAGAATGCTTTCTTACTTGGCTACGGCAGGCTATACATATGATGATAAATATATTGTTGATGCTGCAATACGTCGTGACGGTTCTTCCCGCTTTGGTGCAGACAATCAGTTCGGTACATTCTGGGCTATCGGTTTAGGATGGAATATGGAAAGAGAAAGCTTCCTTGAAGATGTAGAATGGTTGAGCCGTTTGAAACTTCGTGGCAGTGTAGGTACTTCCGGTAATAATAACATCGGTGATTATGCCGCACAAGGTGTATATGGTTACGGTAGCTACAACGGTGCTTCGACTGCTTACCCGAAACGTTTGCCAAATCCGGAACTTTCATGGGAAAAGAGTATGCAATCATCTATAGGTCTGGATGCCGCATTTTTTGATTCACGTTTGAATATCACATTCGACCTTTATAAACGTAAAACAACCGATCTGCTTTTAGCAACACGGCTTTCAATGACTTCCGGTTTTTCAAGCCGTATTGATAATGTTGGAGAATTGATGAATAAGGGGTATGAATTGGCTATTAGCGGTGATATCATAAAGACCAATGATTGGACATTCAGTCTGAATGGAATGATATCTCAAAATAAAAACAAAATTGAGAAATTATACAAAGGGAATGACATAACAGTTGGCTGGAATAACTTAATCAAAGAGGGATATCCTATCAATGTGTACAAAATGGTACGTTGGGCTGGTGTAAATCCTGCAAATGGAGATGCTTTGTACTATACCAAAGACGGTAAAATTACAAATGTATATGATTCGAACGATGCGGTAATTTTGGATGATAAGACTCCGGACCCGAAATATTTTGGTTCGTTTGGGGCGAGAGTGGCATACAAAGGTATCGAATTGAATGCTGATTTTTATTTCTCAGGTGGCAACTACATCTATAATCACAACCGTTTCTTTACGGAAAGCGATGGTGCACAAATCGGACAGAATTTAGATAAGAGTTTATTGTATGACCAATGGAAGCAACCGGGAGATATAACCAATGTACCGAGACAGGATTTAAATAACAGCACTTATATGTCTACCAGATATCTTGAAGACGGTTCTTATATGCGTCTGAGAAATCTGACTTTGGCCTATACATTCCCCAAAAGTTTACTGAAACCTTGAAAATCTGAGAATTTTTGCCCAAGGATTGAACCTGTTCACAATTACGAATTTCCGTGGTCTTGACCCGGAAGTTGGGGACTCGCCTACAACAGGATTGGCAGCTACAGCAGGTCCAGCAGCGGCTGTACTCGATTTTAGCTTCCCTGCTTCACGTACCATTATGTTTGGTATCGAAATAGGTTTTTAATAAAGTTTTTTCATTAAAAAAATAAAGTATGAAACTATCAAGAAAAACAATAATACCGGTAATCGCTTTTTTGAGTCTTTCATTTACGGGATGTGCTGATTTTTTGGACACAACTCCCCATGACTCACTGAACAGCGATAACGCATTAGAATCTTTAGAAGATTTTAATAATACCACAAATAGTGTATATGAATCGATGCGTTCTTCATCCTACACAGCCAATTTTATGTTGATGGTACCTGATGTGATGTCAGACAATCTGATTCTGAACCGTGACGGACGTCTTATCTATAACGAGTTTGCCGGATTTAAATTTTATGCCGACACTTATGGTGTAAGTGGAATGTGGAGTGCTGCATACAATGCCATATTGGGAACAAACGAGGTTATTACACGCATGGAAAGTGATCCTTCAATCATTGCTTCAGATGAAAAATTAGGTAAGAACTTGTTGGCTGAATGTCTCGCTTTGCGCGGAATGATCCATTTTGACCTGGTACGCCTTTATGGTAAAAATTATCTCCAAGCTTCCGATTCTGATCTGGGGGTAACTTATAAAAAAGATACGGAAACAACGCTTCCGGCTCGTAACACGGTAAAAGAGGTATATACCTGGTTGACGGAAGACTTGGAAAGAGCCAAAGGGATGATGAGCGATGATTATAATACGACAATCAATTATCGTTTAAATAAAAAGGCTATTGCAGCAATTTTGGCACGCGTATATCTGACGATGGGAAAAGACCAATTGGCTGTGGATAATGCTACTGAAGCGATAGCTGGTGACGGTTCTGATATTGCCGGTATCGATGACTTTAGTAAAATATACACTACGAGCATGGATGTTCCAGAGGTTATATTACGTATTGCGTTGAAGTCTGATGACGGTTATTTGCCAGGTAATGACTGGGGACAGGGAAGTGTAAGCAATTATAATGCTAACTACTCTGTTTCTTATGGATTAAAATCATTGTATTCAGGTACAGACTGTCGTAATGCAGTTATAAAGCAAGTGACCTGTAAGAGTGGTTTGTGCAACGTTGTATGGAAATGGAATAATGGTGGAGCTACTGTAGGTTTGGTTGACATTCCTCTTATCCGTACATCTGAAATGTATATGACACGCGCTGAAGCCAATTACAACTTAAAGAATTATCCGGAGGCGCTGAGTGATTTGAATCTATTACGTGCAAAACGCTATTCTGATTATGAAGAAGGTACTGAAGCCGGATCTGCATTGGAAAAGGAAATTCAGTTACAAAGACGTTTGGAACTTGCATTTGAAGGACATCGGTTCTTTGATCTGAAGCGCCGCCATGAAGATGTGATCCGTGACGATAAAGGGTTCCTTGCTGATGGCACAGGTGCAAGTTCTGATGCACAGGAAGTGTCAGCTGACAGCCCTTATTATGTATTGCCTATTCCTCAGTCAGAAATAGATGCAAATGAAAATATGATTCAGAACAAATATTAATTCTAAAAACAGAAACAAATGAGAAAATTGAAATATTTAATTCTGGCTGTCGGAACTTTATTTGTTATTGCTTCATGTGATGATAACATTCCGCAGTCATTCAATGCAGAAGATAGCAACGCCAGTTTTTCAAAAACAACTGCCTCTGTAAATGAAAATGCTACTGAACCTTTAGAGATTCCATTAGTATTGGCCGGTATCCCCGGAAGCGGTAAAGTTACTGTTACATTGGCCGTTTCAACAGAGGGAGATACGAATCCAGCCATTGAAGGTGAAGATTTCACAATAGACAATAAAGAAATCACTTTTGAAGAAGGCTATGGAACTCAGAATATTGTAATTCGTCCTATTGATAATAATGTATTCACAGGAAAAAAGACATTTACACTTACGATTGCAAGTAGTACTCCTGAATTGAAAGAATCCGTTCAGAACTCTGTAAAAATATCCATTGCAGACGATGAACATCCGTTGTCATATTTGTTTGGAACGTATGCAATGGAAGGAATTCTGATATCTCAAGGACAGGCTTCTCCTAATGGATATGATGTTACAATAGCAGCACACGATGCCGGAGCATTGAACGAAATAGAAGTTGACTTTGGATATCCGGAAGTTGTTTTAGCTTCTGTTGGTGAAGAAGATGGGGAGACGGTTATCACATTCTATAAGAATCAAGATGTAGGAGAAGCACAAGCTGGATATATTGCTCATTTCGTATGGACAACAGTCGAAGATGGGAAACAATATTATAGCGAAACTGATAATGTAATGGCAACTTATGATAATGGGATAATTACATTGAATGAAGATAATGGATTTGGATTCCTTGCTTATGAATCAGGTGTTCCGTATGCATGGTTTGAATATTGGATGCAAGGCAGTGTTACTTTTACAAAAAAGTAATAAAATGAGTAATCAATAACTTGATAAGGTCACCTGATATTAAGGTGACCTTATTTGTCTAAAAACAAATATATTATGAAAAGGAATCTATTATTTATTGTCTTTCTGTGTTGCACATGTTTGGGTATATATGCAGCTCCTTTCCGCTTTTTGGAAACCATTGTTACTCAAGCCGATGGAAGTCAGTTAGCTTTGTATGCATCTGGTGACGAATTTTATCATTGGATACATGATAAAGACGGGTACACCATTGTACAAGCAGAAGATGGTTATTGTTATTATGCAATTAAAAACGATAAAGGAGAACTGGTACCTTCAATATATCGGGTGGATGATGAATTACCATCAAAAACAAAAATCGTTCCTTGGTTGAAAATATCAAAACAACAATACGACAAACGCCGGGAACGAATGCAAATTCAGCCAATGACCAGAACTACTAAACCTCAATATGCCTCTCATAAAAATCCATTAAACAATATCGTCATATTTGTTTCTTTTAAAGATGCTACCACATTCTCAAAAAAGAGATCGGTATATGACAGTCGGTTCAATAGTACTACATCTTCGAGCGGATCATTGAAAGACTATTATAAGGAGGTATCATACAGTAATTTGGATATCACTTCACATTTTTATCCCAAAACTTCGGATATGACTTCTACCGCTAATGGTTACATCGATTTTCATAACAGAGGCTTTTATCGCCCTTATAATGCAACAACTAACCCTGATGGCTATAGAACAAGTGACGAGTCGACAAACAGAGAACATAACTTGATAGTAAATGCTATTGATGCAGTAAAAGCCAGTATCGAACAAGATTTTACGCCGGATGAGCTGGATAATGACAACGACGGCTATATAGACAATGTCTGTTTTGTCATTCAAGGAAATAGTGATGGCTGGAGTGATTTATTGTGGGCACACCGTTGGTCACTTTATACTAAGGAATGCTACATTCATGGTAAGCGAGTGATGGATTATGTTTTCCAACCCGAGAACCAAGTTACCGTGAATACACTTTGCCATGAGATGTTCCATGCATTAGGTGCACCGGATTTATATCATTATAGTGAAGAAAGTCAGAATCTCGATCCTGTGGGTAGTTGGGATCTGATGAACAGTGGTTGGTGTCACATGGGAGCCTATATGAAATGGATGTATGCAGGCCAAAGTTGGATTAAAGATATGCCTACAATAACCCAACCGGGTACCTATACACTACTTCCATTATCTCAGAGTGCAGAAAATAGTTGTTATAAAGTTAACTCTACTAATCCAAATGAATATTTTGTTTTGGAATACCGGAAAAAAGAAGGAAAGTATGAAAAAAATCTGATCCGGTCAGGGCTACTCATTTATAGAATCAATACAACGGTCAGTGAAGGGAATCGCAACGGTCCTCCTGATGAAGTTTATATTTATCGTCCCTTTGGTTCATTAACGGAAAATGGTTTTTTGGATGAAGCCGCTTATCAGACAACTTCGGGTGCTGTAATGACAGATAAAACATTCCCTAAGCCTTTCTTGTCAGATAATTCGGACGGTGGCCTGAGAATTAGAAATGTGATCATGGAAGATGATAAGTTGACTTTCGAAATAGAAGATATTCCTACTGGCTTTGAAAATCTTTTTGATGATAGAAAGATGCAACTAAAAATGGTGGATAATACACTGTATGTGTCATCAGATGAAAACGTTGAGTCTATTGTCGTAACAGATATTTCAGGCAAAGTTTTGGAACAAACTAAAAACACGAACCAACTTTCGTTGAAACAATTTTCTCAAGGTATCTATATTGTATCCATTCTATCCGGAAACAATATGTATAAACGAAAAATATTTATAGAATGAATTTGCTAAAAATCCGTATCATACAAATAGCCCCCTTATTGTTTTGGGGAGTTAATGTTGTAGGACAGAGTATAGATAATCATTTTCTGTTCAACCAGTTTAGAGACGCCACGATTTTATACAAAAACAAGAAGGAAAATCGGACTGCACTCAATTATAATAAAGCCACAGAAGAGATGATTTATATTTCACCAGAAGGTAAGAATATGGCATTGTATCCGATAGATCAGATTGATACGGTCTATTTTGATAAACGAAAGTTTGTTCCGGTTGACAATCGTTTTTATGAAGTCTTGTCACGGAATAAGTATACTTTATACGCTTCTTATCGTTGCCGGATGAGTATTCAAGCACAAAACATCGGCTATGGTACTTCTTCAACTACGGCTGTTGATAATATTTCATCATTAAACACATCCGGAGAAATCTATCAATTGAAATTACCCGAAAACTATAAAGCGGAACCTTACGTTCTGTATTATATTGAAGTAGATAATCAATTGAAGAAATTTACTAAAGCCAAAGAACTGGTAAAGTTATTTCCTGATCTAAAGAAAGAGATAGCATTATTTATAAAGAAGAATCGAATAAAGAATAATACAGAAAGCATAGTCAAAATCGTCGATTTTATATCTGGCTTATAATTCATAACATTTATTTGAAATGATGCTATATTGCATATATAGTAAGAGGGTACCCTTTTGTGAAGCGCACCCTCTTTTCATTTCTTTACATGACCATCTGAATTATTTATTGTATTGTTGGGAATATAGGATGGATTTAATATGCGCTACTATTCGCCACAATGTTAATAATTGAATCCGAAATGCCACAAAGGTATTGTATTATTGTATCCATATTCTATATCGTCTTTTACCACATAAGCATTTTCTATACCATGTATTTGTTTTTGCTGTTTTCCTGCCCCTCCTATTTCAAAAGTATAGTTATCTATTTCAAAATCTGACTTCTCTGATGAAATCACTTTATGGTGAACTTTCATTTGAGAGAGAAAAAATGTTTCCCGAATGTTTCCTGTATCGGGTTTGTTTTCAGCCAAGGCATAGACTAAATTAGTATTATCCAAATAGATCTTTTCTATTTTTCCGAGTAAACGAATTCCTCCTGTACCATTACGTAGCTGAGCTATTATACCAGCTCTTTCTAAATAATATAGAAAATCAGTAATAAGATTACGATGTACGCCTATCAGTTGTCCAATTTTGGTAAAATTGGGTTTAAAAGGTACACTTTGTGATATAACATAAAGTAATTGCCGGATTTTTTTGGTAGTTGCTACATTCATATTTGCATAAATTGGTATATCATTTTCGACAGTTAAATTAATGATATTACGTAGGCGTTGGTCATATCCGGGATCACTAAAAAATGGATAATAACCATTTTCTAAATATTCTTTGAACAATGGTAACGGGTGATTAACTCCCGGAAGTTCTACTTTATGATTTAATATATCTTGTAAAGAATAAGGTAGTATTTGTATCCCCTTAGATAACATTATATACTCTCGAAAAGAAAGCCCTGGCAGGAAATAACTCAATGCCCTGCGGCTTAAATCAGCATTTCCTTTGTAAATATCAAGAATAGAGGAACCGGTAAATACAACTTGAAAGTCTGGGAAATAATCATAAATCATTTTTAATTCTTTAGACCAGTTCTGGTACTTATGGACTTCATCAATGAAAAGGTGTTTCCCACCATTTTTATAAAAAACAGAAGCTAAATCGAAAAGCTTATGTTCTGCGAAATAAAGATCATCGGCATTGACAAAAAGCGTATCTTCCAGTGAGTGATGTAACTTTATATGCTGCAATAGCATAGTTGTTTTTCCTACTCCTCTGGGTCCTATTATTCCTAACATTCTGGCAGACCAATTGATATCGTCGTGTAAATAGCGAATGTAGGATGTATCTGTCAAATTCAGTAATCTACGGAAAAGTTCAAATAATTGTTCCATATTATATAAGTTTATAGTACAAAGATACAAAACTGCCAGATAAAAGTTGCAATAATCAAATAAATTGCAACTTTTAAATTGCAATTTTAACTATATGCGCCATTTTTATATGGCAATTTAAATATAGGTAGAGTTCATGTTTTATTGTAAAACACTAATAAGAGCCTATTTGCAAGTAATATATTTATACATATTTTACAAGTGCAATTATGATTTCATTTTTATATTCGATATTATAAAACTGCCTTAA
>OHMO01001026.1_pt1 | contig 11238 bp, 10 predicted proteins | sample 1569321 | NCBI WGS metagenome assembly OHMO01 (sample SAMEA3879504, study PRJEB24766) | human gut metagenome | biome: human-associated habitat; feature: feces | place: USA | collected 1985/1987
TTTTCGCTTTGGAGCATTTTGCTTACCGGAATACCGGTCCAGCGGGATACTACATCGGCGATGTCTTCGGCATCCACCTCTTCCTTGATCATAGCCGAATCGCCTTGCATCAGCTTCAATTCTTCCTGTATCTCTGTGATTTCCTTGTCCAATGCTTGTAGCTTTCCATAACGGATTTCCGCTACTTTTCCATAATCTCCTTCACGTTCTGCCTTTTCTGCCTCGAACTTCAAGTTTTCTATTTCTACTTTATTCTGCTGGATTTTATCCATCAGTGATTTTTCATTTTGCCATTTGGCCTTGTAAGATTTCTCCTGTTCCTTCAATTCGGCGATTTCTTTGCCTATCGTATCCAGTTTCGGTTGATCTTTTTCACGTTTGATAGCTTCACGCTCGATCTCTAATTGTTTGATTTTGCGTGATATCTCATCCAGATCTTCCGGGACGGAATCTACTTCCATACGGAGTTTGGCGGCAGCTTCATCCATCAGGTCGATCGCTTTATCGGGTAAGAAACGATCGGTGATATACCGGTTGCTTAATTCCACGGCAGCAATGATGGCATCGTCTTTGATACGTACATGGTGGTGGTTTTCATAACGCTCCTTCAATCCACGTAGGATGGAAATGGTACTGAGTGTGTCCGGTTCATCCACTTGTACGATCTGGAAACGACGTTCCAATGCCTTATCCTTTTCAAAATATTTTTGATACTCATCGAGGGTGGTGGCACCGATTGCCCGTAATTCACCGCGTGCTAAAGCCGGTTTAAGAATATTGGCGGCATCCATTGCCCCTTCTCCTTTACCTGCTCCGACTAACGTGTGAATTTCATCAATAAACAGGATGATATTTCCATCGGATTTCATCACTTCATTGACTACCGACTTCAGCCGTTCTTCGAATTCACCTTTATATTTTGCACCTGCTACCAATGCACCCATATCCAGTGAGTACACTTGCTTGTCACGCAGGTTTTCGGGTACGTCACCTCTTAATATACGATGGGCCAACCCTTCTACAATAGCTGTCTTACCGGTACCCGGTTCACCTATAAGTATGGGGTTGTTTTTGGTACGGCGACTTAATATCTGAAGCACACGCCGTATCTCTTCATCACGTCCGATAACGGGATCGAGCTTACCGCTACGGGCTGCTTCGTTCAGGTTAATGGCATATTTTTCAAGTGATTGATAAGTATCTTCACTTGATTGTGAGGTCACCTTTTCGCCTTTACGCAATTCGTTGATGGCACTGCGTAACTCTTTTTCTGTCATTCCTGCATCTTTCAGAATGGTGGCAACGGTACTTTTTACAGTCAGTAACGCCAATAATAAATGTTCGAGTGAAACGAATTCATCGCCCATTTCTTTTGAATATTGTGTTGCTTTCTGAAGCACATCATTCGATTCTCTGCTCAAATAAGGTTCTCCACCGGATACTTTCGGTAATGAATCTATCTGTTTGTCGACAACCAGCGCAATTTGTTGTCCGTTCACTCCTAACTTCTGGAAAATGAAGTTGGTTACGTTTTCACCGACTTTCATTACCCCTGCCAGTAAGTGAGCCGGTTCAATGGCCTGCTGCCCCCGGGCTTTTACCAAGTTTACGGCTTCTTGCACCGCTTCCTGGGATTTAATGGTAAAGTTGTTAAAGTTCATATCTTATAATCTCCTTTCTTATTTTCACGTTTTCAATAACACTAAAGGGGGCGCAAAAGATTTGCCAATACATATAATATGCCATTTTTTCAGTAAAATTATATAATTAGTTGACAAAATGTCTGCTTTATATCCATAGGGTATATAGAGCTTTTGAGGGGGATAATTGTCTCTGTACTATCTTTATGATTGGGACATGGAGATATGATTATTTATACAGTCGGGGCATACTGCCTAAACTTTTAGAAGATTGATGATGCGTGTATAAAAGCTTTATTGTATCTTTATCCCTCAATATACGGATTTTATAATGGAATAATTTTTATGGATAAAAAGATAAAATTGCCTGAGATTGTTATGCTGATTGATGCCGCATTCTTGAATTATGTAATTTCGGATTTAAAAAGCTATTTTGAGAAAATGCTGAATCGGCCTTTACGGGAAATTGATTTATCATTGTTGACTACTTATCTGGCGTTGGATGCCGGCATTAGTGAGGGGGATAACAAGGCACAGTTGCTGTTTGTGTATGATAAAGATTCTTCTAAGTTGCTGTTTTGCAAACCGGCAGATCTGAAAGAAGAACTGAACGGGGTTGCTTTTTCAAGCCAGTTCGGTGAATTTTCTTTCGCCGGGGTTCCTTGTGAAGAAATGGTGATCCGCGAAGAACTGTTTCTTGATTTGTTGGGAATAGTATCGGATTCGGCAGATGTGAAGAAGCTTATTGTGATTTCTTTTAATGAAGAATATGGAGATAAGGTGAGAATCGCCTTGAATGCCGTGAAGGAAAAAGAGGTTATTCAGTTCCGTATGAGTGAACCTGACGGAGTGGTGGAGTATCATTGGGAAATGCTGGCATTCCCGTTAATGCAGGCTTTGGGTATCAAAGGGGATGAATTGTAAGAGAATCGCTTCTTGTGGTTCGTCCTGTTATTAATCGTTAATCATTATTCATATGTCCGATTTCCGTTTAAAAGTATTTCAAAGCGTAGCAAAAAATCTCAGTTTTACAAAAGCCTCGCAAGAGCTTTTTGTCAGCCAACCGGCCATAACCAAACATATTCAAGAATTGGAAGCCTGTTATCAGGCGAGACTTTTTGACCGTCAGGGAAATAAAATATCTCTCACAGAAGCCGGAAAATTGTTATTGGAACATAGTGAACGTATTCTTGATGCTTACAAACGTCTGGAATATGAAATGCATCTTTTGCACGGCGATTATATCGGTGAGTTGAAACTTGGTGCCAGTACCACGATAGCCCAATACGTGCTGCCACCTTTATTAGGAAATTTTATCCGTAAATTTCCACAGGTGAATCTGTCTCTCTTGAACGGTAATTCCCGTGAAATAGAGACTGCATTGCAGGAACACCGGATTGATTTGGGATTGGTGGAAGGGATTTTTCGCTTGCCCAATTTGAAATATACTACCTTCCTTGATGATGAGTTAGTAGCCATCGTACATGCTCAAAGCAAACTTTCCTTGCCGGATGAAATAACTCCCGAAGACTTGCAGCATATTCCTCTTGTCCTTCGTGAACGTGGTTCGGGTACTCTCGACGTGTTTGAACGTGCACTGCTCCAACATAGCATTAAACTCTCTTCCCTCAATGTGTTGATGTATCTCGGCAGTACAGAGAGTATAAAATTATTTCTGGAAAACACGGATTGTATGGGTATTGTATCTATACGTTCTATTTATAAAGAATTGGCTTCCGGTAATTTCCGTGTCGTTGAGATAAAAGAGATGCAGATGTTACGTGAGTTTTGTTTTGTTCATCAGCAAGGGCAGGAGGGAGGATTACCACAGGTGTTTATGCAGTTTGCTATGCACTATAACCAAAGGTTATAGTGCATAAATAGAAACAATTGGTGCATGCCATAAAGTAACCGTATCTTTGCACTCGAAAAAATAATTAAACAATAAAGATATGGTGTCAGCTATTACAAGAACATTAAAGACGAATAATAAAATTGTCTATGTATCCTTACTTTCGATTTTAACTTTTTTCTTATTATTGGATTATATTCCGGGCATGCAAGCTTTTTCGGCATGGGTTACTCCTCCTTTGGCTTTGTTTTTAGGATTGGCTTTTGCATTGGTTTGCGGGCAGGCACATCCGAAATTTAATAAGAAGACTTCTAAATATTTGTTGCAATATTCCGTAGTAGGTTTGGGGTTTGGTATGAATCTCCATTCGGCACTTGCCTCCGGTAAAGAAGGTATGGAATTTACCGTTATCTCAGTAATAGGAACTTTGGTGATTGGCTGGTTTATCGGACGTAAATTATTGAAGGTAGATCGTAATACTTCTTATTTAATCAGTTCGGGTACTGCTATTTGCGGTGGTAGCGCTATTGCTGCGGTAGGGCCGGTAGTGAAAGCTAATGATAGCGAAATGTCTGTTGCTTTAGCCACTATTTTTATTTTGAATGCTATTGCATTGTTCATTTTCCCGGTAATAGGCCATGCTTTGGGTATGAGTCAACATGAATTCGGGACATGGGCTGCCATTGCCATTCATGATACGAGTTCGGTGGTAGGAGCCGGTGCGGCATATGGAGAGGAAGCCTTGAAAGTGGCGACTACCATTAAGTTGACACGTGCCCTTTGGATTATTCCAATGGCATTTGCCACTTCGTTTATTTTCAAAAGTAAAGGGCAGAAGATTAGCATTCCTTGGTTTATTTTCTTTTTTGTATTGGCTATGATTGTGAATACTTATCTATTGGGAAGTGTTCCGGAGGTAGGTGCCGCTATTAATGGCTTGGCACGCAAAACTCTGACTATAACCATGTTTTTTATTGGTGCTTCCTTGTCTATTGATGTTGTGAAATCAGTTGGCCTTAAACCTTTGGTCCAGGGAGTATTGCTGTGGGTGGTTATCAGCTGTAGTACATTAGCCTACATTTATTGGTTCTAAAAATCATACAGTTGTATTCATTTATATAGCATGGATTCCGATAGGAATAATTAAAAACCGAATAAGGTTTTGTATGTTCTACAGACATGCGAAACCTTATTCGGTTTTATATGTTTGGGGAGAATAAGTCTTATTTTGTTCCGATGAATTGGGACGAAGAGTTTCAAACGCTTGAAACCAGTAGTTCCAGTTAGAAGAATCAAGCAGTTCCAATAAGAAGAATCAAATCGTTTCAGTATACTGAAAAATCAATATTCTTAGAAGATAATGTACGATAATCCCATCTCTTCTGTCTCTTTTTGAAGTTTTTTCATTTCCTTCTTTAAATCTTTCAGCTCAGTGATGCCTTCTATCTTTTTTAGTTCGCCGAGGGCTATGCTGATTTCTTTGAATGCATTATTGATTTCATGGGTGGGAATGCTGAAGTAGGTATTGTCACTTGTCTTTTGCGATTTCATGATATTCTGAATATCTTTTATGGTCATGTCGCCTACTAACCGGACGTATTTTAACGTAGCGGCACCATCGACTACCATAATGAGATCCTGTACGGTTTCCCCCTTACGCTTTACATAAAAAGCCATACGCGAAACGATGCCTTTTTGTTTCATCAGCAATTCATATTTTTGTGCACGCACTACGCTTTCAATATCCCGCCGCATTTCTCTTTTTATACCATTATCCATTGTGGAGAGTATTTGTACCAACTCTAATTGTTTGGCAAGTTTCCCGACATTGACGTCTTTGGTATATAGTTCCGGATTCATCTCTATCATCGCTTTGGAGATGTAAACCGATGACACGTTGTTCATGTCACTGTATTTGGCAAACAGGCCTTGTGCCTGACAAAGCAGTGGCAGTAGTAATAATACGCCTGCAAGGAATAATCTGTTCGTTTTCATAATCATTAATGCTGTTCTATTGTAATTGTAGATCCTTTTTTATCTCTCTGTTTGTTCTTCTGATATCTTTTTGAGTGTCTATCATTTCATCTACTCCATTGTTCAATCCCATAGAAACTTCCATTAAGGTGGCCTGTAGTACTTCGTAAGCCACTTCCGGATCCGTAAAGGTTTCTTTAGGTTTCTCCATTGTGTCGCTTATGTTACTGATACTGTACCCGAGTCCGAACAACAATACTATGCTGGCAGCTATTCCACCAACCCAGCGCCAATTGCGCTTTGATTTATTTTTACGGAAAAAGTGTATTTCCTCTTGTTCTTTCGTGTCGATCATCCGGCTTAATTTGTCTTCCAGCCCTGCGGGTACTTCCACGGGTACATCTTTATGAAAGCAAAGAAATAATCTCTTATCTTTTTCCAGATGTTCAGGGACATTCTGTGTTTCGAAGTATTTCTTCAACTTTTCTTCTTGGTTCTCGCTGGTATTTCCTTCGTAAAATTCGGCCAGTAACCTTTCAATTTCTTCGACTCTCATAGTTGTTCAGTTTATTAAATTGTTCACGAATTCTTTTTCTTGCTCTTGATAGTAGCACACGTATATTTATGGAATTTAGCCCGGTAATATGTTCTATTTCTTCATACGAGCATTCTTTTACATCTCTGAGTATGACCACTTTTTGTTGTTGCTCGGGCAGTTGCGCTATGATGTTTTTTACTTGCCGGACTTCATCCCGGGTTTCCATATCATCTGCCGGACAGGTATAATGGATACCGTTTAACTCTACTGTTTGTTTATTGGCAGTATATTTTCCTGAGCGTAAAAGATCAAAACACATATTTTTAACGAGTGTCACGCTGAATGCTTCCGGATTACTGATGATTGCCAATCCTTCCCGTTTATCCCATAGCTTTAAGTAAGCTTCCTGTACCAGATCTTCGGCATCGGCTTCATTTTCCAATAGCCGGTAGGCTATGTGGTAAAGTTTGCGGTGAAAAGGTAGAAATTCTTTTTTAAAACTCTCAGCATCCATGGGCTTTTTAGTAGCAATGTGTTTATATCAGTAAGACGTAATCCGGTAGATGTTGTTACAAAGAAAAGAAAAATATTCTATAAATAAAAAATAAAGCTGCGCTGATAACGGAATATAAACCGGTATACAGCACAGCCTTAACTCTTTTAATTTCTATAATTTACTTGTGTTCTTTCAGCTTTTCAAATATCAATGCTTCCAGTTCTTCAGCCAGTTCCGGATTATCAGCAATGCATTGTTTGGCTGCATCACGTCCTTGTCCGAGTTTGGTATCATTATAGCTGTACCATGAACCGCTTTTTTTGATGATACCCATCTCTGCTCCCAGATCAATGATCTCGCCGGAATGAGAGATGCCTTCACCGAACATGATATCAAATTCTGCTTTACGGAAAGGAGGTGCTACTTTGTTTTTTACAACCTTTACTTTAGTTTGCTTACCGATAACTTCTTCTCCATCTTTAATTTGTTGTGAACCACGAATATCCAGACGTACGGAAGCATAGAATTTCAGTGCATTACCACCGGTTGTTGTTTCCGGATTACCGAACATTACACCGATTTTCTCACGTAACTGGTTGATAAAGATACAAGTTGTGCGGGTTTTACTTACGGCAGAAGTCAGTTTGCGTAATGCTTGTGACATAAGGCGGGCTTGTAAACCGACTTTGTTATCACCCATATCACCTTCAATTTCAGCTTTAGGAGTCAGGGCAGCTACCGAGTCTACTACGATAATGTCGATTGCAGAAGAGCGGATTAGTTGTTCGGCTATTTCCAATGCTTGTTCTCCATTGTCCGGCTGAGAAATGAAAAGATTGTCTACATCTACGCCTAACTTAGCTGCATAAAAACGGTCGAAAGCGTGTTCTGCATCGATAAATGCCGCAATACCACCATTTTTCTGTGCCTCGGCAATCGCATGGATCGCAAGAGTTGTCTTACCGGATGATTCCGGTCCATAGATTTCGATCACACGGCCTTTAGGATAACCGCCTACACCTAATGCTGCGTTCAAGGCGATAGAACCTGTTGGGATCACTTCGATATTTTCGACGCTTTCGTCACCCAATTTCATGATCGAACCTTTTCCGTAGTTTTTTTCGATCTTGTCCATTGCTGCGCGAAGCGCTTTCAATTTGTCTGCGTTTACAGCCGGTTTCTCGGCTGCCGGCTGTTTGCCTTCTTCGAATAAATCTTCTTTTGCCATTTCCTTTTATAGATTAAGGATTTGATTTGCATGGTCTTTAGTCTTCACCTCTTTCGGGCCGATGATATTGGTAACGATACCGTCTTCATCTATAATAAAGGTGGTACGGAGAGTCCCCATGTATGAACGTCCGTACAATTTCTTTTCTGCCCAAACCCCGAACTGCTGTTGCAGGGTCGTATCCGTATCAGCGATGAGGCTGAAGGGAAGTTCCTGTTTTGTGATAAATCCCTGATGGGACCTAGCATTGTCTTTGCTGACGCCCACTACTTCGTAGCCAGCAGCTTGCAATTCCTTATAACCGTCCCGTAGACTGCACGCTTCTGCTGTACAACCGCTAGTGTTGTCTTTCGGATAGAAATAGAGAGCTAACTTCTTACCTTTGAAATCGCTCAGCTTTATCTCTTTCCCGTTCTGGTCAAGTCCCAGAATTTCGGGTGCTTTATCTCCTATTTGTATTGCCATATATTTATTTTACTTGATATTATAGTTCATCTTGCGTGTTACATCCGCTTTCCGGCGGGCTTTTCGTCCGAAGACCTTCCAAAGCAGTTTTCTTCCCATGTGATGGGCAGCAGCATATGACTCGAATGTCTCCGTCCGGTAATCGAAATCATCTTGCCAGCATTCCTGGGGAGAAACATAGCAGTATGTAATCTTTTCGATGCTGTTATCTTCCGCCTCGTTTTCCTCCAGCACGATGATATTCTGCTTGTTGGGAGCCAGGCAGGTGATATGCCTGCGGCGGCATTCTTCTATTAGCGGAACCAGTACGGCATCATATCTCGCATGGATATTGGTCAGGTCGAAATCCCTATATTCGCTTTCTCCTATCTTCTGTATCGGACGGAGTTGCAGGATATCCAGTTCATCGCCGACGACCTCCCATATCCGGCTTAGTTCTTCGATATTGTTGTTGTTAATCGTATAATTGATGCGTAACTTGAACTGCGGATACTGTTTTTTTATTTCTGTGACGTTGGCGAGCAGCTTGCAGAACAAATCGAATTTACCGTTTGTCATCAGATACTCGTACGTTTCGCGTGTAAAACCATGTGCCGAGAGTGTCAACTCATCTAATCCGTTTTTTACGGCAGCGGCTAACAGTTCTTTTGTCAGCAGGTTCCCGTTTGTCGTGAGTGAAACGTAAGGGACGTTGTATCGTTTGCCCAGTGCAATGATTTTTACCAAGTCCTTGTGTAAAGTCGGTTCCGCTCCGCAGCCGACTTGAAGTTTCAGAGCACGATGGAACAGACTTCCGGCAATGGCTTCTATCTCTTCATATTTCAAGGTTCCTCGCAGACTTTTCCTTTTCTGCTCGTCGCTGAAATAACACATCTTACAGCGGAAGTTACAAGCTAGTACCGGGTCGAGAAAAATACCGATGTACCGTTTTCCTAACACATGAAATAGCCAAATACCCAATAGTTTGAGCCTTCTGCTTTTGATTTGTGTACCAAGACGTAGTATGTTGTAAATATTACGAGCCATTTAGTTAATTGATAATTGACAATTGACAATTAAAAAGGATATTAATATAATTGTCAATTATCAATTGTCCATTGTTTACAGTTCTAGATCTATATTGAACAGTTCGTGCCAAGGCAGACCTTGTTCGTTCAGTTCCTTCATGAATGGATCGGGATCGAACTCTTCTACGTTCCAAACCCCTGGTTTTTTCCAAACTCCCTGTATGAACAGTTTGGCCCCGATCATCGCCGGGACGCCGGTCGTGTAGCTTACACCTTGTGCTCCTGTTTCTAGGTAAGCGGCATGGTGGCTACAGTTATTGTAAATATAGTAGGTCATTTCTTTTCCATCCTTGATACCACGGATGCGGCAACCAATGGAAGTTTCGCCTGTATAGTTTTCACCCAGATCCCCCGGATTTGGTAACACGGCTTTCAAAAATTGGATCGGAACGATTTCCTGTCCATTATACATAATCGGATCGATGCGGGACATACCGATGTTCTGGATCACGCGTAAATGAGTCAGATATTCCTGTCCGAAAGTCATCCAAAAGCGGGCACGCTTAATTGTCGGGAAGTTTTTGGTCAGGCTTTCCAACTCTTCGTGGTACATTAGGTAGGACTCTCTTGGACCGACATTCGGATAGTTCAACGGTTTGTGTATGGACAACGGATCTGTTTCTTTCCATTCTCCGTCCTCGAAATATTTTCCTCGTTGGGTAATCTCGCGGATATTGATTTCCGGGTTGAAATTAGTCGCAAATGCTTTGTGATGGTCTCCTGCATTACAGTCTACAATATCCAGATATTGTATTTCATCGAAGTGATGTTTGGCCGCATAAGCCGTATATACGCCTGTTACGCCCGGATCGAATCCACAACCCAGGATAGCAGTCAGACCGGCATCTTCGAAACGTTTCTTGTATGCCCACTGCCAGCTGTATTGGTATTTAGCTTCGTCCAGCGGTTCGTAATTGGCCGTGTCGAGATAGCTGACACCGTATGCTAGGCAGGCATTCATGATGTGGAGATCCTGATAGGGCAAAGCTAGGTTTACTACTAAGTCTGGTTTGAAGGAATTGAACAAGGTAACGAGTTCTTCCACGTTGTCTGCATCAACCTGTGCTGTTTGTACCTTTACATTCTTAATATCGGCGGCAATCCGGTCGCATTTGCTTTTTGTGCGGCTGGCAACCATGATATCGGTAAAGATATCTGCATTCATCGCAATCTTCTTAACAGCAACGGTACTTACGCCCCCTGCACCAATAACTAATACTCTTCCCATTTACTAATAGAATTAATCTTGTTAATATACAGTTTACAAGGTTTTCAACCAATGGACAAATATACGGCTTTTCCTTGACAATCCCTATAAAAGATTTATTTATTCATTTTAGAAGGGATGAAAGGAAAGAAAGATACAGCTAATGAATGTGAATACTGAAAATAGTCGTACTTTTGTCACATTTACTGTTTAAAGTTTGGACATGAGATTTTTAAATTATGCCGGGGGTGTTTTTATTCTGCTCTTATTGGCGTTGGGGTGCAAACCCGAGGCGAAGCGGAGCCGTGTGCTTGTGATCCAATCTTTTCGGTGGGATGACAAGAACTATCTGGAATTAAACTCGGATATCCGGAAAGAACTGAGAAAAAACCGGGTGAATGCGGACATCCGCACGTTTTATCTCGATTGTGAGTGCTATATGGCTGAGGAGGAAGAGGAACGGATGTATAACTTTATCGATACGATACGTCTTTGGAAGCCCGACATCATATTGGTGAATGATGATCAGGCTACCTATACGTTGATGAAATGCGGCCATCCTTTTGTAAAGAAAGTTCCGGTTGTTTTCTCTGGCGTCAATTTCCCTAATTGGGATTTGCTGGAAAAATATCCGAACGTAACAGGTAGTTGGGACAAGATTGATTATAAGGAAAACCTTCGTTTGATCGATCAGCAAATGGGAAAGTCTCGCATTTATATCAATTATGATAAGGCCTCCTTAGGGCAGTTGGCTTTCCGGGAGTTGATAAA
>OHMO01001050.1_pt1 | contig 11008 bp, 9 predicted proteins | sample 1569321 | NCBI WGS metagenome assembly OHMO01 (sample SAMEA3879504, study PRJEB24766) | human gut metagenome | biome: human-associated habitat; feature: feces | place: USA | collected 1985/1987
GACTTCCACCTGGAACAAGTGCAGGACTTCACTCCCACTCCGATGACAGTAGCCACCGAAGCCTGGTATACCGGATTTCATCCATACACGTTAGAACCGATATTCAGTGCTAAAACCCAACGGGAAAAACTCGCCCAGCGGCAGTTCTTCTTCTGGTATAAGCCGGAAGAAAGGAGAAATATCATCAATGAGTTAAGACGTATCGGACGTTCTGATTTGATAGACAAATTATACGGAAAAAGATAATTCGCTCCATTCCATCACTTACAAAACCACCTCTAAAAAGGAGCCTTATCAGGATCTTGGCGAGTATCAAAAACAGCTTCCACAAGAATCTGCTTTTCAAGTACCCGATAATAGACTTTGAAATAATCACAATGAAAAACACGTATATTAGGAACAGAAGTAGCTTTATACATATAAGGATATTTAGCGACTAATTGCAATACGTCTCTCACCATTGTATAAATGGAACGGCTATATTCGGTATTTCCATTTCTCACATTATAGAAAGTCAGAATTTGCTGAAAAACAATAGTCGCTGTTTCTGTCCAGACTATTTTTAACTTAGCCATTGTTCCACCAGCTTATCCACATCCTCTTGAGTATGCAATCTACCCTCCTCATAATCTTTTTCAGAATGCATTATAATTTCCTGTTCATATTCTGTAGGAACATAAAGATTTGCATTAGGAGTAGTTACATGATAAGCAGCCACTGGTTCATTGACCTGTGGCAATTCATTATTTTGAGGTTTATATGATTTCTTAGCCATATCAGTTATTAAGTTATATCTACAAAGATAAAGATCCCCTTGGTATAAAACAAACAATTCCTCGCTTATCTTCCCCGAAAAGCTTATTTATTCTTCTTTCACAGGCAACGCCACAATCTCCTGCAACACACTGACTGCCGTCTCCACATTAGTTACATTTTTAATCAACATACTCCGTCTGCCATTCTGCTCACGCAGATCACAGCGCCGAGTATACTTCATCATATAGTCTATCACTTTACCGAAAGCCTTACTTTGATAGAACGGACTATCCGGATTGGAAACAAAGAACAAGGTCATTCGTCCGCCTTTCAGGAAAATCTTCTCTGCTCCCAAACGCGCTGACAAACGACGTAAAGGAACAATGCGGAGTAATTCTTCCGTTTCCCGGGGAACCGGACCGAAGCGGTCTTCCAAACGGGAGCGGAAAGCCTCCACATCCTTGTCCAATGTCAGTCCATCCAGTTCACGATAGAGCAACATACGTTCGCTGCTGCCGGTTACGTAGTTGGCCGGCAATAAAAGTTCGAGGTCACTTTCTACCTGACACTCCTCTACAAATTCTTCTCCACTAATTTGTCCTTCACCTTTTATTTCATCAGCATACAGTTCTGCAAATTCATCTGTTTTCAACTCATGGACAGCTTCAGTCAGTATCTTCTGATATGTTTCATATCCCAAATCAGCGACAAAGCCACTTTGCTCGGCTCCGAGCAAATTTCCGGCTCCACGAATGTCCAAATCCTGCATGGCAATATGAATACCACTTCCCAAATCACTAAAGTTTTCAATCGCTTGAAGACGTCGTCTTCCTTCAGCTGTCAGACTGCCCAACGGAGGAGCCAGCAGATAACAGAATGCTTTCTTGTTACTACGCCCTACCCGTCCACGCATCTGATGGAGGTCACTCAAGCCGAAGTTTTGCGCCTGATTAATAATGATGGTATTTGCATTCGGAATATCGATACCACTTTCGATGATTGTGGTTGCCAAGAGCACATCATAGTCATAGTTGACAAAATCCAGAATAATTTTCTCCAGTTCTGTCGGTTCCATCTGCCCGTGTCCGATTGCTACACGGCAATCCGGAATATGGCGCTCGATCATTGCTTTCAGTTCCGGCAAGTTCGCAATCCGGTTATTGACGAAAAAGACCTGCCCGTTGCGGCTCATCTCAAAATTGATGGCATCCGTTATCACTTCTTCATTAAAAGTATGCACTTCGGTCTGAATCGGATAGCGGTTAGGCGGTGGAGTGGAAATCACGCTCAAATCACGCGCGCCCATCAACGAAAATTGAAGGGTACGGGGAATCGGAGTAGCAGTCATTGTCAGTGTATCTACATTCACTTTCAACTGACGCAGCTTTTCTTTTACGGAAACTCCGAATTTCTGTTCTTCGTCGACAATCAGCAGTCCCAAGTCTTTAAACTGAACATCCTTGCCTAAGATACGGTGGGTACCTATCAGAATACCGACATCTCCATCCTTCAGTCCTTTCAATACAGCTTTGGTTTGTGCGGCAGTACGTGCGCGGCTTAAATATTCCACCCGGCATGGCAGTCCTTTCAGACGTTCGCGGAATGTTTGGAAATGCTGGTAAGCAAGCACCGTTGTCGGAACCAGAACGGCCACTTGTTTATTATCGGCAACGGCTTTGAAAGCGGCACGAATGGCTACCTCTGTTTTCCCGAAGCCTACATCTCCGCAAATCAGTCGGTCCATCGGACGGTCGTTCTCCATATCGGCTTTGACATCGGCTGTTGCTTTCATCTGGTCAGGGGTATCTTCGTAGATAAAGCTGGCTTCCAGTTCGTGCTGCATGAAACTGTCTGGGCTGTAAGCGAAACCTTTTTCCTGTTTTCGTTTGGAGTAGAGGAGAATCAAATCGCGGGCGATATCTTTTACTTTTGACTTGGTGCGTTCTTTCATCTTCTCCCAGGCCCCTGTTCCGAGTTTACTCAGCTTGGGCGGTTCCCCACTGTCCTTGCCTTTATACTTGGATAGCTTATGGAGAGAGTGAATGCTGACGAATATAATGTCGTTGTTCTGGTAGATCAGCCTGATGGCTTCCTGCATTTTTCCGTTTACTTCCGTACGGACTAGCCCGCCGAATTGTCCGATACCATGATCGATATGTACGATATAATCGCCGGTCGTGAATTGGTTCAACTCCTTCAACGACAGAGAGAGTTTTCCACTTCTTGCTTTATCGCTTTTCAAGTTGAATTTATGAAAGCGGTCGAACAACTGGTGATCCGTGAAAAGGCAGACACGCAAGGTCTCGTCGGCAAAACCTTCATGGATGGTCTTGTTGACGGAGGTAAAAGGTATGTCGTCTCCCCGATCCTCAAAAATGGCCCTGATACGGGTTGCTTGCTTTTCTACATCGCTCAGTATATATAATGTATAGCCGTCTTCTAAATATTTATGGAAAGACTCGCTTACCAAATCGAAATTTTTATGATAAATCGGTTGTGCTTCCATTGAGAAAGTCAGGGTGGCATCGGCTACTCCTGTAGGCCGCGTACCAAAATGGAGCCGGCAGAAACCAAGTGCCGCATGTAGAAAATCCTCTCCGGTAATTAATTTGGCCCGCAGTTGCTCGATGTTGGCAAACGATTCTTCGTCCCCGATGATTGGTTCTTCATTCCAGATACGTTCTTTTACCCATGCCATGTCTTTGCTAGCGAGCAGTGTCTCGGATGGCAATGAATCTAGTAAGGATGAGTTGGTCCGGTTTCCTTTTGTCATTTCGGGCACGATATAGATGCTGTCCAGTTTTTCTTTGGATAGCTGTGTTTCCACATCGAACGAACGGATCGTCTCTACTTCGTTTCCAAAGAAGTCGATACGATAGGGAAATTCATACGAGAACGAGAACACATCTAAGATACTGCCGCGCATTGCATACTGCCCTGGTTCATAAACATAATCTACCTGCTCGAAGCCGTATTCGTCCAGTACGTCAGAAACAAACATATTGTCCAACCTTTCGCCGACACTGATCTTCAGCGTGTTTTCTTTCAAGACCTCCCGTGAAATTACTTTCTCCGCCAATGCTTCCGGATAGGTGACAATGATGAAGGGAGCAGTCGGATCCTGCAGCGTGCTGAGAACTTCTGTCCGCAGGATTTCGTTGGCTGGATCCACATGTCCGTACTTGATAGCACGTCGGTAAGCAGAAGGAAAGAAATAGATTCCGTCACCTCCTGTGAGTTGCACCAGATCGTGATAAAAGTAGCCGGCATCCTCTAGGTCATTCAACACACACACATAACTTCCTCTTCTTTTTGAAAAAAGAGAAGCTATTATCATTGCGGCCCCTGAACCGTTCAGTCCTTTCAGAAATATATTGCGGGACGTTTTGTTTTTTAACAGGGTATTTAATGCCGCCACTTGCGGATGGGCGGCATATTGTTTTAGTAAATCTTGTACCTCCAACGGATGAATTGAAAATTGATAATTATATATGCGCAAAATTACGGAAAATGTTACAATAATCTTCCTAAAACCAATGAAAATATCTACCTTCGCGCTTGGGTTGTCAATTGAAATGAGCAGGATCTTCTCATTTTAATTCTCAATTCTCATTTTTCAATTAAACAGTGGATTATGTCAGACAGTATTGTTATTATTCCCACGTATAACGAAAAGGAGAATATAGAAAATATTATCCGGGCTGTATTCGGTTTGGAGAAGTTCTTTCATATCTTAATCATAGAAGACAGCTCTCCTGACGGCACGGCAGCTATTGTACGCCGATTGCAGCAGGAATTTCCCGACCGCTTGTTCATGATAGAGCGCAAGGGTAAACTGGGATTGGGAACTGCCTATATCACCGGGTTCAAGTGGGCGATAGAAAAAGGATATGACTATGTATTCGAAATGGACGCCGACTTCAGCCATAATCCCAATGATTTGCCCCGGTTGTATGACAAATGTGCCCGCGAAGGTTATGACGTAGCCATCGGTTCGCGTTATGTCAGTGGAGTAAATGTTGTAAACTGGCCGATGGGACGTGTCTTAATGTCTTATTTTGCATCGAAATATGTACGTATAATCACCGGTCTGCCCATCCATGACACCACAGCGGGATTCAAATGCTATCGCCGGCAGGTACTTGAAACTATCGGATTGGACAAAATCCGTTTCAAAGGTTATGCCTTCCAGATAGAAATGAAATTCACTGCTTATAAATGCGGATTCAAAATAGCCGAGGTTCCGGTCATCTTTGTCAATCGCGAATTGGGAACTTCCAAAATGAACAGCAGCATCTTTGGTGAAGCGATTATGGGAGTCATCCAACTGAAATGGTATAGCTGGTTCCATAAATATCCTCAAAAGAAAAACTTATGAAACGTACTTGGATAAAGAATGCGCGAATTGTGAATGAAGGAAAGACTTTTCACGGTTCGATTGTAATTGAAAATGACAGAATAGCAGAAGTGATAGCAGACGGCACTCTCCCACTCCATCCCTGTGATGAGGAAATAGATGCCGGGGGGTGCTACCTGATGCCGGGTGTGATAGATGATCATGTGCACTTTCGCGACCCGGGACTGACCCATAAAGCGGATATGCATACAGAGAGTACAGCCGCAGCAGCCGGAGGAGTGACCTCTTTTATGGATATGCCCAATACAACCCCGCAGACCACCAATCTCGAAGCGCTGGAAGCCAAGTTTGCCGATGCTGCAACGAAAAGTGTAGTGAATTACTCATTCTATTTCGGTGCAACCAACAATAATGCAGATATGCTGTCTCAACTGGACAAAACCCGTATATGCGGTGTGAAACTTTTCATGGGAGCCAGTACCGGCAATATGCTGGTAGACCGCATGGAAGTGTTGCGCAAAGTCTTTGCCAATGCCGGTATGCTGATTGCCACCCACTGTGAAGAACAAGCTATTATCAGTGCGAATACCGTTGCTTTCAAAGAAAAATACGGAGAAGACCCGGACATCAAATATCATCCCGAAATACGGAGTGCAGAAGCCTGTATGCATTCTTCTTCCCTGGCAATAAAACTAGCCGAAGAAACAGGAGCACGCCTGCACATTCTACATGTAAGCACAGCCGGCGAACTAGATTTGTTTGAAGACAAGCCATTGAGTGAAAAGCAAATAACATCGGAGGCATGTGTTTCACATCTCTATTTCTGCGATAAAGATTATGAAACGCTGGGAGCACGCATCAAGTGCAATCCAGCCATCAAGACTGCAACCGACCGTGAAGCATTACGACAGGCTTTAGCCACCAACCGTATCGATGTAATCGGCACCGACCATGCTCCCCATTTGCTGAAAGAAAAACAAGGTGGTGCTTTAAAGGCCGTTTCGGGTATGCCGATGATACAATTCTCACTGGTGGCTATCATGGAACTGGTACGGGAAGGAGTGCTGACCATTGAACAATTGGTACAGAAAATGTGTCATGCTCCCGCTGAATTATATCATATAGAAAAGCGGGGATTTATCCGACCGGGGTATTATGCCGATTTGGTTTTGGTAAACCCCGATAGTCAATGGACAGTAACTTCCGACTGCATCTTGAGCAAATGCGGATGGAGTCCCATGGAAGGACAGACATTCCACTCACAAGTAGAAAAAACGTTTGTTAACGGGCATTTGGTCTACCATAACCACCAAGTAGACAAAGCCCACAGAGGAAAAGAACTAAGATTTAAGCGATGATCGTACATTACAAAATACATCAAGTCAGTGAATACATAAACTGGATTTATTTTTTTCATGCATGGGGTTTCCAGCCTAAATATGCTGCCATAGCCGATATACATGGGTGTGACTCGTGTCGTGCCATGTGGTTGGCCGGTTTTCCCGAAAAAGAGCGACCGAAAGCTGCAGAAGCAATGCAACTGCTGAAAGAAGCCCACAGAATGTTGAATGAATTGGATGCCGACTTTGAGACGCATGGCATTTTTCGCTTAATGGATGCCAATGCCGATGGCGACAACCTATACCTGGACGGGAGCACACGTTTCCCATTACTGCGCCAGCAGGCAGTCAAATGTAAAGCAGACGAACCGTTTCTCTGCTTAAGTGATTTCGTACGTCCTCTGTCTTCAGGCATCAAAGATAAAGTAGGAGCATTTGCCACCACCGTGGATGCCGATATGGAGCATCTTTATGACAAAGATGACTATAAACGGATGCTGGTACAGACTCTCGCTGACCGTCTGGCAGAAGCAACCGCCGAAAAATTACACGAAGATATCCGCAAGACGACATGGGGATATGCACCCAATGAGAATCTCAGTGTAAAAGATTTGCATAATGAGAAGTATCAGGGAATCCGCCCTGCCGTCGGCTATCCTTCATTACCCGACCAATCTGTCAATTTTGTGTTGAATGAATTGCTGGACATGAAGCAGATAGGTATTTCTTTGACCGAAAATGGCATGATGAAGCCTCATGCCTCTGTCAGCGGACTGATGTTCGCCCATCCTGCCTCATGCTATTTCTCCATCGGGAAAATAGGTGAAGACCAACTGACCGATTATGCCAACCGACGTGGAATGAACATAGAAGAAATGAAAAAGTTTCTGGCTGCCAATTTATAGATTTCATTTTTTATAAAGACCAATTGCCATGATGCTAATAAAACTCTTTATATTTTTCTTATTACTGTTGATATTGCCCGACTGGTATATATACAGAGCTTATATCCATCGTGTATCACAAAAATGGATTCGCCGGGCTTATTGGATACCAACATTATTTCTGGTCACAGGGATGACGGTGATTTTCTCTATCCACGAGCCAATGCCCGATTCCATGTACCAGCTCAGCAATTTTCTGTTGATATTCCTATGCTTTGCCGTACCTAAAGCCATATTTGTCATCGTCATCCTTATCATGAAACTGCTTTTTCTCATTTCGGGACGAAGGCTCTATGGAGGATATATTGCAGGTGTAGTGGCACTGGCATCATTGGCATACGTCGTATATGGTGCCACCGAAGGAAAACAGCATTTTCAAATCAGAGAAGTGACTATAACTTATAAAGATTTGCCGGATGCTTTTGACGGCTATCGCATTCTCCAACTTTCGGATATCCATTCGGGCAGTTGGACACGAAATGGAAAAGCAATACAAAAAGCTGTGGATATGGTCAATGCCGAACAAGCAGACCTGGTGGTTTTTACAGGTGACATTGTCAACAACATAGCCACCGAACTGGATGAATTCATACCTATACTCAGCCAAATAAAAGGAAAAGACGGAGTCTACTCAGTACTTGGAAATCATGACTATTCTCCCTATATCAAATGGAATACAAAAGCAGAGCAACAAACCAATCTCGACAGCTTATTAGCCAAAGAAGCACGCATGGGCTGGCAAGTGCTGAATAATGAACACACCATCATTCATCGGGGACATGACAGTATTGCTTTAGTGGGAGTAGAAAATAGCGGTAATCCTCCTTTTCCCAATTATGGCGATCTTCCCAAAGCCTTAAAGGGTACAGACGGAATATTTAAAGTATTACTCAGCCATGACCCGACACACTGGCGCCGCGAAGTATTGCCCGAAAGTGATGTGCAATTAATGCTATCGGGACATACCCACGAAATGCAATTCAGCATCTTCGGATTCTCTCCGGCTAAATTTGTTTACCCCGAACACAACGGATTATACCGGGAAGGCAATCAGGCTCTTTTTGTCAATGTAGGACTGGGATATCTGATGTTCCCCATGCGCCTCGGAGCATGGCCGGAAATAACAGTCATCACTTTGAAAAAAGAATAATCAAATGTTTTCCAATTATAAGTTATTACTGTTTGCCTGATAAATTATCTTTTTTTTCTATCTTTGTATGATTTAAAAATTGAGAACAATGAAAGCACTCTATATTTTATATCAGATTTTTATAGCACTTCCCATACTTCTTGTATTGACAATACTTACGGCCCTTGTCACTATTGTAGGTTCATGGATAGGCGACCCGCATGTTTGGGGATATTACCCCGGAAAAATCTGGTCACAATTATTCTGTTATGTATTGCTGATTCCCGTAAAAGTAGTAGGGCACCCCGAAGTACTGGACAAAACTTCATATGTCTTTGTTGCCAACCATCAGGGCTCATTCGATATATTCCTCATTTACGGCTTTTTGGGCCGCAATTTCAAATGGATGATGAAGAAGAGCCTGCGGAAAATGCCTTTTGTTGGTAAAGCATGCGAAGCGGCAGGTCACATTTTTGTAGATAAATCCGGACCGAAAAAAGTAAAAGAGACAATCGAACATGCCCGTAATGTATTGCAGAACGGAACTTCACTGGTCGTATTTCCCGAAGGGGCACGCACCTTTACAGGACACATGGGATATTTTAAGAAAGGAGCTTTCCAGTTGGCGGATGAGTTACAACTGCCGGTCGTACCGCTTACTATTGTCGGTTCATTCAATGTTCTCCCGCGTACCGGAGGTTTCGTCTCATGGCATCCGATGACATTGATCATTCATAAACCCATATATCCCCAAAGCCAGGGAATAGACAATATCAAAACAACCATGGAAGAAGCTTATAAAGAAATAGAAAAATCATTGCCGGAAGAATATCAGGGAAAAGTGGACAACCCCGATCAATAATCTTTAATCGAGGGGAACAGGTTGTGTACTCTTCAGTTTCTCCATATTGGCACGAGCTACCGTGATATACTCCTTCACCATCGGATTATTTTTGAAACTGTCGGGAGCATCTTTAACGATTTCCTCAATCATCGGAGTCATGACCGGATAATCAAAGTTACTGCATATCATGATAAATACCCCCGGTCCCAATACATTATCATAATTCTTTTTAATGAACTGCTTTGCCAAGTCATTCATCTCAGCAGCCAGTTTCTCACGTTCTGTCATAATAACATGGTGAATCTCATTGGGGTCTTTTCCATCCATAATCATACGGCTTTCCTTACGCTCTAACTCGTAGGCACGGTCATCAAGCGAAGTTTTCTTTCCCACAAAATCATAAAGACGGTCATTGAGCGGAGTTCCGCTTACCACGATACGGGCATTGTCTATGTTAATGGCTATCTTCCCTTTTTCAATAACAAAAGGCATGATATTTATATCATCCATATATAAAGAAGCAATAACGGACGAATCCAAAACTCCTTCCATTTTAAATATCCCATGAATAACCTCGGCAGAATCAACCTTCACCATGCGGTCACCATCGGGAACTTTTATAAACAGCATCTTTCCATCCAACCTCGAAACAGAAGAACTACCTTCTATTTTATATTCGCTGGCACACGAGGTCAAAGCCAATAAAGACACTACAGAGAAAAAAAGTTTATTCATGCTCATCTACACACTGTGATTGAGTTTTTTGACTGATACTTGCCGTTTTTTTTCTATTTTTGTAACCGATATAAGTATAAAGAAATAACATTTAGTACACAACATGAAAAGATTTAAACTCTTAATGCTCGCATTAATGTGCGTGGCATTCTTGCCATCAAAGGCAGACGAAGGTATGTGGTTGTTGCAACTCATGCAGGAACAGCACTTGACAGACCGCATGAAAGCACAGGGTCTGAAGCTGGATGCCGACGACATCTACCACCCCAACAAAGTTTCGCTGAAAGATGCAGTAGGTATCTTTGGCGGAGGATGTACCGGAGAAATTATTTCTCCCGACGGACTTATCCTGACCAATCATCATTGCGGATATGCTTCTATCCAACAACACAGTTCAGTAGAACATGACTACCTGACAGATGGTTTTTGGGCAAAAAGCCGTAAAGAAGAACTCCCTACTCCGGGCTTGAAGTTCAAATTTGTAGAACGTATTGTGGATGTCACAGATAAAATAAATGCAAAGGTAAAAGCCGGAGAAGTGAAGGAAGAAGAAACATTCGGTCAGCCTTTCTTACATAAATTTGCCAACGAGGAACTGAAAGCAAGCGACCTGAACGGAAAGCCGGGTATCAGTGCACAAGCGCTTCCTTTCTATGCCGGAAACAAATTTTATCTGATTTATTTAAAAACATACAGTGACGTACGTATGGTTGCCGCACCTCCTTCATCTATCGGTAAATTCGGTGGGGAAACCGATAACTGGATGTGGCCCCGTCATACTTGCGACTTTTCTGTATTCCGTATCTATGCAGACGCTAACGGTGAACCGGCCGAATACAATGAAAACAATGTTCCTCTCAAAGCTAAGAAACATTTGGCTATCTCACTGAAAGGTATCAAAGA
>OHMO01001053.1_pt1 | contig 10970 bp, 9 predicted proteins | sample 1569321 | NCBI WGS metagenome assembly OHMO01 (sample SAMEA3879504, study PRJEB24766) | human gut metagenome | biome: human-associated habitat; feature: feces | place: USA | collected 1985/1987
GAAGAATCAATGTTGCCAGTTCACGAATGATTATTTCATATAGCGGTTTACAAGTGTTCTGTGTTCTCAACACATATAGCAAATCATCGTATTTGGAAATGACAAACTCTCATCACCCAAAAACAACTGATCGTTGATTCAGGAACTCGCAATGTATCCAAGATTTGCCCGTATGTATATAAATAGACAGGCTTCAATAAGTTATCTTATTCATATAAGAAACCACTCTACAATTAAAGCACCTCTCTCTTACATAAACTAGCTACTTTTGTAGCACACATCAATTCGTTCCACAAATATGGAACGAAACAATAACAGATGTGGAACTAAAGGGAAACAACTGTGGAACTAAAAGTCAACAGTTGTAGAACGAATTAACAGTAACTATAAAACCACTAAACATTAGTATATGAGTGCAATATATGACTTATTTGAGACTCCTAGTCCAAACAAAGAAGAGAAACAACCGCTACATGCCCGTATTGTCTCCAAAGGAACCGTAGATAAAGAAGAGTTTCTGGATCGTGTCCACAAATTTACCGGTATCAGCAGAAGTTTATTGGCAGGAGCCATGGAAGCCTTTGCCAATGAAGCACGGGATTTACTAGCCGACGGCTGGAATGTAGAAATGGGAAACTTCGGATTCTTCTCTACATCGTTGCAATGTCCGCCGGTTAAAGATAAAAAAGAAATTCGGGCAGCGTCTGTCCAAATGAAAAATATTAATTTCCGCGCAAGTCGTCCATTCAAGAAAGAAGTAGGCGACAAAATGAGGCTGCAACGAGGAGAATCTATCACACGCCCTAAGAAAAATAGTATCTCCCGTGAGACGTGTCGCGAGCGCCTCAACACATATTTGGAAAATCACCTATTCATCAGCCGGACAGATTATAGCCATCTGACAGGACGAAATAAAAAAGTAGCTATTGAAGAATTAAATTCCTTTATTGCCGACAGAATAATCCAAAAGGAAGGGGTTGGAAAGTTGACTGTATATATAAAGGTATAAACTCTTGGAACACAGAATTAAGAGCCACAACAGGATTATTGCTGTTGTAACTCAAGTATGATTTCATCAGTGATGTAGGCATCACTCAACGTTATAAGCGGATATTGTTTATTAAGAAGCAATGCATATACCTTACTATTATAGAACAAGTGCAATGCTTTTTCGGGAGAAATATTCAAACGCTCCGCTAATTGCATCACCACACGAGTGTATTTATTCCATACTAATACATCTATCATAAACGCAGGTTATTTTATTGTTATATATTCTTTGAAAGAGAGACACTCGTCAATGAGACGTTGATTGAGAATGCATAACTGATTGTTGGGCTGCTCAAAACGCAAACGTCCTAAAGCAACTTCTTTAGTAATCTGGTTTTCCATGAAATTTTCTATTGTGTCGAAAACCCGATCATTAGCAATACCGCCTTCCACAATGTCGTACTCCAACCATGGCTGTTTTCCTAAACGGCTACTGACAATAAATTCCAACCAGTCATTGTTATACCCGTCAAAGTGAAGCCATTTGTATCCGGATGAAGTTATCCTTTCAACATCAAGCTCGTATATGTTTACTACAGATGTGCTACCAGGATGGCGTAATGCCATGACAGCTCCCCAACGTTCAGCCTGGGCATAGATATCTGTTACATAGAATCCTTTACCAAAGTCGAGGTTTTCGCGTCCGACACCGACCAAAGGATACTCTACGGCCTGCGTACTACCATGATAGACCTTCATACAGATTCTCCTTTTTCTTTATAATGGGCTTCCCAGTTTTCAAGAGCTTCTACCAACGTATCGGCTATGTACTCACGACTCTGGGTGTGAAGCATGTCATATCCACTTATCAGGTATTGACGGATAAGATTCAGTTTTTCCAAACGGTTATAGAGAGTAGGAGCCGGAATACCCAACTTCTGGGCGGCACTCTCAATGGCAAAAATCACAAACTCCATGACTTTGCCATCAACAACGGGGGCTGATTGGCTTGAATGTAGCATAGCTATACCTCTATTATCTTAATGTAATATGTACAAATATAGTGTTTATTCTTACAACGTTCATCGTTTTTCGGCATATTTTATGATTATCAAGAACATTTGAGTATCGTGAAACTGATTGAAATATTCCCTATTTGGAAATGGCTATTAAAGCAGAATATATAAGGATCTATAAATCAGAATCATACAAACAAAATAAATAAAAGTGAATCAAAGTACGTACATCTAGGACCGTTAAAGCACCTCCCCGGAAAGTGCCCATAGTATCTTTGCATCGTGATCACAAAGAGAATTGATAAATAAAGTAACTAATTTAAAAAACAAAAAATTATGGCACTTAGATACGTCATTAAAAAAAGAACATTCGGCTTTGATAAAACTAAAGCTGAAAAGTATGTAGCACAAAATGTAATCACCAATACGGTGGATTTCAGAGATTTGTGCGAGGAAATCACTAAAGTAGGAATGGTTCCCAGTGGAGCGGTAAAATTTGTACTTGATGCTTTGATCGATACATTAAATCTCAACCTTAGAAAAGGCATCTCTGTTCAATTAGGAGATTTCGGATGCTTCCGTCCTGGTATGAATTGCGAAAGTCAGGATACTGAAAAAGAGGTAGATAGCGATACGATACGCAGAGTGAAAATCATTTTCACTCCGGGCTACAAATTCAAAGAGATGCTAAGTAAAGTCAGTGTTCAAAAAGCGGTGGCTTCCGATGATGGTTCCATCAGCCCGGAGCAACCGGATCCCAACCCGAATCCAAACCCGGATGACGGCAAAGGAGAAGCACCGGACCCGGCAGCATAAGATTAATCATCAGCCTTTAAAAGCAGGAAAACAGTACCCGCCTACGGGCGGATACTGTTTCCCAAAGTATTCCTGTAAAAGACTTGACAACGCCTTTTTTATTTTGTATCTTTACAACATCTTAAAACATTAAAATATCAACATGAAAGAATTGCCATCAGAAGAGGAAGAAATTCCGTTTCGCATTAAAACTTATAAGAAAAAGGAATTGGCTTGTATGTACAATCCGAACATTACACCCCGTTGCGCCATACGCATATTCACCAAATGGATTAAAATAAATAAAGAACTGCTCCGGTTATTGACTGCCACAGGTTATCATCCGCGTACACGAACTTTTACTCCCCGACAGGTACAAATCATCACCAGTATTCTGGACATTCCATAAGGATGTCCAGAATACTGGTTTTATCATTGCAGTTGTCCCGCCGCTTTCAAATAAGCCACATAATTCACATACAATTGGAAATGGGCATCCACTTTCGTCTGATAAGCCTGCTGCCAAAGCACTTGTGCTTCCAGATAATCCGAAAGAGTTTCCAGTCCCACTTCATATTGCTTACCACTGACTTTCATATTCTCCTCTGCCTGTTCCAGCGAACGTTCGGAAAGCTCCGTTTCCAACCGGGCCTCATCCAGATTATTGGCAGCTTGCATCAACTCCAGCAACATCTTTTCATTGACATTTTCCTGTTCAAGACGAGCTTGTTCCAACTTCACTTTGGCAGACTTTACTTTATTGGTACGTTCGCCAAAATGAAACAGAGGGACAGAGACATTCAGGAATACGGAAAAAGCACCCTTTTTCATCAAAGTTTCATCATTGACTTCCAATCCGTGAAGATAATCATAACTACCTCTGACACCGATACGCGGCAATAGTTCACTACGATTCAGCTTTACTTCCTGCTCGGCAATGGCTATTTGTTTGTTCAAGATTCCATATTCAGGACGGGCGGTAATATCAGAAACCTGCACTTTCCATTCCTGCTCCACTTCCGGAAAATCATCAGATATATCAATCTGTGCTGTCAAAGGGCGTCCGATGTAATGACAGAGATTCATACCCGCAAGACGGAGGGCGTTATCAGCCTTTCGCAAAGAAAGTTCACTCTCGTTGAGCTTCACCTGCACTTTCAGTACATCATTTTGCGGTTTTATGCCATGTCGGTGAGCACTCTTCACATTTTTGAAAAGTTCCGTTAGTAAGTTATGATATTTTTCCGCCACTTTTCTCATTTCCTTGGCTTTCACTAACTGCACGTATGCTTTATCTGTATTCAGAATAACTTCCGAAGTAGTTAAGGCTTCGTTCAAGTGTGCCATTTCTTTTCCCAGTAGTGACATTTTATAGGCGGCACGGATTTTTCCTCCCATATAAAGAGGTTGCTCCACTTGTATACCGCCCGAGTAAACAGTTCCGACCTTATAGTCCAGATTCAGTCCGGGAAAATAAGCAAAACCACTCGACACCAGTTCTCCGGTAGCAGGATTGGGCAGGAAAACCGGAAGGTTTCCTCCCGGAACTCCGAGACTTCCATCCGCTGTGCTATAAATACCCGTTCCGTTGGCTGTAAAATTAGGGAAGAAATTGGCTTTATAACTAAGAGACATCAATCGGGCTGCTTCCGTCTGCTTATTAGCGGCAGCCATATCCTTATTATATTTCAGTGCCATTTCACGGCATTGTGCCAGACTTAGTTTTTCTTGCGCGGCAAGCGAAACCGACAGGCCGAACAATACACCCGCTACACTAATGGCTACAAGAATTTCTTTTTTCATTTGTCTGTCTTTTTTATATGAAAGAATAATGCATACAAAATCGGGATAAAAAGCAACGTTATCAACGTGCCGAACAGCAACCCACCCATAATAGAAGCCGCCAACGAACCGAACATGGCATCCGGCAACAATGGAATCATTCCCAAAATCGTAGTCAGCGAAGCCATCATCACAGGACGGAGACGACTTTGCGAACTGTCTATCAATGCCGTCACAGGTTCTACTCCCTGATTAATCTGCAAAGTGATCTCATCCATCAATACAATACCGTTCTTAATAATCATACCGATCAACCCCAATGTACCGACGATAGCCACAAAGTTGAATGTCTTCCCGGTAAGCAGCATTACAGCAACCACACCGACAAATACCAGCGGAATAGTACAGAAGATGATAACCGGTTTCCGGTAATCTTTGAACAGCATGATTAGAATGGATATCATCAGAATGATAGCAAACGGGAAATTCTTGAACAGATATTGCATAGACTTTGTGCTGGCGTTCCTCTCGCCTTGCCATTGAAGCCGATATCCGTCAGGCAGCGGAATCTGTTCAATCTGCGTGGCAATGGATTGCCGCGCCTTCTCCGTTTCTACCCCCGGAACAGGAGAACATTGCACCCGTTGGCTACGCTGCCCGTTATAACGGGGAACCACCGGATCTTCCCACTTCACATCGATCCGCTTACTAATTTGCTTCAACGGAGTTGTTCCCATCAACGTTTCCACCAGTTCTTCTTTCGATAGTGTTCCTGTCTTCAGCTTCATCATCATTTCCTGTGTCAGCAAACCGTTCAGAGAAGGAAGAGACGAGAATATCTGCGTATTGTCCAGATTTTCAATCGGCTTTCCATGTTCGTCCAGGCAACGTAAGTAGATATTATCTTTGTGAATACCTTCGTAGAAAGCCCCGATAGGGATACCACTGGTAGCTGTCAGTAAAGAAAGACTTACATCATTCCGGCTCAATCCGATAGTACGTGCCGCAGGCTGGTCATATTCGATAGTCAGTACCGGGATTTGTGGTTCCCAGTCCGTGGTAATCAGGTAAACATCCGGGCAATTCTCCATAATCTTGCGGGCACTATCCGCCAATTGATGCAAAACAGCAGGATCAGGACCGGTAAATTGCGCTTCAATGGGATATTTTTTGAACATCAGGTTGTAGCGGTTCATCTTTACGTAAGCATCCGGATAATGTTGCGAAAGATATTGTTGAATTTCCGCCATGTTATCCACCAAATCGTCCGGAGAGGTGAAGTCGATAATCAGTTCACCGTAAGATAAGGAGGGATTGGCTACGTTACGCACCAAGTTATAACGGGCAGGAGTACCACCAATAGAAGCAGTGACGTGCGTGACTTCCGGACGCTTTTTCAAGTAAGTCTCGATTTCCTCCAAGTCACGGGCTACGCGAGTGGAGTTAGTCCCTTCCGGCAATTTATATTCCATATAAAGCTGGTCGTAGACCATATCCGGGAAAAAGCCCTGCTTCATGAAACGGTAACTGAAAACTGAAAGTAATACCAAAGCGATCATTGTAAACACAAAGCTCCAACGATGTGCCAGACTGAATGTCAACAATGAACGGAGCACGGCATAAATCTTTCCTTCATACACACGCTTTCCGGCAGCAGTTGTCGCAGAGATTTCCGGATGCAAAATCCGGTCGGCCATCAACGGAACGTGCACCAAGGCCAGCACCCAGCTAAGCAACAGGGAAACAGCGAGCACGATAAACAAATCGCGCGTATAGACGCCTGCCGTATCAGGCGACATAAAGATAGGAAGAAAAGCGATGATGGCAATCAGAGTAGCTCCCAGCAAAGGCATTGCTGTCTGCCGTCCGATAGCAGTCATTGCTTCCATCCGGCTCTTCCCGGCTTTCAAATCTACCAAAATACCGTCGATGATAACAATCGCGTTATCCACCAGCATCCCCATCGCAAGCACGAACGAGGCCAATGAAACACGCTGCATCGTACCATCCATAAAATAAAGGAACAGGAAGGAACCGAATACCGTCACTACCAAACTGATACCGATAATCACCCCGCTCTTGAATCCCATAGCGATCATCAGGATAACGACTACGATAATCACAGATTCTATCAGATTAAGAATGAACGTCCCTAACGAAGTGCCTACGCGTTCCGGCTGATAGAAAACCTTATGACACTCTACTCCTGCCGGAAGGCGTTCAGCCTTTAGTTGCTCCAGTTTCTTTTCCACTCGATGCCCCACTTTAATAATGTCGGCATCCGGAGAAGCAGCCACCATGATTCCTATCGCACGCTGGCGGTCATAAAACAATTCGTTGCGGGTAGGGTCTTCATAATCTTTCTCAATACGGGCAATGTCACTCAACCGCAACTGATCGGCATCATGTCCCTGAATCAGCATACGACCGATGTCCTCCACCGTCTTAAACTTATCACTGACTGTCACCCGGATACGATTATCGCCATTATCATAATAACCAGTATAAGTAGTTTGGTTCTGTCCGTTCAATGTGGCTAGCACTTCGGCGGGTTTCACACCCAAGTTGGCCATCCGGTCTTGCAGGAGAGAGATGTTAATACATTCGGGACGTTTACCGTATAAGTCAACGCGCTCCACCCCATCCAGTTCACTGACTTCACGTTTCACCAGTTCTGAATAATCAGACAGTTCCCTGTCGGAAAGTCCGTCACCCGTCAAAGCGAAAAACATTCCGTAAACATTTCCAAAATCATCTTTTACAATAGAAGGGCTGGCACCTTCGGGAAGTTCTGCCTGTGCGTTCGCCACTTTACGACGCAGCAGGTCCCAGCATTGCTCTACATCCGTCTCTTTGACAGTCGTTTTCAGTTCTACCTGAATCAGAGAGAGATCGTTGTAGGAATAACTTTCCACATTATCTATATTCCCCATGGAGCGGATATTTTTCTCCAGCACATCCGTCACTTCCAACTCTACCTGATGTGCAGACGCACCGGGATAGGTAGTGACTACCATAGCGAGCTTTACCGTTATTTCGGGATCCTCCAGTTTACTCATTTCATAACTGGAATAAGCTCCTCCTACAATCAGTACGGCAATCAGGAAGTAGATCAACTTCTTGTTCTCAAATGCCCATTTACTAATATCAATCATAGCAGTCCTCCCACATTGGTTTCAGTAGCCGGAAGAAGCGGCTCCACCTGTTCTCCCTCTTTTACATGATGTACCCCCGAAGCGACAACCAAGTCACCGGGATTCACTTCTCCTGAAGTAATCAGACATCTGCCGTCACTAAGCAGACGGGTTACTGTCACATCACAACGGCGAATAGCGTGACTGGAAGCATCATAAAGAAAGATACTCGTACGCCCGTTCTCACGAAGAATCGCTCCACCGGGAACCGACAGGTTACGCACATCTCCTTCACTACATTCGATAGTTACCATTGTATTCATGCCGGGCGATGGAACTGCCTGTTTATCTTCTTTTTTCAGTTGAAGCCGCATGGTGTACAACTGATTGGCATTTGCCTTAGGGGTGACACTAATCAGTTCCAAAGCATATCTTTGATGAGGATAAATATCGAATGTACAATAATAGCGGGTAAACTGCTGTCGACGAATATATTCCACTGCCGGAAGATTAATCTCTACCTCCGGGCTTCCCTCACTGATGATGGAAACGACGGGCATACCGGCAGCTACCGTCTCATGGGAATCAAAAAGACGTTTCTGCACATATCCGCTAAAAGGAGCATACAAACGGGTGTATGCCAACTGATCTTTAGCATGGTTATATTTGGCGGTAATCTGTCTCAATCCGTACACGGCCTTATCGTTAGCATCCGGTGTTGTCACATTTTCCTTATAAAGTGCCATCACCCGTTCCGCCTCCGCTTTCACACTTTGATATTCTGCTTCTGCCGCATCCAGCTGAATCTGATAGTCTGTCGGATCTAATTCTGCCAGTAATTGCCCTTTACGCACATAGGCACCATCATTTACATGCATATACTGAATAGTACCACTCACCCGGAAAGACAGACTTATGTCCTGTGCCGCTTTCACCCGTCCCGGAAACTGCAAAGCTATTTGTCTGTCGGCAGAAAGTACGGTATCAATCTTCACTGCCGGCTTACTGTCTGTGTTTTGTACACGTTGCCCACACGAAGTCAATAGAACTGCTAAAAATCCTGTTAATAAGAAGTCTAATCGTCTCATATTTTCACTTATTAGTTAGTTGTCACAAAAGTATCCCAAGCAAACATGAGGAGAAAGGTTGATTTAGACGAAACATTGTTCTATTTGTACGTTAGCTAAGATAAAAAGCCGAAATAGTTTGCTATTTGTATTTATTTGTTTATTACTTTGTAAAGAAATTCATTTCAACGAAAAGGAATATGGAACCACTGATGCCATTCAAGTATGTTATAATATCTCCGGAAGATACTTCCATGAAAGAAGGATGCATTATTTCCGAATTCAACCAATGCGGACTTTTCCTCTGCCAGAAAGGACAGGCGGAAATCCTGTTGGGAGGTAGACCATATCAGATTAACAAAAGGAATCTTTTCATATATACTGCAGCCAACCTTCTACAGATACGCCAAAGAAGCGCAGACCTGGAAGGAATCATGATAGAGGTCGATCTGGATTATATCATACCGATAGTAAACAAAGTAGCCAACTCGGAAAACTTGCTTTATTTGCGGGAAAATCCCTGTCTGTCGCTTTCCGAAGAGCAATATACATTTGTAGAGAACTTGCTCAAATCTGTAGAAAAACGAATTAACAGGGAGAATATTTGTAACAGTTCCCGACAGAAACAACATTTAACTTCTGAATTAATCAAATCCTGGGGACAGGTGATATGCTATGAGTTATTAAACATTTATTTCAACAACGAACCGCAAACACCACTACCACAGGATAAAAAAGATAAGATTTTCCAAAATTTCATGATTACCCTCTATCGATATTATCATCAGGAACGGGATGTTACTTTCTATGCAAACAAGCAATGTCTGTCCGCCCGATATTTTTCTTCTGTCATCAAAGAGAAATCAGGGAGTAGTGCTTTGCAGTGGATTATACAGAATGTCATTACAGAAGCTAAATATCTGCTCGATAATACCGATTTAAGTATTAAGGAAATAGCAACCAAACTCAACTTCCCCACACAATCATTCTTCGGGAAATATTTCAAGCAGTATGTCGGTATATCTCCTAAAGAATATCGGAACAAACTTATCAAACAGTAACTTTCTTAAACTGCCGAAACTGCCACCACAACATACCTCCGGATATAAGACTAGCCGCCAAATCTGCCACAGGCATACTGGCCCAAACACCCATTTGTCCATAATAATGAGGCAGGATCAATAAACAAGGCACCAAGAATAACATCTGTCGGGTCAGCGACAAGAAAATGGCTTTACTTGCCATTCCAATACTCTGGAAGAAGTTGGAAGCTACCATCTGAAAACCTACAATCGGATAGAAGAACACCACTACACGAAATCCTTTAGAAGCGATACTGATTAATTCTGCGTCCGAAGTAAAAATGGAAGATACGATTTCCGGAATGAACATACCTATCAGAAAACCTATCGTTGTCACTACAGTTGCACAACAAATGGTTGCTTTCAGTACTTCCGTCACACGAGGATAAAGCTTCGCACCAAAATTATATCCCGCAATGGGCTGCATCCCCTGATTCAGTCCCAATACAATCATAATAAAGACAAAAACAATACGATTAACAATACCGAATGCACCGATCGCCAAATCACCTCCATGCTCTTTTAATCCCTGATTAATCAGAATCACAATAAAGCAAGACGCCATATTCATCAGGAAGGGAGACATACCGATAGCCAATGAATCCAACACGATCTTCCGTTTCAAACGGAAAATACCTTTTTTCAATCGTATCAGTTCGTCTTTGCGACAGAACAGATGAAGCTGCCAGACCAAAGCGGTCAACTGCGCACAAACCGTAGCTGTGGCCGCCCCGCGAATTCCCCAGTCGAATACAAAAATAAACAAAGGTGCAAGTAATACATTGATTAACACGGTCGTGATGGTTGCCACCATCGCTTTCTGCGGATGTCCCGAGGCACGAAGCACTGCATTCAGCCCCAAATATAAATGAGTTACCACATTTCCCAGCAGAATAACCTGCATAAATTCGCGGGCATATTTGACAGTCTCATCACTTCCGCCGAAAAAATAAAGTATCGGATCAAGAAAAGGCAGAACAACCAGCGTAAAAGAGATACCTATAATAAGGTTTAATACAAACACATTTCCCAAAACCCGCTGTGCGGTATCATAATCTTTCTGGCCCAACTTCACAGAAATCAATGTAGCCGCACCTACCCCTA
>OHMO01001060.1_pt1 | contig 10902 bp, 8 predicted proteins | sample 1569321 | NCBI WGS metagenome assembly OHMO01 (sample SAMEA3879504, study PRJEB24766) | human gut metagenome | biome: human-associated habitat; feature: feces | place: USA | collected 1985/1987
AAGAATAAAAACTGCATTGGTATCTGTATACCATAAAGAAGGTTTGGATGAAATTATTACCAAACTTCATGAAGAGGGAGTAGAGTTTTTGTCAACAGGCGGAACTCGTCAGTTTATTGAATCATTGGGATATCCTTGCAAGGCAGTGGAAGATTTGACCACTTATCCTTCTATTCTCGGTGGTAGAGTAAAGACATTACATCCGAAAATATTCGGAGGTATTCTTTGTCGTCGCGGTCTGGAACAGGATATGCAACAGATTGAGAAATATGAAATTCCCGAGATAGATCTGGTTATTGTTGATTTGTATCCGTTCGAAGCTACCGTAGCTTCCGGTGCATCTGAAGCAGACATTATTGAAAAAATCGATATAGGCGGAATCTCACTGATTCGTGCCGCAGCCAAGAACTATAACGATGTAATCATCGTAGCTTCTCAAGCTCAATACAAACCATTATTGGATATGTTGATGGAGCACGGCGCTACTTCTTCACTCGAAGAACGTCGCTGGATGGCTAAAGAAGCATTTGCCGTTTCTTCTCACTACGATTCGGCTATTTTCAATTATTTCGATGCCGGCGAAGGTTCTGCTTTCCGTTGCTCTGTTAATAGCCAGAAGCAACTTCGTTACGGTGAAAACCCACATCAGAAAGGTTATTTCTACGGAAATCTGGAAGCAATGTTCGACCAGATTCACGGAAAAGAAATCTCTTATAACAATCTTCTCGACATCAACGCAGCCGTTGACCTGATCGACGAATTCGATGACCTCACTTTCGCTATCCTGAAACACAACAACGCTTGCGGATTAGCTTCCCGTGCTACAGTTTTAGAAGCTTGGAAAGACGCATTGGCCGGTGATCCGGTTTCTGCTTTCGGCGGTGTATTGATTACGAATGGTGTCATCGACAAAGAAGCTGCAGAAGAAATCAACAAGATTTTCTTCGAAGTGATTATCGCGCCGGATTATGATGTGGATGCACTCGAAATCCTGGGACAGAAAAAGAACCGCATCATCCTCGTTCGTAAAGAAGCTAAATTGCCTAAAAAGCAATTCCGTGCTTTACTGAATGGCGTATTGGTGCAGGATAAAGATACTAATATTGAAACGGTAGCTGACCTGAAAACCGTGACAGACAAAGCTCCTACTCCGGAAGAAGTAGAAGATATGTTGTTTGCCAACAAAATTGTAAAGAACAGCAAATCCAACGCCATCGTATTGGCAAAAGATAAGCAACTTCTTGCAAGCGGTGTAGGACAGACTTCGCGTGTAGACGCATTGAAGCAAGCAATAGAAAAGGCCAAATCATTCGGTTTTGATCTGAATGGTGCAGTGATGGCTTCCGATGCTTTCTTCCCGTTCCCCGACTGTGTGGAAATTGCTGATAAGGAAGGTGTGAAAGCTGTTATCCAGCCGGGAGGCTCTGTAAAAGATGAATTGACGTTCCAGTATTGCAATGAGCATGGAGTAGCCATGGTTACTACCGGTATCCGTCATTTTAAACACTAATATAATAGTTTGAGAGGGTGTGTCAAAGGAAGATAACAGATTCCGGCTTTGACACATCTTCTCATTATACCTGTCAATTAAATAAAAATTATGGGATTATTCTCCTTTACACAAGAGATTGCGATGGACCTTGGCACTGCCAATACCATCATATTGAATAACGGAAAGATTGTAGTGGACGAACCTTCGGTCGTTGCACTCGACCGTCGCACTGACAAGATGATTGCCGTAGGCGAGCGGGCTAAAATGATGTATGAGAAAGAGAACCCGAATATTCGTACTGTGCGTCCTTTGCGTGACGGTGTGATTGCCGATTTTAATGCTTGCGAACAGATGATGCGCGGGCTGATTAAGAAGGTGAATATGGGTAATCGTTTCTTTTCTCCTTCATTACGTATGGTTATCGGTGTGCCTTCAGGCAGTACGGAAGTTGAACTCCGTGCCGTTCGCGATAGTGCAGAACATGCCGGCGGACGTGATGTATATTTGATTTTTGAACCTATGGCTGCTGCTATCGGTATCGGTATTGATGTGGAAGCACCCGAAGGAAATATGATTGTCGATATAGGTGGTGGTTCTACCGAGATTGCCGTTATTTCATTGGGCGGTATCGTGTCGAATAACTCGATTCGTATTGCCGGTGACGATTTAACGGCTGATATTCAGGAGTATATGAGTCGTCAGCATAATGTAAAGGTGAGTGAACGTATGGCAGAACGTATTAAAATCCATGTAGGTGCGGCATTGACTGATTTAGGCGATGATGCTCCCGAAGATTATATTGTTCGTGGTCCTAATCGTATTACTGCTCTCCCTATGGAAGTACCTGTCAATTATCAGGAAGTGGCACATTGTTTGGAAAAGAGTATTGCCAAGATTGAAACTGCTATCTTGAGCGCATTGGAGCAGACTCCTCCCGAGTTGTATGCCGATATTGTGTTGAATGGTATTTATCTGGCAGGTGGCGGTGCTTTGTTACGCGGTTTGGACAAGCGTCTTACCGATAAGATTAATATTCCGTTCCATATAGCCGAAGATCCTTTGCTGAGTGTAGCCAAAGGTACAGGTATTGCACTGAAGAATGTAGACCGTTTCTCATTCTTGATGCGATAAGATATTAATGAAGAAATAAAGATGAGAAATCTGCTGAATTTCTTTTTAAAGTATAATTACTGGTTCCTCTTTGTTTTACTGGAGGTAATCAGTTTTGCTTTATTATTCCGTTTCAACAGTTATCAGGGAAGTGCATTCTTTACCTCAGCCAACCGGGTTGCCGGTGCGGTGTATGACGCAGCCAATAATGTCACCGGATATTTTCACTTGAAAACCATCAATGATGAATTGGTACAAAAGAATGTAGAACTGGAACTGCAAGTGGAACGCCTTCGTGAAGCCTTGACGGAAGCGACGGGAGACAGCAGTGGTATCGAGCAGATGAAACAGGAAGCCTTGCAGGGGTATGACATCTTCAAGGCGAGTGTTATCAATAATAGCATTACTCATGCCGATAATTATATTACTATAAATAAAGGTACGGCAGACGGTGTGCGCAGTGAAATGGGGGTAGTGAACGGAAGTGGTGTGGTAGGTATTGTTTATCTTACTTCTTCTCATCATTCCATCGTTATTCCCGTTTTGAATTCTAAAAGCAGTATCAGCTGTAAAATAAAGAAGAGTGATTATTTCGGCTTCTTGAAATGGGACGGTGGTTCGTCTGAATATGCTTACGTAAAAGATATGCCTCGTCATTCATTATTCTCTTTGGGAGATACCATTGTGACAAGCGGACACAGTGCCGTATTTCCTTCAGGAATTCCGATAGGGACAGTAGACGATATAGCCGACAGTCATGATGGTCTGTCTTACTTGCTTAGAGTCAAGCTCTTTACAGATTTTGCTCGTCTGAATGATGTTCGCGTTATTGCGGAGAAAGGGCAAGAGGAACAGCTGGAATTAGAAAAACAGGTTAAAACGAATAAGTAGAGTAGACTGATGATTACTTATCTGCAAAGAATAGAGTGGTTTATCGGGCTGGTACTGTTGCAAGTGCTGGTATTAAATCGTATGCATATGAATGGATATGCCACTCCTTTCTTTTTTATTTATTTTATTCTGAAGTATAATTCGGGTGTAAGTCGTAACACATTGATGGTGTGGTCGTTTTTACTCGGATTGACAGTTGATATTTTCAGTAATACTCCCGGAATGAACGCCGCCGCCGCTACGTTATTGGCTTTTATGCGTGAGCCTATCCTCAGGCTGGTGACGTTACGCGACAGTGCCGAAGACTTTGAGCCGGGCATCAAGAGTATGGGGATTTCTCCTTACTTTCGGTATATTCTGTTGTGTACATTCCTGTTTTGTAGCATTTTGATGGTGATAGATACTTTCTCGTTTTTTAATCTGCCTGTATTATTATTGAAAATATTGACAGATGCCTCCATTACAATTGTTTGTATATTATGTGCCGAGGCAATAAGGAGGAAGAAATAAGTGGAAAGAGATTATAATCTGGAGAAGCGGAAATATGTGATTGGTGGATCGGTTGTTGTTATTGTACTGATTTACCTGATACGTCTTTTTACCTTGCAGATTATGAGCGAAGACTATAAAAAGAATGCAGACAGCAACGCTTTTCTGAATAAGACACAATATCCCAGTCGTGGTGTGATGTATGACCGTAATGGGAAATTATTGGTTTACAACCAACCGGCATACGATGTCACTATGGTGATGAAAGAGGTGGTAAATCTTGATACACTTGATTTGTGCCGGACGTTGAATATTACTCCGGAATACTTTAAAAGGCGTATGCGTGAAATGAAAGATCGCCGCTCTAATCCGGGTTATTCTCCTTATACTCATCAGGTCTTTATGACCCAGCTTTCTGCCGAAGAATGTGGAGTGTTTCAGGAGAAACTGTTTAAATTCCCCGGATTTTATATCCAGAGACGTACCATCCGACAGTATAATTATAATTCAGCTGCTCATGTTTTAGGTGATATTGCCGAAGTTTCCAAACGGGATATAGAGGCGGATGATTATTATGTGCGTGGAGATTTTATCGGTAAACAGGGGGTGGAGCGCTCTTATGAGAAACAATTGCGTGGAGAAAAAGGAGTGGAAATATTGCTCCGTGATGCTCGCGGGCGTATTCAGGGACGCTATATGGACGGAAAATATGACAAGACTCCTGTACCGGGCAAGAATTTGAAATTGGGGATTGATGTTGAGCTTCAAATGCTTGGAGAACGACTCTTGGAAGGGAAAATAGGAAGTATTGTTGCTATCGAACCCGAAACAGGAGAGATATTATGTATGGTATCTTCACCTACTTTCGACCCTAGGCTGATGGTGGGACGCCAACGGGGAAAGAATCACTTGGATTTGGCACGCGATAGTTGGAAACCTTTGTTGAACCGTGCTATTATGGGACAGTTTCCGCCGGGGTCTACCTTTAAGACATCACAAGCCCTTACTTTTCTTGAGGAAGGTATTATTGTGCCCGAGACGCCTTATTCCTGTTATCATGGATTTGTACACGCAGGCCTTCGTGTAGGTTGTCATGCCCATGGCTCTCCTCTGGCATTGGTTCCGGCTATTGCTACTTCATGTAATGCTTATTTTTGCTGGGGACTGTATCACATGATAGGAGCCAAGAAAAAATACGGTTCGGTACAGAATGCGATGTCTACCTGGCGTGACTATATGGTTTCGATGGGGTTTGGATATCCGTTGGGTGTAGATCTTCCGGGAGAGAAGCGGGGAATGATTCCGAATGCAGAGTATTATGACAAGAATTATCGGGGCTCTTGGAATGGTTTGACTATTATCAGTATTGCCATCGGACAGGGAGAGGTGACATTGACTCCGTTACAGATTGCCAATTTGGGAGCGACAATAGCCAATCGTGGTTATTATGTTACTCCCCATGTGGTAAAAGAAGTGGAAGATGAGCCGTTGGATACTCTGTATAGTACGAAACATTATACGAAGGTGAGTAGCCGGCACTATGAAACGGTGGTGCAGGGGATGCGTGCAGCTGTTTTGGGTGGTACATGCCGGGGAGCCAATATTCCCGGTATAGAAGTTTGTGGTAAAACCGGTACGGCACAGAATAGAGGTAAAGACCATTCTGCTTTTATGGGGTTTGCTCCGATGAATAATCCGAAGATAGCTATTGCAGTTTATGTGGAGAATGGAGGATTTGGTGCGGTATATGGGGTGCCTATCGGAGCACTGATGATGGAACAGTATTTGAAAGGAGAATTGTCTCCTGACAGTGAGGTGAAAGCTAATGATATACAAAACAGGAGGATAGATTATGGCATACACGAGCGATAATATGTTGAAGTCGATAGACTGGATAACTATTTGCATCTATTTAGCATTGGTTATCTTCGGCTGGTTCAGTGTATGCGGGGCCAGTTATGACTATGGTGAAATAGATTTCTTCAGTTTCGATACACGTGCCGGTAAGCAGTTGGTATGGATTTCCTGTTCATTGGGGTTGGGATTTATTTTGTTGATGCTCGAAGATAAGCTTTATGATATGTTTGCCTATATTTTTTATGGGGCAATGATGTTGCTATTGCTTGTCACTCCTTTTTTGGCCGAGGATACGAAAGGTTCTTATTCATGGATTAAGTTTGGACCTGTCAGTTTACAGCCGGCTGAGTTTGCCAAGTTTGCTACGGCTTTGGCTTTGGCTAAATTTATGAATGTTTATGGATTCACCATGAGTAAGCTGAAGTATTCTCTTCCGGTAACGGGGATGATATTACTGCCCATGTTGCTTATTATATTACAGCGTGAAACAGGTTCTGCATTGGTCTATCTGGCTTTTTTCTTCATGCTGTACAGGGAAGGAATGCCCGGCTCCATTCTGTTTGCCGGGATTTGTGCTGTGGTCTATTTTGTGGTTGGCATTCGTTTTAGTCAGGAGATGATGGCAGATGACTGTACATCGGTCGGGGAATTTTCGGTCTTGCTGTTGATAACGATACTGTCTGCCTTGTTGGTTAATTCTTATTGTAAGAAGAAGCCGGTGGTGTGGTATATTCTCGGTTTCGGTTCTGGAGGGATCTTACTGGCGTTGCTCTTTTCTTATTATGTGATTCCTTTCGATATTACGTGGTTTCAGTACGGACTGTGTGTGGCATTGGTTTTTTATCTCATATTCCTTTCCATGCGCGAGCGTATGCGTGATTATTTTTATATTGCTCTGTTTGCTATTGGCTCTGTGGGTTTCCTTTTTTCTGCCGACTATGTATTTGAAAATGTGCTTGAACCTCATCAACAAGTACGTATAAAAGTGGTACTGGGAATGGAGGAGGACTTGGCAGGGGCCGGGTATAATGTGAATCAAAGCAAGATTGCAATCGGTTCGGGAGGACTGTTGGGAAAGGGGTTCCTGAATGGGACGCAGACGAAGTTGAAATATGTTCCCGAACAGGATACGGATTTTATTTTCTGTACGGTGGGTGAGGAGGAAGGTTTCCTGGGTTCTGCTATTGTGTTACTGCTGTTTATGACTCTGATTTTAAGGTTGATAGTTATTGCCGAAAGACAACACACACGCTTTGGACGTGTATATGGTTACTCGGTGCTGAGCATCTTCCTGTTTCATCTCTTTATCAATATAGGAATGGTACTCGGATTAACGCCGGTAATCGGTATTCCATTGCCTTTCTTCAGTTATGGAGGCTCTTCTTTATGGGGTTTCACCATCCTGCTTTTTGTATTTTTGCGCATTGATTCGGCACGAGGAAGTCATTAAGGTTTTTCCAAACGGATGCCGACATCACTGATTCCTTTCAGTGGATTGTCTGTCATGATATGAACGATGCGGATATTTCTGGAAGCACTGTCTTGGGCGATTGTAAAAGAGGGTGTATAGAGCTTGGTAAATTGATATAGTCCGCCGGGACCATTTCCGTTCCAGTTTCCTGTTTTATCGGCAAGGAATAATTGCAGTGTATCTGTGGTATAGGTGGATGTGTCTTTTACATTTGTGCTGATATTCATCCATAAATCACGATACGGATAGCTTTCCTGATGCCTGATGCCGATAGTCATTTCATACGTTCCCGCAGGTATTGAAGCCGGAAGGGTATAAACAAGAGTATCACTCTTACTCCATCCCGTTGTAGGGATGGATTGATAAGAGTGATAAACCGTATTACTGTGACATGCTGTCAATAGTAAATATATTATCGGCAGGCAAGCTATTTTATTCTTTATCAGCCACAGGAGCTTGTGGCTTGGAATTGTTGTTCTGAGTTGTTTGGGCATTGTTACCGTTATTATTTCCATTTTTATTGTTGGCAGAAGCGGTGTTCTCGCCATTGCCTGGACGCCGGTTACGGTTGCGCTCGCGGCCGTCTTCACGGTTGCGTTTTCCCTCTGCTCTGTTTTCTTTATTTTCGCGTGGAGGTCTTCCTTCCCCTTTGGGTGGGCGGCCTTCTCCTTTCGAAGCTCTGTTTTCCCCTTTGGGAGCTCTGTTTTCCCCTTTGGGTGGACGTCCTTCGCCCTTCGGCTGGTTATCTTTGAGCTGTTGAGGCTTGTTACCGTTGGTAGTACCTTCGTTATTGCCGTTGGTTTCTCCTTTTCTTTTCTTTTTACGATTGTTGTTATTGCCTTTGCGTTTGTCAAAACGGGTTAGACTTTCCTGTTCCACTAAATCAACCGGTTGTTGTGGTTCGTTTTTCTTGATGGTTTCCAGCAAGTTTTCCGGTTTTTCGCCACGTCTGTTCATATTGATGATTTCAAAGGCTCGTCGTGCAGGGATTGTCACAATGTTTGCCATGAAATTTTTGTCGGTGGAGTAGGTAATGGAACCTTTTAGTATATCAGCCTTGAAGAAGTAGAAAGTGCCGTCGACGGTTTCCAATGTGATTTCTTTACTCGGGAGTCGTTTTTGTGCTTCCACGTATGCATCCACTTCATAGTTGAGGCAGCATTTCAGTTTGGCGCATTGTCCTGCCAGTTTCTGCGGGTTGAGTGAGATGTCCTGATAGCGAGCCGCACTGGTAGAAACAGAAACAAAGTTGGTCATCCATGTGGCACAACACAGTTCGCGACCGCAGGGACCGATTCCCCCGATGCGTCCGGCCTCCTGCCGTGCACCGATCTGCTTCATCTCGATACGCACGCGGAAAGTCTCTGCCAATACTTTAATTAGCTGACGGAAGTCAACGCGTTCATCGGCAATATAGTAGAAGATGGCTTTGTTGCCGTCCCCCTGATATTCCACATCACCAATCTTCATGTTCAGATTCAGGTTCAGCGCAATTTGGCGTGAACGAATCATCGTATCATGTTCTTTGGCTTTTGCTTCTTCATACTTTTCCATATCTACCGGTTTTACTTTGCGGTAGATTCGTTTAATTTCGACATCCGGTTTCAGGTTTGCTTTGCGCATTTGCAGTGGAACGAGTCGTCCGGTCAGTGTCACTACTCCGATATCATGTCCGGGACTTGCTTCCACGGCAACAATATCGCCTTTGTCCAGCTTCAATTTGTTGCTGTTCTTGAAATATCCTTTGCGCGTATTCTTGAACTGAACTTCAACCATCTCCTGTTCCTCGGCATTTCCGGGAATATCAGCCAGCCAGTCGTAAGTATTCAGCTGTTTATCCTGTCGTCCGCAGCCTTTGCAATACAAACAGCCGCTTCCGTTCTTTAATTTAAACTCATTATTCATAGTGTTGTTATATATATGTTATTTCTGCACCAGCAGCACAATCATTTTAAGCGAGAAATCAAAAAATACCATCTTGGCATTTACGTTCTGTTCTATATGTTGCTGTGCTTCACTTAGTTCATTCATTATTCCCATTACGTTTCGTTCGTTGACAAACGGAGCGAAACGAGTAGAAAAGTTTTGTTCTTCATTGCTCATATATACCAGGTCTCGTCGGTGAAAATTGAATATGAAATTTTCACGTATCATGCGCTGGCAATAAGTAAGGAAGTTTTTTTGTCGTTCGCGTCCCATGCTTGCCACTCCTTCGCTCCATCGTTTCATATCGCGTATCTTGCGCTGGTAGGACAGACGCATCAAACTGACAAATAGTTCGAAAAACAGTTTGTTCTCTTCACTCAGATGAATGGTTTCCAGTGCTTTCAAAAAATTACCTTCAGAGCGGTGGGCAATATCATTGGCATCTTGCGCTTGCAATCCGTATTTGCTTTGCAGCACTTGGGCTATTTCTGCTTCATCAATTCCATGAATGTTGAATCGTTGGGTACGGCTTTGAATTGTTTGCAAGAGTGCATCCGGTTCTTCCGAAACAAGAAGGAAAACGGTTTGTACCGGCGGTTCTTCTAATAGTTTAAGTAGCTTATTACTGCATTCTACGTTCATTTTTTCGGGCAGCCAGATAATCATTACTTTATAACCTCCCTGACTGGATTTCAAACTGAGTTTGCGCATAATTTCATCGCTTTCTTTGACAAATATCTGCGCTTGCTGATTCTCTGCTCCCATCTCTTTTAACCAATGGTTAAGGTTGAAATAAGGATTATTCATTACAAATTGCCGCCACTCCGATATGAAATCATCGCATACTGTATCTTTTCCGGCTTTTGTACCATATGTACTATTATTTTCAACCTTAATATTTGTATCTAAAATTTTCTTTTGCATATTTAAGCATTTCAGAGAACGTTATTCCTCTTGGATCAAGGAATAATTCATCTGCTAACATTATCCTAACTTTATCAAGGTCGTGACTTGACACCGCATTTATATATTTTTGTTTCATATCTTAATAATTTATAAGGTCATTGACTCTATTAATTATGCCATTCATCCATTGCAAATTAGATTCCTGCTTCTTAATTTCTGTTTGAGTTTGTTCCCTGCTATCTACTCTTTTCTGAAGATCATCAAGTTTTTGTGCTAGCACTTTTTCTACTTCTGCAATTTGTTTTTTGAGTTTATTCTTTAGACGGTTAGTTTCATTACGTACATGCTTGGGAATGCCTTTTTTAGCATTTTTTAGATCATTGTAAATAGGTGTAAGATACTCACTCACAACCTCATGCATATCTACATAATCCACATAATTGGCAATCCATCTCTTTTTTGTGACAGTTTTCTGTTCCGTTGTATACTTGCTACCAAACCAACGAAGTGGATTCCATTTTGAACGCTCAACCTTTATTGTTTCAGTTTCAGTATAATAATCCCATTCACCTTCATCTTCAACTGAAGTTGCATCAGTGATAATACTATCAATATCTAGTAATTCTTGACCAATAAAATCAATTGGATTAAACTCAAATGCATTGTCATCGGTTTTAAATCCCAATCTAGATAATTTATGTTTATACTGATTCAATATAGAATCGTAAGTCTGTTTAAAATTACTATTAAATATTGAGTG
>OHMO01001063.1_pt1 | contig 10890 bp, 8 predicted proteins | sample 1569321 | NCBI WGS metagenome assembly OHMO01 (sample SAMEA3879504, study PRJEB24766) | human gut metagenome | biome: human-associated habitat; feature: feces | place: USA | collected 1985/1987
GCTGACAGCGTTTGTGCAAAAAGAGAATGTATAAAAAAAGATAATAGGAATTATATGGCTTTAGAGATGATAAAAAGATATATCAAGTCCATCATTTACAGTGTAATCCTTTTAGGATTGTTGGGGGTACCTTTGTCTGTGGCTGCGCAGCAGGAGTTGACACGGGAGGAACGGATAAAGGCGTTGGAGAGGTTGAAGATGGAAGACGAGAAGTTCGAAGTTAATACATTGGAATCTACTGCTCCTAAGACATTGACAGAACTTGAAAGGCTGGAACTTCCACCATTATCAGTCTTTCTTGATGCAGTAATAGAGAACGCTACTGTAAAAAGAGCTCAGTCACAAGTAGAACAAGTCAAAAATGAATATCGTCTTCAAAAACGGGATTGGCTAAATTATATTCGATTAAATGGTAACTATTCTTATGGACGATATAACATTATAGGTAATGCTAGTGATGAATTTACTCCTATGTATCAAACTACCATGTCAAGTGCCCAGCACAATTTCAATGTAGGTGCTAGTATCGGCGTAAGTTTAGGTGACATATTCAATCGGCCAACTAAACTAAAAAATTATCGTTATCAAATAGAACAACTACAGTATTCACAAGAGGAAGTAATGGAAGAACGCCGTTTACGTGTATTGGAAGCATATAACGCTGTGACGGAACAGCTTGCAACAATAAAAGCTAAAGCAGAAACAGCGGCTTTGTATAATGCACAAATGAAAATATGTGAATATAATTTCATAAACGGGACAATGGATATTACAGACCTTTCCATGGAACGTTCTCGACGTTCGGGAGCTGTAACTGCCTATGAACAAGCTCGGGTAGCTCTACACAATTCTATTATTTTATTAGAGATGCTTACTAATGTAAAAATTATCAAGGATAAATTGTAATAATATGGATATAGCACAATTTATAGCAAATTTCATTTATCGTATCCGATATTGGCTACTGTGGGGTACCCTTATTATCACAGGTATTGTAATTTATTTCACACAATTTCTTCCTTTTAGCTATACTGTTGAGGGAAGTTTATATGCCGGTGTTACAAATTCCACCTCTCTTGATGGAAGTTCTGCAAATCTAATATCTATTAATAGCACTTTTGACAATTTAGTAGGCATTGCCAAATCAAGAGGAACTCTGGAAAAAGTATCAGTTCGTCTTCTTGCAAATGCATTAACATATGGCGAAGAATGGAAGGATACCCGATATATCCAAGCAAAAAACTACCGTCAACTATTGCAGCAAACGCCCAAAGAAGTACTAACTTTAGTTGACAGAAAAGACGTGGTGAAAACCGCTGAAAACTTAACTAATTATCGAAAAGAGAATAGTGATAATTTCGTATATGCTATGTTCAACCGTCCAGTACCCTTTTATAGTGCTACTGCTCTTGACGAGATTGATGTTAAAAGAGATGGTACCAGTGATATCTTAAACATTACTTATACAGCTTCAGATCCAGGCATAACTCAGCAAACTGTATCTATTTTAATAGACGAATTAACAAAAGCATATGAGATATTACGATTTAAATCGACACAAGACGTGATAGCCTATTTCCAGGAACAAGTTCGTATAGCCAAAACAGCTCTGAATGAAGAAGAGAATGGTTTAATGGACTATTGTGTTCAAGAGCAAGTCATCAATTATCCCGAAGAAACAAAATTCTTAGCAGGCACGCGATACAACGTGGATGACCGGGTAGAAGAAGCTACACGCAATTACGAAAGTGCTGTTAAATTACGTTCAATGCTGGAACAAGAAATGGACATTCGTGCTAAAATAATCCGAAACAACAGTGATTTGCTTAAAGAGCTTGAGAATGTCAGTAGATTGAACCAAAATATTATGGAACAAGAGATTTTTGTCTCTGATAAAATTCAAGATAACAATATACTATTAAAAAAGAGTAAACAAGAACTCCAAAAAGCAGAAAAAAAGATAAACCATATATCTGATAATTTGAATGAATATGGTATATCTAAAGAAGGCGTTTCTGTTCATAGTATGGTAAGTGAATGGCTGCAAGCTTTAGTTAACGAGACTAAAGCTCAAGCAGAATTGAAAGTTCTAAAGAGCCGTCAGCAAGATATTTTTGAACAATACAGCCATATGTCTCCAATTGGTACGCAAGTAAATCGGAAACAACGTTCCATTGGCATTGCTGAAGATAATTATCGTACACAACTCAAAGGTTTAGCAGACGCGAACCTTAGGCTGAAAAATATAGAAATGAACACCAGCAACCTGCAAATCGTTGCTGAGCCATCTTATCCTCTTACAGATAATGGTCGCAGACGAATACTTTATGTTATTGCAGCATTTATAGGAAGTATGGCGTTTATCATAACTTATTTCTTACTTATAGAATTATTAGACCGAACATTACGAGATCCCCTACGAAGCAAACGTCTTAGCGGTCTGGATGTAATTGCAGCTTTCAATGGAACTAGCAATCTCAAATTCCGTGGCTTCCTTAAAGCTTGTAATAGACTAGCAGCAGCATACAGTTGCAGACAATTCAATAATTATCTACAACCACACCGTTCTACTGTCATCAATATAATAAGTGTAAATAAGGGAGAAGGAAAATCATTCCTAAGTAAATATTTTGCTGCATATTGGGAAACAGAAGGAATGAGCGTCCGCATTGTAAGATATGGCGAAGATTTTGACAATGAAGGTTATTCATATGTCAATGCTCGTCAACTATCTGATTTTTGGCAGCCTAACAGTGCAGAAAAAGAGCCTGACATTATTTTAGTAGAATACCCTGCTATGAAAACTTCTAGTATTCCCTTGCCAGTACTGAAACAAGCAGATCTTAACCTAGTAATAGCAAATGCCTGCCGTTTATGGAGTAGTGACGATGATGCCATATTGAAACCTCTAAAAGAAGTATCCAAGGATAGCACACCGCTCTTCCTCTATCTGAATAATGCAGATCGTGAAGTAGTTGAAATGTTCACGGGTGAATTACCTCCTAAAACTCCTGTCCATTCCTTCTTTAGCCGGATAGCACAATTAGGTTTAACTGCAAAAAGTGCAGCTGTAAAGTAACTATAAAAATAGAGATATGTCATTAATGTCCACGCAAAGTCGCGAAGCTCTAGCTTCCCCTAAGACGTTTACAATCTTATTGCTAATAATAGGATTGTGTGGGTTGGCATATTCAATAATGTTTCAAAAATGGATATTTGTAGCCATTATTTGTGCATCTCCCAGTATTATCCTTCTATTTGTTTATAGTTGTAAATACCCGATTGTCAGCTTTGTTGTATATGCTACTATTGCTTATTTTTTTGATGCAATTAATCGCTATACGCGCTTTGATGGAATCAGTATCATATTAGATATAGCCCTGATATATACTCTAATGGCAATGCTTCTAAATAGGATTTCAAATGAACATTCGGATATTCGTGCAAAGGATATTTTCAATACACTAACCATAGGTTACTTTATATGGATGATTTTCATCATTCTACAATTAACGAATTTGGGAACTGATTTAAATAAAATATTTACCAGTTCACGTAGCTGGCTTTTGGCAACCCCGCTTCTATACATTTTGTCATCATTACTATTAACCAGTCCCAAGAAATTACGATATGCACTAATTATATTAGGTGGATTTACTATTATCGTCTTTTTAAAATTATTGTGGCAAAAATTCCGATGGTTTGATCCTGCTGAAGTAGCTTGGCTCATGGAAGGAAGTTGGAGAACGCATTTATTACGTAGCGGAGTAAGATATTTTTCATTATTCAGTGATGCAGGAAACTTTGGAGCCATCATGGGTATGACTACTATTATCTATTCCATTTTATTTTTACATACCTATTCCAAAGTATTACGTTATTTCTATTTATTAATTGCATGTATGGGCGGATTAGGCATGCTAATGTCCGGCACACGAGGAAGTATAATAATTCCTCTGGGAGGACTTATGTTATACTGTTTATTGTGCCGTAATATAAAAGTCATTATAAGTTCCATTATAGCAGGTGGACTAATCTTCTGCTTCTTTTCTTTTACCAACATTGGAGATAATTATTCAATGATACGTCGTATGCGCACAGCTTTTAAGCCTACAGAGGATGCATCTTTTAATGTTCGTATAGAAAATCAAAAGATAATAGCCCAATATCTGAAAAAGCACCCCATGGGAGCTGGTATTGGTGGCCATATCACAACCCCAAGATGGGAGAATGATCAATACATTGATTACAGAATTCCTCCTGATTCTTTCTATGTAGATATTTGGTCACAAGGTGGTACATATGGATTAGTTTTATATATACTAATTTTTGCATGTATAATATTAAGGTGTTGTTACATCATTATGTTTCGAATACGGGATGCCCAATTAAGAAATACTTTGGCTGCTCTGCTATGTGGTTTATTTGGTTTATTTCTCAATGGATATGTAGGAAGAGGTATGGGATTTCAACCAGGTGTCAGTTTAATAGGTTTTTTCTTTGCTTTTATACTAAATGGGCCCTTAATAGAACAACGATTATCTAAAAAAACAAACTAAATATATGAACGAGATTTTTCAAATATTCAATCCTGATTGGTGGATGGACGAGAACAACAATGTATTGCAAATGACAGATGCAATTCTATTCCTCTTGTTTCTTATTCCGGTAGCATATCTATTTATCTATTCTTTGGCATCTTTGATGAAGTATAAAAATCCTTATCCAGAATCCAAAAAACAGCATAAATTTTTAGTGTTGTTTAATGTCTTTCGTAACGGTAAAGAAGTAATAGAATCTATTAATTATTTTCTAGACACGCAAACATATCCGCGGGATAAATATGATATCGCTGCAGCTGCAACACAGCTATCAGAAGAAGACTTGACAACCCTCCTTCAAATGCCTGTCAGTATTGTAGTACCAGATAAGGAATATTGTACTAAAGTATACGCTATACAGCAAGTTATGGAACGATACTCACCTCATGAATATGACATGATAGTCATTTTCAATTCTGATAATCGTGTAGTTCCTAATGCGTTGCACTTATTAAACAATGCATACTATTCAGGTTGTGACTCCATACAAGCACACCGTATGACAGAAAACCTTACGACCAGTACAGCTATTCTATCTGCTGCAGGAGAAGAAATCAATAATAATATATTCCGTAAAGGACATACAAAATTGGGATTCTCATCCGCATTGCTTGGTTCAGGTATGGCATTTGACTTTGAAATGTTCCATAGAATTGCTCCTGCTCTTAAAGGCTCTGACCTAGCAAAGGCAGTAGAGGTAAGATTACTTGAAGAAAATATTTACACTGAATACATACAGGAAATAATCTGCTATAGTAAGAAGCAAGAAAATGCAGAAGGATATAGTCGTGAACGCCAACGTTGGTTATCAGCTCAATATAATAGTACCTTCTTAGCACTAAAGCATTTACCATTAGCTTTTCTGCAAGGTAAATGGGACTACTGTAACAAACTATTCCAATGGCTGCTACCTTCACGATTTCTGCTTATCGCATGCATAGTAACTGCTACAATAATTATTACAATACTTGATTGGACCTTATCCTTCAAATGGTACATACTACTTTTACTCATCATAATTACGTTCTTAATGGCTTTACCGGAAGGTGAAATAAACAAGCGTTTCAAACACGCTGTATGGGCATTGCCTATACTGATTTTCGCTTCCATTTTCAGCCATTTCGGACGTATTTTCAAAAGTACAAAAAAGAATAAATGAAAATAGCAATCGAGGCCCAACGTATCTTCCGCCGCGACAAACACGGAATGGATTTTGTCGTTCTTGAAGTCTTAAGGGAACTTCAGAAACGGAAAGATGGCAATGAGTACTATGTACTTGTTGCTCCCGGTGAAGATTGCTGCCTCAAAGAATCAGACAATCTCCACATCATCGAACTGCGTTGCCCCACCTATCCCCTATGGGAACAGATTGCATTACCACGAGCTGTACGCCACTTAAAAGTAGATATATTGCATTGTACCTCAAATACGGCTCCATTGTGGTGCCCCATACCGCTGGTACTTACATTGCATGATATTATTTACTTGGAACCACGCCAACACCGAAATCCCTCGCTATATCAAGAAATGGGATGGCATTACCGACGATTGGTTGTTCCGCGTATCTTAAAGAAATGCAAGAAAATCATCACTGTTTCACATTTTGAATGTACACGCATCCGCGAAGCACTGCACCTGCCTAATAGACAGATAACCGCTGTCTATAATGGATATAATACACATTTCCGTAAGAATGAAACAATTGACGAGAATATCATTCAAAAGTATATCCCACAGGAAGGTTTTCTGTTCTTTTTAGGGAACACAGACCCCAAAAAAAACGCGGCACGCACGCTGAAGGCCTATTCACTTTACCTGAAAGCATCTGTAATAAAACGCCCGTTACTCATTGCGGACTTAAAAGAGGAACATATTGACGCACTCCTCCAGCAAGAAGGTATAACAGATATAAAAGTACATTTATTCTATCCGGGATATATTGACAACCGTGATTTGGTAACCCTCTATAGTGCAGCTTTTGCTTTCCTTTATCCTTCTTTAAGGGAAAGTTTCGGCATTCCAATGCTGGAAGCAATGGCTTGCGGTACTCCCGTAATAACCAGCAATACCTCTGCAATGCCGGAAGTGGCCGGAGCTGACGCCATCCTTGTCAATCCGCAAATGCCGTCAGAAATTGCAGACGCCATCCTGCAATTAGAAAAGAACAATGATTTCTATCGGCAACAATCTGCTTACGGACTAGAACGTGTAAAACAATTCTCTTGGAAAAGCACAGCTGAAGAATATGTGAAGATTTACAATGAAATCCATACACCATAAACCCACACCTCTAAAACTATGGCAGACTTCATCATCACCAGCCTCCAATCCTGGGACATCGAGATAGGAAGCACCATCAAGAACACCGCATCCGAGATAGCAAAGAAGCACCGTGTACTCTATGTCAATCCTCCCATGGATATTGCCACAAGGTTACGCATTGCAGCAGGAAAAGGGCCTCTATCTCCTACAGGCCATCGACAGCTGGAAGTCATCCAAAGCAAATCGGCTCCATTGCGGCAAATCAATGAAAATCTATGGGTATTGGACTGCCCCTTCATCATACACTCCGTAGGACAACTTCCTACATGGCTATTCAACTGTCTCAATCGCCGGAATTGCAAAAAGATTGGCAACTGGATAGTACAACAAGCCGATGTTCTTGGTTTCAAAGACTATACGCATTTGATTGATACCGACCTTTTCCGAAGCCTGCATCTCAAAGAATATATCTGCCCGGCAATCAGCATTTATTATCGGCGCGACTATGTTATCGGCTTTCCCTATTGGCGCAAGCACGGACCACGTTGCGAAGAAATGCTTGTACGTCAGTCAGATATCGTACTGGCAAATTCCAGTTACTTTGCAGAACAGCTCCGACCTCTGAACCGGCACACATATGTATTGAATACCGGTGTCAATCTTGAACTATACGATGCTACCCGGCATTGGGACAAACCGACGGATATGCAAAACATCCCCTCGCCAATAGTCGGCTATACGGGAGCTATCATCGAAAGCCGCCTGGACAGTGAACTGCTATACAATATAGCAAGGCAGTTGCCCGGCTACAGTTTTGTTTTCGTCGGACCTGAAGACAAGCATTTCCAAAAGCACCTGCTACACAATTTAAAGAATGTATTCTTCACAGGACGTAAGGAAGTGGAAGAACTGCCGAAATATATACAGCACTTTGACATCTGCATCAATCCACAGATACTCAATTCTATAACAGATGGTAATTACCCACTGAAAATAGATGAATACCTTGCCATGGGAAAACCTATAGTAGCTACCAGCACACATACCATGCGTAGCATCTTTGCCGGACACACTCATTTAGCTGTTTCAACAGAAGAATGGATAATAGCACTGAAAGCAGCAGCAAACGAAGCAGGCAACCCAAAACTGGAGAATGCCCGCATTGCCTTTGCGCATACACACAGTTGGGGACATAGTGTACAGACAATTTACAATGCCATTACCAGATATGTGACAAAAAAATAAGGTAACTATATACCACTTTGCACCAAATAGTAAATTGAAAGTTTAATGGAATTACATTTATTCATGTTTCAAACTTTTATATATTTGCCATACGTTCAATAAGAAAGATGCAAAAATAGAATAGTAAAGTCTGGATTTTAAATGGAAATAGATTATGAAAGATGAAATTTCCGAAAGCAACAAAATTCATTTCGCTGTTATGGCTCTTGGGGCCAGCTCTCGAAAGATGAATATCTCACCCATGGAGATGTACGGGTAGACTTATTCAAACGCCTTGTTTTAGACTGCTATGACGTGATGCATACACAAAGTTTAAAACATGTTTCCGAGGATTTAGTTGAAGCTTTGTCAAATTGGGAAAAACAACACAAATTCAACAGATAAGTTTTTTCTACATTTGCCATATTGCAAATATACGAAATCTATCGGGCGAAATTCGTATCTTTGTCGCGTTTTTCTTAAAAAAGTATTATGAGTAAAAAAAGTAACCTTTACCCTCCGTAGCGGAGACAAGGACGCAGTAAACATCGAAAAGGATACTGCACACAGTAGAAATCCATTATTGGATCAGTTGGAAATCATTGCAGAGGTCATTGACTATTTGCTGAAAGGGAAATCGTCTTTCTCCCAAAGCGAACTGCGCAGTCTGGCCCACATACGGCAGATGACACGTATGCACAAAACAAAGTCCGGAGAGTAATAGCTACTGTGAGTCAAATGTTTACGAATGTAACAAGTAGAAGGCCGCCTAAAGAGAGGGCTCCACCGACTACTTTCTGTAAAAAAACACATATTTCTCCATTGTATGCCTAAGCACCCGAAAAGAGACTGTAACACACGCAGGACAGCTTCTGGGGTCGGTGAGATGCCGCTAAACCCTACAAAAGTCCATTTGCAGGCTTGTTCTGTTATACGTAACTTTGCCGCATATTTTAAAAGATATGACCGCTGAACAGTCTCTCCCTTACACATCACTATGAAGCCCTTCTATCCTTTCAGAATATAAGATAACTATCAGGAAATAGAAAACTAATACACGAAGAAAATGATTTGGTTCAAACACCCCAACGATTTGCCTAATGACAAAAGACTGGCCGCACTCATCGACAATGAAGGATGCAGGGGCTATGGCATGTATCTGCGCATCATCGAGATGCTCTGTGCACAGCCCGACAGGAAACTCAGTTTCAGTCAACTGAATATTATTTCAAGAAAAGGGTTCTCCAAAAAATACATGGAGAAAATCATCTGGGAATACAAACTTTTCACTATCCACGAAGAAGAATTTGAATCTGCCATCAACTTCAACTATACGGAAAAAGGAAATCATTTGCAAAATGATTTGAAAACTCCAGAAAAAACGGAGGATGCGAAAAATGACGATAAATCACTGAACAACAGTGGTAATACAAACAAAACCAGCCTCGCGCGCGTAAGAGAAGAACAGAATAGAGAAGAACAGATGAAGAGAAAAGACGACGATGTCATCCAAAAGAACGGCGGCGACGGCGGCATCACTCCCTACCAGAGCTGGAGGAAGCAAGTGGATGGCTTGTCGAAAAATCAACTGTTCCGTGAAATGGTCTGCATGAGAAGCGGCTACAGTGTCCTGCTGAACAAGCATTTTGATACGGCACTGGAAGAATTCAAGAAACACATCGTACTCCTCGGAAAAGAGGAGAAGATGAACAGCCAGGAAGAAGTGCGAAGCTACTTCACGTTCTACACCCAAGCCGGCCAGCGCACCTCGCAGGAACTGCATATGCTGTTGCAGGGCCTCGAAAAGCAGCAGTCCGCCGCCGCACCGCCCAACCCCTACCGCTACGAGCAGCTGGTGAACGGACGGCGCACCTACCTGGGCTGCCCCATCCCCGACGGAGCGCCGCCCCGACCGGACAATACCGCCTTCTGGAACGAAACGACCCGTTCGTGGACTTCGCAAACCCCGCCGCCGTCATCGAAAAAGCCGAAACAGAAACCCGGCTGAAACGCCACACTCCGGCATCCGGAATGCCACATGTCAGCGTTCCGAATGCCACATGTCAACGTTCCGAATGCCACACCTCAGCACGTCCCAAGTGTGGCATTTACCCCCGTGAAGTGTGGCATTTCAACCCGCGAAGTGTGGCATCGGAAGGGGTGAGACCATTCATGTATAACCATTTACCGGACAAAAGGACAAAGAGACAAAAAAAAGAAGACAAGTACGTCCTTCTGTCAAACAAAACAAATCCCATATGAGAAATTTCCATCAACGCGGCATTGACACCCGCGGCCGTATCAGCGGCAAAATCAAGACCATCTGCCCGCAATGCAACGACACCCGCGGACACAAAGGCAACAAGTCACTCTCCGTAGACCTGGACAAAGGCTTGTGCTACTGCCACCACTGCGGCTACAAGCTCTACGTGCCCGACGACGCCGAAGAACGCCTCAAGCAGCAGCGCTGCGACATGCACCGGAAGCCCGCCGCACCGCCCCAGCACTTCCGCCGTCCCACCTTCGACCCTGCCCGGATGCAACTCTCCGAGAACCTGGAACGCTACTGGACCACCGTCCGCTGCCTGCCGCAGGAGCTGCTGCGCACCCTGCGCATCACCGAAGAGACGGTGCGCCTCCCGGAGAGCAGCCAGGAGGAGAATTGCATCTGCTTCAACTACTTCGAGAACGGGACGCTCGTCAACACCAAGTACCGCAGCGGCCGCAAGCACTTCATGATGGTGAAGGGCGCTGAGCTGATCCCCTACAACATTGACGCCATACTGGACACTCCGGAATGCAT